>ENA-UEOI01001700-UEOI01001700.1-human-gut-metagenome-genome-assembly--contig:-NODE-1700-length-18008-cov-4.785678_pt1 | contig 18008 bp, 15 predicted proteins | sample MGYA00242883_ERZ507882 | MGnify/ENA primary metagenome ERZ507882 (study PRJEB26167, sample SAMN06115502) | human gut metagenome | host: Homo sapiens | place: China:Chongqing | collected 2015-07-29...
CGGGCGGGTGTCGGGCCTAACATACCGCTGAACTATGCCGAATACAAAGGCTACAGGCTTTTTGCCGCTGCGGCTTTTTACAGAATGCCTTTCGGAGACTGTTTCGATTATTCGACGCTCTCCGTCGCCGTATTGCGAAGTCATGGTATCCCCGCGGTATTCGACTATTTACCCCAATGGGGACGGGGATTTCTGCGGCATGCATGGTTCGGTTTTATGAATGACAACGGAGTTTTTATGGCTTCGGAGTGGGGGTTGGATTCCGATCCCGGAACTCCCTTTCATCCGTGGCGCCCGATTCCGAAGATTTATCGGTATAGTTATGCGCCTGTTCCGGCGCGTTCGGATTATCTCCGTAATTCTAAATATCCGCTAGACGGATTTTCTCCTTTCGAAGAGGATGTGACCGACTGGTATATGTCTACTTCCGATCCGAATGTCCCCTTGTTCCGAACCGACCTTTCGGATGATTACCTTTATATAGCCGCATTTAACAATTACCGTTGGAATCCGATTGATGTCGGTCGTCGCAACGGGCGGAAAGGGGTGTTTTCGAAAATGGGCCGCCGAAACGCCTATTTGGTTTTCGGCCATGATGGGAGCGGGCTGGTTCCGGTCTCCCATCCTTTTACGATTGATGCCGGCGGACGCATTTGCTGCCGGAATGCCGATACCACATGCAGAGAGCGTATCCGTGTAACCCGTAAGATGTTGCTGAATGAACATGTCGCACGCATGGAACATCGTATTGTCGGTGCCCGGATCGAAGCCTCCGACTATCCCGACTTCCGGATTGCAGAGGTTTTGTATAGTATCGACAGCGTTGTTTTTCCCGATATGATTCCCGTTCGGGCCTCGAAAAAATATCGCTACTGGCGACTGTATTCTGCCGACGGTTCTCACGGGAGCATTTCCGAATTGCAGTTCTTTATGCCCGGCAGCGATGTTCCGGCGACCGGACGGCCGATCGGAACGCATGGACTTCCGCCGCAGCGGGGGCTGGATAAAGTTTTCGATGGAGATTGGCTTACGTCCTATGATCACCCTGACGCGGACGGCAACTGGTATGGCATGGCTTTCGACAAACCTGTAGTTATAGATCGGGTCCGCTGCGTGCCCCGTACGGACGATAATCTGATTCATGCAGGGGATACTTACGAGTTGAAGTATTGGGACGGAATAAAGTGGGCTTCATTGGGCTGTCAGGTCGCATGCGAAAGATACCTGTTGTTCGACAATGTTCCCGCAAATGCGCTGCTCTGGCTCAGCAATCTCACCCGTGGTTACGACGAACGGATATTTACGTATGAAAATGACCGGCAGGTTTGGTGGTAATACCTGAACCTCGGATGCTAAGTGGTGGACGGCGGGTGCAAATTGAGGTTTTGAGTTCAAGTCTCGGACCCGCTACGGAAAAAAGCGACCGCAACATTTGTCGCGGTCGTTTTTTGTTTTTGCACTGTTTGTTTCCGTCCTCAGCTGTGCCGCCGGGCCAGCTCTTTTTCGAGGTCGGCGACCGAGCAGCCGGTCGCTTCGAGCAGCACCAGCAGGTGGTATACGAGGTCCGACGCTTCGTAAATCATCGCCTCGCGGTTACCCGCCACGGCTTCGATCACGGTTTCGACGGCCTCTTCGCCGACTTTCTGCGCGATTTTGTTCACGCCGCGGTCGAACAGCCTGCTGGTGTACGATCCTTCGGGCATCTCGGCGTACCGGCCCCGAATCACGCTCTGGAGGTAGCGGATGAAGCCTTCGGTTTCGGGCGCGGCCCCCGCGAAGCAGCTCTTGGCGCCCGTGTGGCAGGTCGGGCCGTGGGGGATGACGCGGATCAGAAGCGTGTCGTCGTCGCAGTCGGCCGTGACCGAAACGATGTCGAGATAGTTGCCGCTGGTCTCGCCCTTGGTCCAGAGACAGCCCCGCGTGCGGCTGTAGAAGGTGACGCGGCCTTCGGCGAGACTTTTTTCGTAGGCTTCGCGGTTCATGTAGCCAAGCATTAGCACCTGCAGGGTGCGGTCGTCCTGTATGACGGCGGGAATCAGCCCGTCGGCCTGTTTTGCGGAGTCGAGTTCCGCAAAGGGTTTTGCTTTGATTTTCATGGCGTTTATAATCTTACGTTGATATTTTGCCGGTGCAGTTCCCGTTTGAGCGCGGGAATCGGAATTTCGTTGTAGTGGAAGATGCTGGCCGCCAGCGCCGCGTCGGCCCTGCCGAGCGTCAGCACGTCGGCGATATGCCGCACCGAGCCTGCCCCGCCCGAAGCGATGACCGGAATGGGCAGCTCGGCCAGCCGTGCGAACGTTTCGCAGGGGTAGCCGTCGCGGGTGCCGTCGTGGTCCATCGACGTGAAGAGAATCTCGCCCGCGCCGCGCCGCCATACTTCGTGCGCCCATGCGAAGAGTTCGCGCTCGGTGAGCCGCTTGCCGCCGTGGGTCGTGACGCGCCATATGCCGTCGATCTTTTTGGCGTCGATGGCCGCGACGACGAACTGCGAACCGTATTTCGACGCGATGGCGTCGATCAGTGCCGGATCGCGCACGGCGGCGCTGTTTACCGTGACCTTGTCGGCTCCCGCGTCGAGCAGCCGGCCTGCGTCCGCGACCGACGCGATGCCGCCTCCCACGGTGAACGGAATGTCGATGCGCGCCGCGATGCGCGATACCAGTCCGGTGAAGGTGCCGCGCCCCTCCTCCGTGGCGCTGATGTCGAGATACACCAGCTCGTCGGCCCCTTCGGCTGCGTATTTCGCGCCGAGTTCCACCGGGTCGCCGACGTTTTTCAGCTCCGCGAAGTTGATCCCTTTGACCGTCTGCCCCTCGCGGATGTCGAGACAGGGAATTATGCGTTTTGCAAGCATCGCTTCAGTTCTTCGAGTGTGATACGTCCTTCGTAGAGGGCTTTGCCGACGATGACGCTGCGCAGGCCTGCGCCGTCGAGCGCCTCGATGTCGGCCAGCGAGCCGATGCCGCCGCTTACGGTGATCTCCACGCCGGGAAACTCTCCCTGAAGTGCGGCGTAAAACTCCGCCGATGCACCGCAGAGCATGCCGTCGCGGGCGATGTCGGTGCAGATTACCTGCGCGAGTCCCTGCGGTGCGAACTGCGCGATCAGCTCCTGAGCCGAGAGTTCGGACGCTTCCGTCCAGCCCTGAACGGCTGCTTTGCCGTCGCGTATGTCGGCTCCGAGAATCAGCTTTCCCGGCCCGAATTCCGCGAGCCATCCGGCGAAAAGCTACGGCCGGCGTACGGCGACGCTTCCGCAGATGGCGCGGCGTGCACCCGCGTCGAATACGCTGCGGAGCGCCTCGGTGCTTTTGATGCCGCCGCCGTACTGCACTTCGAGCGCGGTTTTCGACGCTATGCGCTCCAGCACGGCGAGGTTGCGGGGCTGTGCGGCCTTGGCGCCGTCGAGATCGACCATGTGCAGGCGGCGTATGCCCGTCTCTTCGAAGCGGAGCGCCGCTTCGAGCGGGTCGCTGTAATAGGTCGTCCGGCGGCCGTAGTCGCCCTGCGTCAGCCGCACGCATGCGCCGCCGATAATGTCCGTTGCGGGTATGATTTCTATTTTCATCGTGTTACGGTTTTAAAAAGTTGCGCAGGATCCTTTCGCCCGCCGAACCGCTCTTTTCGGGGTGGAACTGCGTGCCGAAAAAGTTGCCGCGGCCCAGCGCGGCGCTGAACTCCCCGCCGTAATCGGTGCGGGCGATCGTCGCTTCGCAGACCTCCGCCGCATACGAGTGGACGTAATAGACATAGGTTTCTTCGCCGATTCCTTCGAACAGCGCTCCGCGCAGGCTGCCGACGGTGTTCCAGCCCACATGGGGAATCTTCAGCCCGCTTTCCGCGGGTTTCAGCCGCCTGACGTGCGCCGGGAAAATCCCCAAACAGCGGGCGTCTCCCTCCTCGCTGTCGAGACACAACAGCTGCATGCCGATGCAGATGCCCAGTACGGGCTGCGTCAGGGTGGGGATGACCAGATCGAGTCCCCGCTCGCGCAGTTTGGCCATCGCCGACGAAGCTTCGCCCACGCCGGGCAGCAGCACCCTGTCGGCGCCGCGCAGGAGCGCGGGATCGGCCGTGATTGTGAATTCGGCCCCGATGCGCCGCATGGCGTCGGCGACCGACCGCAGGTTGCCCGTGTCGTAATCTACTATCGCCGTCATAATACTCCTTTGCTGCTGGGTATGTCGTATCCGAATCCGCTGCGGGCCACGGCCATGCGCAGGGCGCGGGCGAAGGCCTTGAAGATCGCCTCGGCCTTGTGGTGGTCGTTGTCGCCTTTGGCCGCAATCTGCAGGTTGCAGCGCGCGGCGCAGCAGAGCGAGTGGAAGAAGTGGCGGAACATCTCCGTCGGGACGTCTCCGACCCGCTCGCGGCGGAATTCGGCGTCCCACTCGAAGTCGATGCGCCCCCCGAAGTCGAGCAGCACCAGCGCGCGGCAGTCATCCATCGGCAGGGCGAATCCGTAGCGGCCTATTCCGGCCTTGGAGCCTAAAGCCCGGTCGATGGCTTCGCCCAGCACGATCGCCACGTCCTCCATCGTGTGGTGTTCGTCGATGTCCAGATCGCCGCGGGCCTCCACTTCGAGCGCCACGCCGCCGTGGTGGGCGATCTGCGCCAGCATGTGGTCCAGAAAACGCAGTCCGGTCGAAATCCCGTCGCCGCAGTTTCTGCCGTCGCAGTTGCTATTGTCGCCGTTCCTTCCGTCACTGCTGTTGTCGTTGATCCTGCTGTTACAGTGTCTGCTGTTGTCATTTCCGTCGTCGCGGTTTCTATTGTCGCCGTTCCTTTCGTCACTGTTACTGCTGTTGCCGTTCCGGACATCGTTGTTCCTGCCGTCTGCCGGATTTTTCGCCCCGGCCCGGTTGCCTTCCGGTCCGTTGTCTGCGTCCGGATCAACCGGGTTTTTCGTATCCGCGCCGTTCTCCGGAGCGCTGCCGGTTCCGGCGGCCGGACGGTCTGCCGAAACGCCGCCGAACCCTTTGCCGTCGAGGTCGAGCCGGACGGTGATCCGCGTTTCGCGGGTCTCGCGCGTTACGACCACCCGCCGTTCGCCGCGGCGGATGTACTCGGCGATCTCGGCCCACGAATCGCTGATCAGCACGCAGGCCTCTTCCGCTCCGGCTTCGCGCAGCATCCGGCGGCCCGCCGTCTCCTGCGCGAACAGAATTCCCCGCGCTCCGAGATTGCGGGCCAGCAGGATGTCGGTCGCGCGGTCGCCGACGACGTAACTCGCCGCGAGGTCGTACCCGCCGCCGGTATAGCGGCCGAACATTCCCGTGCGGGGCTTGCGCGTCGGGGCGCCGTCGCTTTCGAACGTGCGGTCTATCAGCATGTCGTCGAACAGCACGCCTTCGCCCGCCAGCGTGCGGAGCATCTTCTCCTGCGGAATCCTGAAATCCTCCTCAGGAAAGGAGTCGGTTCCCAGTCCGTCCTGATTGGTGGCCATCACCAGCTCGAAATCGAGTCCCCGGAGGACTTTGAGCGCCGAAATGGCTCCGGGCACGAATTCCAGCTTGGCGAGGCTGTCCACCTGCATATCCACGGGCGGCTCGACGATCAGCGTGCCGTCGCGGTCTATGAACAGTGCTTTTTTGAGTGCTTTTTTCATGGTCTGAAGTTTTTGACGGTTTCCAGCATGCGCCTGTTTTCGGCGGGAGTCCCCACGGTGATGCGCAGGCAGCCCTCGCATCCCGCGATCCGCGTACGGTTGCGGACGATCACCCCTGCGGCGATCAGTTCGCCGTAAAGCCGGTCGGGATCGGCGGTCTTCACCAGCAGGAAGTTGGCCTGCGACGGGTAGACCCGCTCGATGCAGCCGCATCCGGCGAGCGCCGCCGCCAGCCGTCCGCGTTCTTCGCGGATTTGCGCGACCTGCGCCGCAATGTTCCGGCGCAGGCACTCGGCCGCGGTCTGCTGGGTGAGCGTATTGATATTGTAGGGATACTTGACCTGCCCGAACAGCGCGGCGATCCGCTCCGACGCGAAAGCCAGTCCGAGCCGCAGTCCCGCCATGCCCCAAGCTTTGGAGAGGGTTTGCAGTACGATCAGGTTGGGAAATTCGTCGAGCTGCGGCAGGAATCCCCGCCCTTCGGCGAAGTCGATGTAGGCTTCGTCGAGCATCACCACGCCGTCGAAGCGGCGCAGCAGCTCTTCGATCTCCCGGTCGGGGAATGCGTTTCCCGTGGGGTTGTTGGGCGAGCAGAGCCACAGCAGTTTGGTGCGCCCGTCGGCTGCCGCCAGCAGCGCTTCGACCGGAAGCGAGAAATCGGCTCCCAGCGGCACTTCGCGCAGTTCGACGTCGTTGGTCTGCGCCGCCACGCGGTACATGCCGTAGGTCGGTGCGATTGAAACGGCGTTGTCGCGGCCCGGCTCGCAGAAGATCCTGAACGCGAGGTCTATGGCTTCGTCGCTGCCGTTGCCGAGGAATATTTGTCCGCTCCGCACGCCCTTCAGCGCGGCCAGCTGCGCCTTCAGCTCCCGCTGGTGCGGGTCGGGGTAGCGGTTCACGCCGTTGTCGTAGGGGCTTTCGTTGGCGTCGAGCCAGACGCCGATCCCGCCGCCCGCATATTCGTCGCGGGCCGTGGAGTAGGGTTGCAGCGCCAGAATGTTGGGCCGCACGAGCTGCGCCAGCGGTTTCATCGCGCACCTCCTTCCGTCCGGATGCGCACGGCGTTGGCGTGTGCGTCCAGCCCTTCGGCCTCGGCCATGGCCGTAATCGTCGGCGCGAGGGCTTCGAGTCCGCCGCGCGTCAGTTCCTGATAGGTTATCTTGCGCATGAAGCTCTCCGTGTTCACGCCGCTGTAGGCTCGCGCCCAGCCGCCCGTGGGCAGCGTGTGATTGGTTCCCGAAGCATAGTCTCCCGCGCTTTCGGGCGAGTAGCCGCCGATAAATACGCTCCCCGCAGCCGTTATCCGCGCCGCGGCGTCCCATGCATCCCGCATGGCGACAATCAGGTGTTCGGGGGCGTAGGCGTCGGCGAACGCGATCTGCTCGTCCGGGTCGCTGAAAACCACGATCCGGCTGTTGGCCAGCGAATTGCCGATCGCGTCGCGGCGGCTGAGCCGCGCGGCCTGCTCCCCGACGGACGCTATTGCCCGCCGTGCGAACACCTCGCTGCGGCAGACCAGCACGGCCTGACTGTCATCACCGTGTTCGGCCTGCGACAGCAGGTCGGCGGCGGCGAATTCGGGCTGCGCGTCTTCGTCGGCCAGCACCAGCACCTCCGAAGGCCCCGCGGGCAGGTCCACGGCGACGTCGGCTGCGCCGGCCAGCTGTTTGGCCTTGGTGACGTAGCGGTTGCCGGGACCGAAGATCTTGTCGACGCGCGGAATGCTCTCCGTTCCGTAAGCCATGGCCGCCACGGCCTGCGCCCCGCCGAGGGCGAAGACGCGGTCCACGCCGCAGAGGTCGGCCGCATAGAGAATTTCGGGTGCGATCCGCCCGTCGCGGCCGCACGGCGTGCAGAGTATCACCTCGCGGCATCCGGCGATCCGGGCCGGCAGGGCGAGCATCAGCACCGTCGAGAAGAGCGGGGCTTTGCCGCCGGGGATATACAGCCCCGCGCGGCCGATCGCCACGGCGCGCTGTACGCACCTGACGCCCGGCATCGTTTCGACCTCGACCTGCGCCGGGAGCTGCGCCCGGTGGAAGGCTTCGATGTTGGCCTTCGCCTGCTCCAGTGCGGCTTTCAACTGCTGTGATACGGCCTTCGCGGCTTCCGCACGCCGTTCGCGCGTCACTTCGAACGTTTCGGGGAGGTATCCTTCGATGCGGCGGACGATCCGGCGCAGGGCTGCGTCGCCGCCCGTGCGCACCTCGGCGAGGATCGCGGCGACGCGCTCCCCGATCTCCTCCTCCTGCCGCGTACAGCGGGCCGTCAGCGCGGGCCATTCGCTGCGCGGGGGATTTACATAGATTTTCGGCATTTCCATTTTTTCGGGTCGTTTTTAGGGGGTCAGCGGATCATGTTTTCGAGCGTCAGCACCAGTATGCCTTCCGCGCCGAGGGCCTTGAGCCGTTCGATGCGCTCCCACAACTGCGATTCGCAGATCACGGCGTGTATCGAGCACCATCCCTCCTGCGCCAGCGGCAGGACGGTAGGACTGCGCATGCCCGGCAGGATCGTGATCGCTTCGTCGAGCTTCTCCTGCGGGAGGTTCATCAGCACGTACTTCATGCCGCGGCTTTCGAGTATCGAGTTGAAGCGAAACGTGAGCTGAGCCGTTTCACGGCGCTTCTGCTCATCGAGTTCCGGATTCGCGATCAGCACCGCTTCCGAGTAGAACACCTTTTCCACCTCGACCAGCCCGTTCGAGATCAGCGTGCCGCCCGACGATACGATGTCGAATATCGCGTCGGACATTCCCACGGCGGGGGCGATTTCGACCGACCCTTCGATGGTGTGGATTTCGGCGTCGATGCCCTTCTCGGCGAAGAACCGCGCGAGGATGTTGGGGTAGGAGGTCGCCACGCGCTTGCCGCGGAAGTAGTCCAGCCCGTTGTAGTCCGCCGTCCGGTCCACGGCCAGCGAGATGCGGCAGCTGCCGAATCCGAGGTCCATGGTCCGTTCGACCGGGAAATTCTTCTCTGCGACCTCGTTCAGCCCCACGATCCCCAGATCGGCGACGCCCATGGCCACGGCCTGCGGAATGTCGTCGTCGCGCAGGTAGAGCACCTCCATCGGGAATCCGTCGGCGCGGGAGATGAGTTTGCGCTTGCTTTCGGCGACGCCGATGCCCGCTTCCGAGAGCAGGCCGATGCTCTGCTCGTTGAGTCGGCCTTTGGCCTGAATTGCTATTCTCAGCATGTTTGTTTGTTGTTTTTCAGACACCCGCCTGCGGAACAGACATGAAAAAAGCCCATCCGCAGGGGATGAGCTTCGTTATGATATATAATCCTTATTTACATATGCACATCGATCTTACCCCTTCGGAAAGTGGTTATGATGATGATGGATATGGTTGAATATTGTCATTTGCAATGTCGTTGGGGCAAATGTATGTATTTTTGGATGAAAAATCAAAATTTCTGCCGAAAAGTTTTCGATAATCTTCCGCCGGCGCCGCCGAAAACCCTCTTTCCTTCCGGGATGCAGTCGTTTGTTTATTTTGATTTCCAGCCGTTTGCGTCGTTTTTAGACTTGCTGCTCCTTTCCGCTCCGCGCGCCTGCGATTTTCCGCCGGACGGAGACGAACGACCGCTTCGGGGCGGCTCCGGGGAGTCGAAGGCGGGGGAGTCCGGTTCGGAATCTGGATTTTATGCTTATCTTTGGGGGCTGCCGGTGGCAGTCTTTGTAAAATATTGTTGTAATGGAATCCGAAAAGAAACGTATCGAATATACCAACGGCGAGATCGTCGTGGTCTGGCAGCCGCATCTCTGCATCCATTCGGGCGTCTGCGTCCGCATGCTTCCCGAAGTTTACAACCCGCAGGAGCGGCCGTGGGTGAAACTGGAAAACGCCGCGACCGACCGGATCGTCGCGCAGGTCGAAAAATGCCCTTCGGGAGCGCTCTCCTATCGTAAGGCGTGACGCCCGCTCATCCCGTTGAAAAGCCGCCCATGGATGCTGAATTCGTCGATCTGACAGCCGAAAACCTTGCCGACGAGCATTTGTGCTGCATTATCCGCACGAAAAAGGCCCATCCGGGCGTAGAGGCGAAGCGGCGGTGGCTTTCCGACCGGCTCCGCGAGGGGCACGTCTTCCGGAAGCTGAATGCGAAGGGCGTGGTCTTTATCGAATACGCGCCTCTCGAAACGGCATGGGTGCCCGTGACCGGCGACAACTATTATTATATCTATTGTTTGTGGGTTGCGGGTCCTTACAAAGGCAAGGGCTATGCAAAGGCGTTGATGGAACATTGTCTGGCCGATGCGCGGACGCATGGAAAATCGGGCGTCTGCATGCTCGGTGCGGAAAAGCAGAAAGCGTGGCTTTCGGACCAGTCTTTTGCCCGGAAATTCGGCTTCGAGGTCGTCGATACGACCGGCAACGGCTACGAACTGCTGGCGCTCTCCTTCGACGGAACCACTCCGCAATTCGCGCACAATGCGAAAAAACAGCGTATCGAAAGTCAGGCGCTGACCATTTATTACGATATGCAGTGCCCCTTTGTCCCCGGCAATCTGGAAATGATAAGACAACACTGCGAAGCGCACGGTGTCCCGGCGGATTTCATCGAGGTGGATACGCTCCGCAAGGCCAAGGAGCTGCCCTGCGTATTCAATAACTGGGGCGTCTTCTACAAGGGAAAATTCGAAACGGTGAATCTGCTGGACGCCGCGGCCTTGGAACGGATCCTGAAAAAGTGATTCCCGCCGGGACTGTCTCCCTATATTGGCCCTCCCCTCGAAAAAATCTCCGAACCCTTCGCCGTTCCGGATGCTCCATCCCGCCCGTCCCCGCATTATTCTGCGTTTTTTGCCCGCTTTTTCGGGACTCTTTTCGTATATTTGTAATTCGAATCTGAACTTACGCTTATGACATCCGCCGCCGTTATCGCTACCGTTCTGGGCTACATAGCCGTCCTCTTCGCCGTAGCATGGGTCTCCGGCCGCCGCGCCGACAACGCCGGGTTTTTCTCCGGCAACCGCCGCACGCCGTGGTACATGGCCGCTTTCGCCATGATCGGCGCCGCCATGTCGGGCGTGACGTTCATCTCCGTTCCCGGCTCGGTCGCCGTAGACGGCTTTTCCTACATGCAGATGGTCGCGGGCTTCACGGTCGGACAGCTGATCGTCGCTTTCGTGCTGATTCCCACGTTCTACCGCCTGAAGGTGGTGTCGCTCTACGAATACCTCGACGACCGCTTCGGCGTGCGGTCGCACCGTACCGGGGCGTGGTTTTTCTTCGTCTCGAAGATGCTGGGGGCGGCCCTGCGCATTTATGTGGTCTGCGCCGTGATGCAGCTGCTGGTCTTCAGTCATTACGGACTTCCGTTCTGGCTCAATGCGGCGGTCACGATGCTCTTCGTATGGCTCTACACCCAGCAGGGCGGCGTCAAGTCGCTGATCTGGACTGATACGCTCAAGACAGTGTGTCTGGTCGGAAGTCTCGTGCTGTCAATCGTCTTCATCATGCAGGCGCTGGGCATGTCCCTGCCCGAAATGACCCGCGAGGTCGCCGCGTCGCCCTATTCGAAGATCTTTTTCTTCGACGACCCGGCTTCGGACCGCTATTTCTGGAAGATGTTTGCGGCGGGCATCGTGCTGCTGATCGCCATGACGGGACTCGATCAGGACATGATGCAGCGCAACCTGAGCTGCGCCACGCCGCGCGACTCGCAGAAAAATATCGTCCTCACGGCCGTCAGCCAGATTTTCGTGATCTTTCTGTTCCTCGTGCTGGGCGTGCTGCTCTACATCTACATGGACCGCAGCGGACTGGCGATGCCCGAAAAGGGCGATCAGGTTTTTTCGCAGGTTGCGGTCAACGGCGGGCTGCCGGTGTTCGTTGGCATACTGTTCGTTATAGGACTTATCTCAAGCACCTATTCAGCCGCAGGATCGGCCCTTACGGCCCTCACGACTTCGTTTACGGTCGATATTCTCGACGGCACGAAACGTTACGGCGAACGACGCCTGACCCGCCTGCGGCGCATCGTCCATGTAGCGATGGCCCTCGGCATGGCGCTGGTGATCCTCGCCTTCGAATACCTTGCTGACGACAGCGTCATCAATCTGGTCTACAAGGTCGCCAGCTACACCTACGGCCCGATTTTGGGTATGTTCGCTTTCGGTATCTTCACGCGTCTCAGGGTGCGCGACGGCTGGATGCCCCTTGTGGCGCTCGCCGCTCCGCTGCTGAGCGCCCTGCTGCAATACTGGGCGTATGAGACGTGGGGCTACCGGATCGGTTTCGAACTGTTGATTTACAATGCCGCATTTACGATGGCCGGCATGTTTTTACTGGTCAAACGACATGAAAAATAAACTGTTGTATATTCTCCTGCTGCTCGGTCTTTGCGGGCAGGAGGTCTCGGCCGCCGGAATCGACGGCCCTGCGCGCCGCGAAATCGGACGCACGCTGACGCGCATCGTCGCCCGCGAAGTGTCGGGCGGCTATGTCCGCATCGAGGGGGTGGACGCCTCGCGCAAGCGGGTGCGGATCTACACCTCGGTCGGCCTTTCGTACTATCCGTTCCGCGAAGAGAACCTGCGCGCCATGCGCGACTCGGTGCGCCTGCTCCTGCCGCCGGAGTTCCGCAAGGCGGCCATCGAACTTTACTCCGACAAGCGGGAGGTCGGCGAACTGATTCCGATGGCCTGCCGAACCGGGGCGGAATACCGGAAACTTTTGCGCAAGAAGAAGATCGTGCCCTTTACCAACCGCTCCGAGCGGCCGCTGGTGACCCGTTCTTCGGCGCCCGTGGTGCCGTCGCAGGGACTCGCCGGGCGGCATATCGCCTTGTGGCAGAGTCACGGCCGCTATTTCGACCAGCCCCAGAACCGCTGGAAGTGGCAGCGTTCGCAGTTGTGGCAGACCTGCGAGGACCTCTATACCCAGAGCTACGTGCTGCCGTATCTGGTTCCGATGCTCGAAAATGCCGGGGCCTGCGTGATGCTGCCCCGCGAACGCGACGTGCAGAAGTACGAGATACTGGCGGACAACGATGCCGCCGGGCAGTACCGCGAGGAGGAGGGACCTGAAAAATGGCAGCCGGGCGGCATGGGCTTCGCGCATGTGCAGCAGGTCTACACGACGGGACAGAATCCCTTCCGGGACGGCACGACGCGCCGCGTGAGATCGGTGACCGGCGGGGCGGAGAGCCGCGCCGTGTGGACGGCCGACATTCCCGAACGGGGCGAATACGCCGTTTACGTGAGCTACGATTCGACTCCGCAAAACGCTGACGACGCGCAGTATACGGTGCATCACCTCGGAGGGGACAGCAGCTTTGCCGTAAACCAGACCATGGGCGGCGGAACGTGGATCTACCTCGGCCGCTTTCTGCTCGACGCCGGTCCGCAGGAGGTCGTGACGCTCACCAACCGCTCGCGTCAGGCGGGCCGCATCGTCTCGGCCGACGCCGTGAAGATCGGCGGCGGTTACGGCAACATAGCCCGCACGGTGTGCGATTCGCTGCGCCGGCCCGGCATAGTATGCCATCTGGAGACGAGCGGCTATCCCCGCTTCTGCGAGGGCGCCCGCTACTGGCTTCAGTGGGCCGGATTCGACGAAAAGGTCTACTCCCCGAAGGAGAACCGGGACGATTACAAGGACGACTACATGTCGCGCGCCCATTGGGTCAATGCCCTGACGGGCGGTTCGGAGCGGATGCCCGACAGCGCCGGGCTGCGCATTCCGGTCGATATGGCGCTGGCGTTCCACTCCGATGCGGGCGTGCGGCTCAATGACGACATCATCGGCACGCTGGGCATCTTCTATACGCGCGAGAACAGGGGCAAGTTCGAAGGGGGCGCCGACCGCTACCGTTCGCGCGACCTCACGGATATCGTCATGACCCAGATCGTCGAAGATATCCGCAGCACGTACGAACCGGCATGGAGCCGCCGCGGGCTTTGGAACCGCGCCTATTACGAAGCGCGCGTGCCGGGGGTGCCGACCATGCTGCTCGAACTGCTGTCACACCAGAATTTCGCCGACATGCGCTACGGCAGCGATCCGCGTTTCAAGTTCCTCGTGAGCCGTGCCGTCTATAAGGGTATTCTGCGCTATATCAGCTCGCAATACGGATTACCTTACGTAGTGCAGCCGCTGCCCGTGGAGTCGCTCGCCGTGCAGTTCGCCGAAGGTGGCAAGGCGGCGGTCACTTGGTCGCCCGTGATGGATTCGCTCGAAACGACCGCGGCTCCGACGGGGTATGTGGTCTATACGCGCATCGACGACGGCGGCTTCGACAACGGCCGTTACGTCGATAAACCCTGCCTGCTGACCGCGCAGGAGCCGGGGCGCATCTACAGCTACAAGGTGACGGCTGTGAACGAGGGCGGCGAGAGTTTTCCGAGCGAGACCGTCGCCGCATGCCGCATGCCCGACGAGAAGGGGACGGTGCTGATCGTCAACGGCTTCGACCGCGTCAGCGCGCCGCTGAGCGTGCGCGCCGATTCGCTGGCGGGGTTCTATACCGACATCGACGGCGGCGTGCCCGACCGGCAGGATATTTCGTTCATCGGTGCGCAGCACGTATTCGACATGCAGATGGCCAAATGCGAGGTGGACAGCATTGCTTTGGGTGCCTGCGCCTGCGATTACGAAACGGAGGTGATCGGCGGCAACACGTTCGACTATTCCGCCCTGCACGGACGTTCGGTCGCAGGGGCCGGATATTCGTTCTGCTCGGCGTCGGTGCGCGCCGTCGAGCGCGGCGAGGTGTCGCCCGACGGTTATTCCGCCGTCGATCTCATTCTGGGCGAACAGCGTTCGACGACCATCGGACGCGGGGTGACGGGCTATGCCTTCAAAACCTTCTCCCCGGAGTTGCAGGCCGTTCTGCGCCGGTATATGGCCGGCGGCGGTGCGCTCTTCGTGTCGGGAAGCTATGTGGCGACCGACCTCTGGACGGGCGGGAACGCCTCGGACGACGACCGCAGGTTTGCTGAGGAGGTGCTGCACTATACCTACGACGGCGGCCGGGCGGCGCAGCGCGGGCGGGTGCGGGTCGTGACTTCGCATCCCGGATTTTCGCGCGACGAGTACCGTTATGTCAATGAATACCGTCCGGACCGCTACCGGGTCGAGTCGCCCGACGCCCTGCGGCCCGCCGGGGCGGGAGCCTTCTCGGTGATGCGTTACGTCGAAAACGGCCGCACGGCGGGCGTGGCCAGCGAAGCGGGCGGAACGTTCGTCATGGGATTTCCGTTCGAGTCCATCGAGAGCGACGTGCAGCGCGACCGGCTGATGCGCGACGTGCTGGATTTCCTGCTGAAGCAAAAGGATAGATGATTTGTGTATTTATTTAAAAATAGTAATTTTATGTCACTCGAACAACAGATTTCGAAAGGGATCATGGAGGCCATGAAGGCCAAGGATACCGTGCGTCTGGGCGCACTGCGCAATGCCAAGAAATACATCATCGAAGCCAAGACGGCGGGACCGGAAATCACCGAACTGCCCGACGCCGACGTGCTGAAGATCATCTCCAAGCTGGCCAAGCAGGGGACCGACTCCGCGGCGATCTTCACCGAGCAGAACCGTCCGGACTTGGCCGCCGAAGAGCTGGCGCAGGTGGCCGTATTTCAGGAATTCCTGCCCAAGCAGCTCACCGCCGAGGAGCTTGCCGCCGAGGTCAAGGCCGTGATCGCCGAGGTCGGCGCCACGTCGATGAAGGAGATGGGCAAGGTGATGGGCGTGGCTTCGAAGAGGCTCGCAGGCCGTGCCGACGGCAAGGATATCTCGGCCAAGGTCAAGGAGTTGTTGGCGTAGGGGCGGCGGATGAGACGGTTGCTGCTGGTTGTTTGCTGGCTTGCCGCGGCGCAGACGGTCTGCGCCCGCAAACCTGCTGTGCGCTTCGATCTGCCTTATACGCTCGAACGGGGCAAGTATGTCGTGACGGTCGAGACCGCTGCGGGACCGCGCCGCTTCGCCTTCGACACGGGGGCTTCGCAGACCTGCATCAGCGAACGGCTCAGCCGCGAACTGGGACTCGCGGCGTCTGGCCGGGGGACGTCGGGCGATTTCGAAGGCCATCGTCATGCGATCACCTATGTCCGGGTGCCGTATCTCCGGATGGGTGAGGCGACCTACTCCGACCGGCAGGTGATCGTGCTGCCCGACAGCTCCTATATCTTCCGCTGTCTGGGCTTCGACGGCATTGCGGGCAGCGATCTGCTGCGCGGCTTCGTCGTGCGGATGCCCAATGCCGACTCGACGATCACGCTGGCGGGCGACCTGCGCCAGCTCGGCGGGTTCCGCTGCCGGGGCGGTGCGCGGATTCACTTTGCGGGAAACGCTCCTGTAATCGCCGCCCGTGTGGGCAGCGGCAAGTCCCGGATGAAAACCTACATGAAATTCGATACCGGCTCCGGGGCCTTGTTCGACTGCCGTTACGACGAGTGCCGGGCGATGATCGAAAAGGGGATTTTGCAGGAGGTGCGCCGCACGGAGGGACACTCCGGCAATCTGGGGTGGACCAACCGCTCGGTCGTCGGTGAAGCCGTGCGGGGTGTGATTCCCGAATTCGTACTGGCCGGAAATACGCTTGCCGGGATGCCCCTCGAAGTGACCCACGGCGGACACAGCAAGCTCGGATGCGGAGTTTTCCGCTGGGGAACGGTCGTGATCGACTATCCCGGCCGCCGTTTCTGGCTGCTGCCGCATGCCGAACAGCCCGGACCGCCCGATGTGTCGGTAAGCGGCGTCACCGTCGCGCTGGACGGAGGACGGCTGGTCGTGGGGCAGGTCTGGGACGAGACGCTTGCGGATAGGGTGGCTCCGGGCGACCGGATCGTATTTCTCGGAACGGTGGATGTGTCGCGGGTCGATCCCTGCGCCGTAATCCGGGGTGAGATTCGCGGCGACAAACCCCAGATGACGGTCGAACGCAAGGACGGTACCCGTGTGACGGTTCCGGTAAAAAGGATGAAATAAATGCACGTATTGGAATATCTGCACCGCAATGTCAAGACGGTCGCCATGCCCTCGGCCATGGTGGCGGGCGCCTTGCTGTGCCGTCCGGTGACGGCGCTCGAAGCGTGGACGCACCAGATGATTACGCCTTCGCTGATCTTTCTGATGCTCTTCGTCACCTTTTGCCGGGTGAAACCCCGCCAGATGAAGCCGTCGATGCTGCACGTGTGGCTGTTGCTGTTTCAGGTCGTGGTGAGCGCGGCGCTTTATTTCGCGTTGCTGCCGCTCGATGCGATCGTGGCGCAGGGTGCGATGATCTGCGTGCTGGCACCCGTGGCGATGGCCGCGGTGGTGATTGCGGGCATGCTGGGGGCCAACGTTCCGACGATGGCGACCTACAGTCTGCTGTGCAATATGGCGATCGCGTTGATAGCGCCCGTCGTGCTTTCGCTGACCGGAACCGGGGCCTGCTCTTTCACGCAGATACTGGCCCGCATCGCGCCGCTGCTGATCATGCCTTTCGCGGCAGCGCAGTTCTGCCGTTTTCTGCTGCCGAAGACCGCGAAGTGGATCGGCGACCACAGTCAGATTTCGTTCTACATGTGGCTGGCGTCGCTGGTCGTGATTATCGGCCGCACGACGGCATTCATCATCGACCTGCACGATGCGTCGCTCTCGGTCGAGCTGTGGCTGGCGTTCGCCGCGCTGGCGATCTGTCTGGTGCAGTTCAAGGTGGGCCGCATGCTCGGCCGCCGTTACGGGGACGCGCCGGCGGGCGGGCAGTCGCTCGGCCAGAAGAACACGGTGCTGGCCGTATGGATGGCGCAGTCGTTCCTCGACCCCATCTCCTCGATCGCCCCGACGGCTTATATCGTGTGGCAGAACTTCGTCAATTCCTATCAGATTTACCGCCACGATCAGCGGAAGTCGGATTGAGCGCCTTCGGCGCCGGGCTTTTCTTCCGCCTGCAATCGTCACGAAAAATAGGACAGCCGCGATTTCGGGTCGCGGCTGTCTTGTGTGTATGCGAGGCTGTTTCCGGACGAGGGTTATTTCCGGAAGATGAAATAGACGGCCAGAATCAGGCAGAGAAATCCGGCGAGGTGGTTCCAGCGCAGGGTGTCGGATTTCATGAAGACCAATGCGAAGAGCGTGAATACGGAAAGCGATACGACCTCCTGTATCACTTTAAGTTCCCAGATGGAGAACGGGCCGCCGAACTGCGCGGAGCCGATGCGGTTGGCGGGGACCTGGAAGCAGTATTCGAACAGGGCGATGCCCCAGCTCAGCAGGACGATCGCCAGCATGCCGAAGCGTTCGAGCTTCGATTTGAATGCGATATGTCCGTACCATGCGAGCGTCATGAAGGCGTTCGATATGACGAGCAGAACGACGGTGGAGATTCCTTTGAACATATATGCGTCCGGGTTAAAAATCCCGCAAATGTATCAAAAATTTCCGTACGATATCCGCTTCGGGGAAA
>ENA-UEOI01001722-UEOI01001722.1-human-gut-metagenome-genome-assembly--contig:-NODE-1722-length-17818-cov-3.365876_pt1 | contig 17818 bp, 19 predicted proteins | sample MGYA00242883_ERZ507882 | MGnify/ENA primary metagenome ERZ507882 (study PRJEB26167, sample SAMN06115502) | human gut metagenome | host: Homo sapiens | place: China:Chongqing | collected 2015-07-29...
GCCCGAGTAAAGCTCTTGTTTCGGGCAATTTCCACGAAATACCTTAGATGATGAATTTCCACGGAAAACCTCCTATCGTAACCGAACCAACGTGCTTCTTCCCCTAAAATGTATTGTATAAGAAAAGCTTTCACTTGACGAGCAACAAAACGACCAAAATTATTTTGCATTTTTTTGAGCTTTATCCAAAACCATAACCTGGATGCATCGTCCCATACACCTCAGTAATAATTATGTGATTTATGCACAATTATTTTTGAATGCTTTTTGTATTTTTGTATTATCTATTATTTTCAGTTATGGACTGCCATACAAAAGGGCATTTTACAAAATTACGCTTTCCCGTGTATGCTTTAACCGTCAATCTCCCCCTCAGGTTTCTTCCAATATCGAAACGCACCTAGGCAAAACCCAGGAGAAAGGATGATGCACATGGTAAAAACGATGACGGCCACCGAAGCAGTCCATACTTATATGAAAGACGGCCATACTTTGGCCTTTGCGGGGTTCGTTGGCGCCGTACACGCAGAGGAGATCAGTAAGGCCATTCAGGAATCCTACCTCAGCAGCGGACACCCCAAGGACCTGACCCTCCTCTACGCGGCTGGTCAAGGCGACGGCAAGGAGCGGCAGCTCAATCACCTGGGGGAGGAGGGTCTCGTCACAAAGGTGATCGGCGGTCATTGGGGACTTCAGCCCCGGCTTCAGAAGCTTGCGTTGGAAAATAAATTGGCCGCCTACAACCTTCCCCAAGGCGTTATTTCTCAAATGTTTCGGGATATCGCCGCCGGTAAGCCCGGCGTAATCACACATGTTGGCCTCAAGACATTTGTAGACCCCCGGCTGGAGGGCGGCAAGCTGAATGACAAAGCCCGTGAGGCTGGCGACATCGTAGAGGTCGTGCACCTCCGCGGCGAAGAAAAGTTATTTTATCACTCTCACCCCATTGACGTGGCCGTCATCCGTGCCACCTATGCCGATACGAAGGGCAACTGCACCCTTCAGCGAGAGGGCGTAATCGGTGAGGCGCTGTCCATCGCGCAGGCTGCCAAGAACTCCGGCGGCAAGGTAATCGTTCAGGTTGAGAAGATCGTACAGGGCGGCTCTCTGGACCCGAAGCTGGTTGCTATCCCGGGCATCTATGTTGACTCTGTTGTAGTCGGCACCGATGAGGAGAACATGCAGTGCCTCGGCATGCCGTACGACGGCGCGCTGACCGGCGAATTCCGCATCCCGGTTGACGCTATCCCGCCGATCCCGATGGACGCTAAGAAGATCATCGCCCGCCGGGCCGCCATGGAGCTGGTCCCCCACGCCGTGACCAATCTGGGCATCGGAATGCCGGAAGGCGTGGCGGCGGTGGCCGCCGAGGAGGGGCTGGAGGGCATGGTCCTCACCACTGAGGCCGGAACCATCGGGGGCATTCCCGCTGGGGGCGGAGACTTCGGCGTCACCACCAATCCTGACTGCGTGCTAGATGAACCCTATCAATTTGATTTCTACGACGGAGGCGGCCTGGACGTGGCCTTCCTGGGTCTGGCCCAAATGGACGCGCAGGGCAATGTCAACGTCAGCAAATTCGGCCCCAAAATTGCCGGATGCGGCGGCTTTATCAATATCACGCAAAACGCCAAAAAGGTTGTCTACTGCGGCACCTTCACGGCCGGCGGCCTGAAGGTGGGTGTGGAGGACGGCAGGCTGCTCATTCATCAGGAGGGCAAGGTAAAGAAGCTGATCCCTGCTGTGGAGCAGATCACCTTTTCTGGCCAGTACGCCGTAGAGAAGGGCCAGCCGGTACTTTACATCACCGAGCGGGCGGTCTTTGAACTGACCTGGGAGGGCGTGGTGCTCAAGGAAATCGCCCCCGGCGTGGACCTGCGGCGGGACATCCTGGAGCAGATGGATTTTGAGCCCATTGTAAATTATGTGGAGCTCATGGACGAGCGTATTTTCCGGGATGCGCCCATGGGGCTGACCTTCTAAACTGGCAAACCGGAGAGAGTACCCGCGTAGCCGCCAGGGGGCCTGCGCGGGAATAAAGAAATAGGAGGAACGTACTTATGGCATTATCTCTGTTTGGTATTATTTTGGGCTTGGTCCTGCTGATGTTCCTGGCCTATAAGGGCTGTTCCATCATCTGGGTAGCCCCTGTCTGCGCCGTGGTGGTGGCCGTTCTGGGCGGTTACAGCATTCTGGACGCCTATATCGGCGACTATATGGCCGGCATGGCCAACTATGTGCTTCAGTGGTTCCCCGCCTTCTTCCTGGGCGCGGTCTACGGTAAGCTAATGGACATGACCGGCTCCGCCCGGAGCCTGGCCGACGCCATTGTACGGCTCATCGGGCCCAAGTTCGCCGTGGCCGCCGTTGTCATTCCCTGCCTGCTGATGACCTACGGCGGCATCTCCCTGTTTGTAGTGGTTTTCGTCATCTACCCCATGGGCTACGCCATCTACCGGGCCGCCGACCTGCCCCGCACCCTGCTGCCCGGCGCCATCGCTACCGGCGCCTTCGGCATCACCATGACCGCCGTCCCGGTACGCCCCAGATTCAGAACATGATCCCCACTACTTACTACGGCACCACCCCCATGGCCGCTCCGCTGATGTCCATCGTGGCCTGCATCGTGATGTTCGTTCCCGCCTACATATATCTGGAGTGGCGGGTCCGCCAGTGCCGGAAGAAGGGGCTCCACTTTACGCCCGACCCCAAGCACGTGGAGGTGGACCACAGCGCCAAGAACCTGCCCTCCTGGCACTGGCTGGCCGGTATCGTTCCTCTGATCGTCGTGGTCCTCATGCTCAACCTGTTCCCCAAGCTTCTGCTGAACGCCACCGGCATTAATCTGGCCTCCAACTACTCCATCGTGATCGCCCTGGTCTGCGGCATCATCATTTGTTGCCTGATGAACCTGAATCAGGTCAAAACGCTCATTCCCGCCATCAATGATGGCGCCAACGGCTCCATGGGCGCCATCATGAACACCGCCTGCGCCGTGGGCTTCGGCTCTGTGGTCAAGGTCATGTCGGGCTTTGAACTGCTCAAAAACGCCATGCTGAATATGCCCGGCTCCATTCTCTTTTCCGAGGCCGTGGCTGTCAACGTGCTGGCCGGCGCCACCGGCTCCGCCTCCGGCGGCATGTCCATCGCTCTGGAGGCCCTGGCCCCCCGCTATCTGGAGATCGCCCATTCCATCGGCCTAAACCCGGAGCTTCTGCACCGCATCGCTTCCATCTCCTCCGGCGGTCTGGACACCCTGCCCCACAACGGCGCGGTCCTGACCCTGCTGGCCGTGTCCAACTGCACCCACAAGGAATCCTATATCGACATCTGCGTCACCACCTGTATTATCCCGGTAATCGCCTCCCTGCTGCTGGCCCTGGTCTGGGGCGTGTTCCTGTAAGCCCGTCCGGGACCATAAAGTTCCCCCTTGCTTGGCTGGGCGGACCAACTCCCCGGTCCGCCCGCCACATATCAATGTATCTTCTCTTTTTATACAAGCTCTCCCTTTTCCCATATTCCCTTTTCCCACACAACTCAATAAGAAAGGAGGTTTTCTATGACCATTCATGAGTTGAGGGTCGGTGAGAGCGCCAGCCGCTCCAAGACCATCACTGAGACCGATGTCTACCTCTTCGCCGGCATCACCGGCGACCTGAACCCCGCCCACGTCAACGAGCAGACTGCCAGCCTGACTCCCTTCGGCGGCCGCATCGCCCATGGCATTTTGTCCGCCGGACTGATTTCCGCCGTTCTGGGCATGCAGTTCCCCGGCCCCGGCACTACCTGGGCCAGGAGCTGAAGTTCACCAAGCCCGTCCGTTTTGGCGACACCGTCACCGCCACCTGCACGGTGTCTGAACTTCTCCCCGAAAAGAACATCGCCAAGCTGGATACTATTTGCACCAACCAGCGGGGCGAGGTCGTAGTCAAGGGCATGGCCACCGTCATGCCGCCCAAAGATTGATTTCCCCTCCGCAAATGAGCCATCCGGGCGGGACCTGAGAGGGTCCCGCCCGGATGGCTCATTTATTCCCGCCGTCTCAGCCGTTAAAAATGCCGCCCCTTATATCATAAAAAAGGCGTCCGGGCCGCCAGCGGCCGGACGTCCTTTTTCCATTCTGTCGTCACACCGTAAGTACGTTGACCCCCGCCCTCTCCAGCATATGCTGGTCGGCCGGCTTGATGTCGGTGTCGGTAATGAGGGTATGCAGGTGGTCCAGGGGGAACACCGACGCTACCGCGCTGCCGCCGATCTTGTCGGAGGTGGTCAGCACGATCATCTTGCCGGCCGATTCGGACATGGAGCGCACCACCTCCGCCCGGAACAGGTTGATGGTGGACACGCCCTTCTCTTCGCTGATGGCATCGGCGCCGATGAAACACTTGTCCACCGAGAACTGGCTCAGGCCCAGCTTGGTGAGCGGCCCCACATTGGCCTCGGCGTCGTGCTGGAAGGAGCCGCCCAGCAGCACCACATCCAGCGAGGAGCAGGCCCGCACGAAGTTGCACAGGAACACGGAGTTGGTAATGATGGTGATGCCCCGCTTGGTGGCCAGCTCCCGGGCCAGCAGGGAGCAGGTGGAGCCCGTCTCGATGATGATGGTCTCCCCGTCGCTGACCAGACCGGCCGCCCGCTGGACGATGCGCTGCTTTTTCTCATAATTGTTCCACATGCGGGTGGAGGTATCATAGCCGTTGTCCACCGCCACCGCCCCGCCGTGGGTCCGCTTCAGGACGCCCTGGTCCTCCAGCTTTTTCAGATCCTGCCGCACCGTCACCAGGGAGACGCCAAATTCCGCGGTGAGCTCGCTGACGCTGACCTTCTCCTGGCTCTGAAGCAGGGAGATGATCCGCAATTGTCTCTCATTAAACACTTTGAATGCCTCCAAGCTGTCGTTACGCGCTGATCGGATTTTCGTTGCAAAGCTGTTCTTTATATAATAGCCTATTTTTCCGAAAAGTGCAAGAAGGAATCTGAGCAAGTTCAAGAACCCCCTCCTTTTCCGTCAGAAAGAAGGCACTTGCGCCCGCCGCGCCCTTGTACTATACTAATAACACTGCATTTTTACCCACGATCGACATGAAAGGGTGATCCTGTTGGAACAATCGCGCATCCGTGAGCTGGAGGTCCTGGCGGCCAGGGCCAGGCTTCTGGCGGTTGACATGGTGCACACGGCCAATTCCGGCCACATCGGCGGCTCGCTGTCCGCCATGGACCTGCTGACCGTGCTGTACTTCCACACCATGCGGGTGGACCCCGCCCATCCCCGCGACCCCGACCGGGACCGTTTTGTCCTGTCCAAAGGCCACTGCACCCCCGCCCTGTACCCCATTCTCTCCCTGCGGGGCTTCTTCCCCCAGGAGGAGCTGAAGCTCTTCCGTTCCATCGAAGGCCACCTGTCCGGCCACGCCGAGATGCGTCACGTCAAGGGCGTGGACATGTCCACCGGCTCGCTGGGCCAGGGGCTGTCCGCCGCCGTGGGCATGGCCCTGGCGGGCAGGCTGGACGGCCGGGACTACCGGGTCTATGCCCTGCTGGGCGACGGCGAGTTGGCCGAGGGCCAGGTGTGGGAGGCCGCCATGTCTGCGGCCAAGTACAAGCTGGACAACCTGTGCGCCTTCGTGGATCTGAACGGTCTGCAGATCGACGGTAAGACCGCCGACGTGATGCCCACCGCTCCGGTGGACAAAAAGTTTGAGGCCTTCAACTGGAACGTGCTGACGGTGGACGGCCACGACTGCGCCGCCGTGGCCGACGCGCTGGAGCAGGCCAAGGCCGCCCAGGGCAGGCCCACCGTCATCCTGGCCCGCACCGTGAAGGGTAAGGGCGTCTCCTTTATGGAGAACAACGCCGGCTGGCACGGCAAGGCTCCCAACGATGAGCAGTACGAGCAGGCCATGGCCGAGCTGAGGGCCGCTCTGGCCCAACTGGAGGTGAACTGACATGGCAGAGAAGATCGCAACGAGAGCCGCCTACGGCGAGGCCCTGGCCGCCCTGGGGGAGCACTATCCCCAGTTGGTGGTGCTGGACGCCGACCTGTCCGGCTCCACCATGAGTAAGAAGTTCGCCGACAAGTACCCGGAGCGCTTTTTCAACATGGGCATTGCCGAGGCCAACATGACCACCGTGGCCGCCGGCCTGTCCACCTGCGGCAAGAAGGTGTTCACCAATACCTTTGCCATGTTCGCCGCCGGCCGGGCCTTTGAACAGGTCCGCAACTCCATCGCCTATCCCCACCTGAATGTGACGGTGGTGGGCTCCCACGGCGGCCTGTCCGTGGGCGAGGACGGAGCCACCCACCAGTGCTGCGAGGACTACGCCCTCATGCGCAGCCTGCCCGGGATGCTGGTGCTCTCCCCCTGCGACGCTCCCGAGATGCGCCAGGCCGTCCAGGCCCTGCTGGACTACGAGGGTCCCGCCTACCTGCGCCTGGGCCGCCTGGCGGTGGAGTCGGTCACCGACGGAGCGCCCGGCTACCGCTTCGAGCTGGGCAAGGGCGCCGTGCTGCGGGACGGCGGCGACGTCACCGTCATCGCCGCCGGTATGATGGTCCAGATGGCCCTGAAGGCAGCCGAGGCCCTCCAGGCCGAGGGCGTGTCGGTCCGAGTGGTGGATATGCACACCATCAAGCCCCTGGATGAGGCGCTGGTGCTGCGCTGCGCCCGGGAGACCGGCTGCATCGTCACCACCGAGGAGCACAACATCATCGGCGGCCTGGGCGAGGCGGTGGCCGCCTGTGTGTCCGCCGGCTGCCCCGTGCCCGTGGTGCGCCACGGCGTGGAGGACGTGTTCGGCCGCTCCGGCAAGGCCGAGCGGGTGCTGGAGCACTTTGGCCTGAGCCCGGAGGGCATCGCCGCCAAGGTCCGCCAGGCCCTGGAGCTCAAAAAATAAAAAACCATGTGCGGCAGGCAAATGCCGTCCCTGTATTTGAACCCTGAGAGGCAGTCACAGCATGCAGCAGACTTTACAGCGCGTTGGATTCCTGGCGCTGTCGGCCATCCTTCTCGCGTGGGTGATACAGGCCGGACCCACGGACCGGTCTTCTTCGCCATTTGCGGATCGGGGCGCGCCCGTAGAATATGCTCAGGGCGAAGGACTGAGTCCGGTCCCCTCCCAAACGGCAGGCCCGGACGCCCCGATTGTGTCCTGGGCGGACGCATCCTTGTGGTATTCCATATAGGATGGACTGCGCCGGGGCGACGTCTTATCCTGCTATGGCTTTGACGGCGCGGTGCCCTGCTTCCTCTACTGCAATGCCGTACAGCAGATGCAGTTGGAGCTCTATTTTGATGGAAAGACCGGGACAGGTTGCGGTTTCCGCTATGACTGGGACGGGCAGGCAGAACAGCCACAAATCTATGGGTTTGGCTTCCATATGGTGGAGACCTCCTCCGAATGGGACGTATGGGGAAATACCGAACCCTATTCCATGCAATCCGTCTGGGGGACGGATGGAGCGGCATTTGTCTCCCATTATCAGGAATCTATGACCTATGCCAGTAGCGGCAAGCCGGAGTGGTCCAATCCACCGGCGTGTCGGAGGGAATTCCTCCGGAGCAGGTCCCGGTAGACGTCCTGACGATCACATTTGCCCATCGGGAGGACGACAGCCCCCAGCCTGCCTATTGTCTCGTTCTGGACTGCGGCCTGGGTCTCTGCCTGCCGACAATGATTTCCTATTCCATTTAAAATCTGTATTTATATGACAGAGAGGTACCGTATGGTCTATCTGGAATCTCCCTCCACCGATCCCTATTTTAACCTGGCGCTGGAGCAGTACGTCTTCGACTGCCTGCCCCGGGACCGGGAATATTTTATGCTCTGGCAGAACGACAACACCATCGTGGTGGGCAAGCACCAGAACACGGCCGAGGAGATCAACGCCGACTTCGTCCGGACGCACGGCGTCCGGGTGGTCCGGCGGCTGTCCGGCGGCGGCGCGGTGTACCACGATCTGGGCAACCTGAACTTCACCTTCGTCATGGACGCCGGGGCCGACAGCGCTCTGGATCTGCATCTGTTCTGCCAGCCGGTGGCCCGCGCCCTGCAAAAGCTGGGGGTGGACGCCCAGGTCAACGGCCGCAACGACATCACCATCGACGGCCAGAAGTTCTCCGGCAACGCCCAGTACCGCAAACAGGGCCGCATCATGCACCACGGCACCCTGATGTTCGACTCCGACCTCTCCGTGGTGGCCCAGGCCCTGCAGGTCTCCCAGGACAAGATCGAGTCCAAGGGGATTCCGTCGGTGCGCAGCCGGGTCACCACCATCCGTCCCTATCTCCGGCAGGACGTGTCCCTGGAGCAGTTCAAAGCCCTGCTGCTGGAGGCCATGTTCGAAGGGACGCCCATGGAGCCCTATTCGCTCACCACACAGGACCTGGCCGCCGTCCAGGCGCTGCGGGACAGCCGCTACGCCACCTGGGAGTGGAACTACGGTGCCTCCCCCAAGTGGTCGGTGCGTAAGCGCCGCCGGGTGGAGGGCGTGGGCGTCATCGAGGTCTTTCTGGTGGTGGAGCAGGGGCGCATTGCCGCCGCCGACTTCCGCGGCGATTACTTCTCCGCCGAGGATTCCGGCCCCCTGTCCGCCCGGCTGACGGGCCTGCCTCTGGAGCCCTCCGCCTTGACCGACGCCCTGCGGGACGTACCGGTGGACCGGTATTTTACCGGCCTGACCGCCGAAGCCCTGGTCTGTATCCTGACCCAATGACCCTAGACCGGCCCCGGCCGCCCCTTTGGGGCGGCCGGGCTCTTTTTTCGATTTCTCTCCCTCAAATAGTTGCGTATTCACCTATTTGTGCTATACTATTGAGTATTGAATCATCCTCATCCGTTGGGAGTGACACCGTTGTCCATCTTTCATCCGGCCGAAGACAAATTCACCCAGATGACCCAGACCCCCATCCCCAACCTGGTGGCCACGCTGGCTGTCCCCACCATCATCAGCATGCTGGTCACCTCGGTCTACAACATGGCCGATACCTACTTCGTAGGGCAGATCGGTACCAGCGCCACCGCCGCCGTGGGCGTGGCCCTCCCCCTGATGGCCGTCATCCAGGCCATCGGCTTCACCTTCGGCCAGGGCTCGGGCAACACCGTCTCCCGCCTGCTGGGCCAGCAGAAGCGGGGGGAGGCCGAGTCCATGATCTCGGTGGCCTTCTTTTCCGCTTTCCTCTGCGGGCTCGTCCTGGGTGTGCTGGGCACCGTATTCATCGAACCCATGGTGCACTTTCTGGGCGCCACCGACACCAGCGCCCCCTATACCATCGACTATGTCCGCTTTATCCTCATCGGCGCGCCCTTCATGGTGTCCTCTCTGGTATTGAACAACCAGTTCCGCTTTCAGGGCAACGCCGTGTTCGGCATGGTGGGCATCTTCTCCGGCGCCATCGTCAACATCGTGCTGGACCCCATCTTCATCTTCGCGCTGGATCTGGGCACCGGAGGGGCGGCCCTGGCCACCATTCTAAGCCAGTTTCTCAGCTTCTGCCTGCTGGTGGGCGGCACCTTCCGGGGCACCAACATCCCCCTGTCCTTCCGGCAGTTCCGCCCCTCGCTGGACAAGTATCGCATCATCCTCGCCAACGGCCTGCCTTCTTTCTGGCGGCAGGCATTGGCCAGCCTGGCCACTATTCTGCTCAACGTGGCGGGGCGCAACTGCGGCGGCGATACCGTAGTAGCCGCCATGAGCATCGTCTCCCGGGTCACCATGTTCGCCGGCTCGGGCATCATCGGCTTTGGCCAGGGCTACCAGCCCGTGTGCGGCTTTAACTACGGCGCCGGGCTGTACGGCCGGGTACGGGAAGCCTTCCACTTTTTCTTCCGGGTGGCTCTCATCGCCGCCCTGGCCCTGTCCATCCTGGGCTTCCTCTTCGCCCCCCAGGTGGTGGCCCTCTTCCGCCGGGACGACCCGGAGGTCATATACATCGGCGCGCTGGCCCTCCGGCTCCAGTGCATCACCTTTCCCCTCATGTCCTGGCTCTTTCCCGCCAGCATGACCCTGCAAACCATCGGCCGCTCCTTCAAGGCCACGGTGCTGGCCATGTGCCGCCAGGGGCTCACCTTTGTGCCCCTGATCCTGGTCCTGCCCTATCTGTGGGGGGTATTCGGCATCCAGGCCAGCCAGCCGCTGGCCGACATTCTCACCTTCGCTGTGGCCCTGCCCATGGGTCTGGGCGTCCTGCGGGAGCTCCGGCTGGCGCAGGAAGGAGCCGAGGCCCAGGGGACCGCCTGAATCCTCCGCAAAATTGGAACGGGGCCGCGATAAAACCGCAGTCCCGTTCGTTATCCATACGAAGGGAAGGACTTCCCTTCTCGCCCGGCCCTGTGATATAATGACTGCAAAGCAGTCATTATATCACAGAGCCGGGAGGAGGTGCCGCCGACGTGTTCCTGCTGATGTCCATGGAGGAGTTGGCCCGTGCCCAACGGCCGGAGGGCCGGCTGGAGGAGCGCCTGCTGCCCCTGGTCGGCCAGGGGGATCCGGAGGCCTTCGAGGTCCTGTACCGCTCCACGGAGAAGGCCGTCTATGCCCTGGCCCTCTCCATTTTGAGGAACCCCCACGACGCGGAGGACATCGTCCAGGAGACCTATCTCAAGGTGCGGGCAGCCGCCCACCTGTATGTTCCTCAGGGCAAGCCCCTGGCCTGGCTGTTCACCATCACCAAGAATCTTTGCCGGGACCTGCTGCGCGGTCAGAGCCGGACGGAGGCCGCCCCGGATGGGGCGGAGGATGATCTGCGCTTCTCCTACGTCTCCGACCCCACCGACCGGCTGGTGCTGGAGGCCGCCCTCAAAGCGCTGGGTGAGGAAGAGCGGCAGGTGGTGCTGCTTCACGCCGCCTCCGGCCTGAAGCACCGGGAGATCGCCCGGGACCTGGGTCTTCCCCTGTCCACCGTCCTGTCCCGGTACAGCAGAGCCCTGAAAAAGCTGCAGCGCTATCTGACGGAGGAGGGGGTGCACCTGTGAGCCGCAAGAAATTGGAACATGCCCTGTGCCGCGCGGTGGAGGACCTGCCCCAACCCGGCCTGGACGCCGTCTCCGGCCCTCCCGTGGTCCGGATGGAGGTCCATGACTACATCACCCGTCCGGCCTCCCCCGACCCCCGCCTGCGGCGCCGGCGCCTGGCCTCCCTGGCCGCCGCGGTCTGCCTGCTGGCGGTCATCGCCGGAGCGGCGGTATGGACGCAGTTTTTCCAAATCTACTCCACCGTGGAGCTGTCCGTCAACCCCCACTTCTCCACCCGCCTCAACCGCCGGGACCAGGTCCGGGCGGTGGACGGCGTCAACGGCGACGCTCAGGCGCTGCTGGAGGGGCGCTCCTACCGGGGCTGGACCTTGGAGGCCACGGTGAACTCCCTGATGGATGAGCTGGCCCTCAAGGGCTACCTCACCTCCCCCCAGGACCAGGTGGACGTGCTGGCGGCCAGTAAGGCCCTCCCCCACGCCCAGAAGCTGCGGGAAGAGGTCGAGGCTCTGGTGGCGGCGAAGCTCTCCGGTCTGGATGCCCCGGAGCCGGAGCCCGCCCCCAGCCCGGAGCCCACCCCCTCCGTCACGGCCACGCCCTCTCCCACGCCCAGCCCGAGCGTGGGAGACACACCTGCGCCCGCTGTCCCCGTCTCCCCCGCTGTCCCGCCCAGCCCCAGTCCGGCGGTCTCGCCCGCGTCCATCCCCACACCTGCGCCCGTCCCTACGCCTGCGCCCACGCCTACGCCTGCGCCCACCCAGCCCCAGCCGCTGACGGAAGCCGACGTGGAGTCCATGGTCCGGGCCCTCTTTCCCGACGGCAAGATCCAGAAGATCAAGCTGGACGAGGACGACGGCGTCTCCTATTATGAAGTGGCGCTGAAGGACGGCAAGGAAAAGATCGACCTGGAGATCGACGCCTATACCGGCGAAGTGCTGGATCTGGATTACGACGACTGAAAACCGCCTCCGCGTCCTGAGACGCGGAGGCGGTTTTCCGTTCAGTCCCTCAGCTCCAGGCAGACCGGGCAGTGGTCGCTGCCGTACACGTCGGAGAGGATGGAGGCCCCGGCGACGCGGTCCCGCAGACGGTCGGACACCAGGAAATAGTCGATGCGCCACCCGGCGTTGTTCTCCCGGGCGTGGAAGCGGTAGCTCCACCAGGAATAGGCCCCCGCAGCGTCGGGGTACAGCCAGCGGAAGGTGTCGGTAAACCCGGCGGAGAGCAGCTCGGTCATCTTGGCGCGCTCCTCGTCGGAGAAGCCGGCGTTGCCCCGGTTGGTCTTGGGGTTTTTCAGGTCGATCTCCTGGTGGGCCACGTTCATGTCCCCGCAGACCACCACCGGCTTTCTGCCGTCCAGGCTCTTGAGATAGGACCGGAAGGCGTCCTCCCACGCCATGCGGTAGGGCAGACGGGCCAGTCCATCCTGGGCGTTGGGGGTATAGACGGTGACCAGATAGAACTCCGGGTACTCCAGGGTGATGCACCGGCCCTCCCCCACGTGGTCGGAATCCCCGATGTCGTAGGTCGCACACAGGGGCTCCCGCCGGGTGAAAATGGCGGTGCCGGAGTAGCCCCTCTTCTCCGCCGAGTTCCAGTACTGCAGGTAGCCGGGGGTGTCGATGTCGGCCTGACCGGGCTGCATCTTGGTCTCCTGCAGGCACAGCGCGTCGCAGTCCGCGGCGGCGAAAAAGTCGAAAAATCCCTTTTTGACGCAGGCCCGCAGGCCGTTGACGTTCCAGGATATGAGCTTCATGCGAAAACCTCCTGTTTCAATGGGATATAGGGACATTCTACAGGATACCTGCGCAAAAGGGAAGCCCCTATTTCAAGTTGTAGTATTGGCACAGCCGGACCGCCGCGTCCAGGGCATCGGCGGGCTCCACCCACAGGTCGGGGAGGAAGCCCGCCCCGTCGATGTTCTCCAGGCTCTCGCAGAAGGACAGGCCCGTGCCGAAGTAGACCCGCAGGCCGGTGTTGGGCAGGTAGAAGTTACAGTTGTTGGGAGTCAGGGAACAGCCCAGGGTGGGGCCCCCAATAAACAGGACATCCCCCGCCGCGCGGAAGAATTCCACCGCCGTCTCCCCCGAGGAGGCCGTCCCCTTGTCGGTGAGGACCAGAACGACGCTGTCCGTCTGGGCCCACCGGCTCTCCAGATCAGCCGTCTGCCAGGTCCCGATTCGATCCGCCGGGTAGCCCTCCGGCATCAGCCTGTTGGAAAGCTGAGACACCCGGTGGGCGAAGGCCCGCCGGGGTGCGGCGGGCTGCCCCGCCCAGCCTTCAAACCAGTCCATGATCCAGATGTCGCTCCCCCCGCCGTTGGCCCTCAGGTCAAAGAGGAAGAGGGACTCATCCGCGTAGTCGCCGCCACAGGAGGCGAAGCGCTCCAACTGTTCCTCCTGCGGCGGCCGCCCCTTCCGGGCGTACATCTGCCGGGAGGTCAGCACCGGAATTCCCTCCGCCTCTGTCTCAGTGAATACGTCCAACCCGTCCCAGGGGGTCTCCCCCGCCCGCACCCAGTCCAGCTCGTAATCTCCCTGTCGCTCCGGCAGGTCGGTTCCGTCGTGGCTCAGGGCGGCGAACCAGTGGACGATGGCGCCGTCCGGGCCGATGGTGGGCTTGACGTAGGCCGGGTCCAACCCCTCCGTGTCGGAAAAATAGAGGCCGGGCACGTAGTACATGTACTGGGCGTGGCCGTCCCGCATGGCGGTGGAACCCAGGGTAAAGTGCCCGTCCACCAGCACCGGAGCGAGATGCCGGACCAACACCTTCTCCAAGTCCCGGGAGAGCAGGTAGCGCTCCCCCTCCAGGTCGGAGCGCACCGCGTCCTTGAGGGGCAGGAACACCTCGTCCCCGCCAAAGTATGTATAGGCCCCATAGGTGGTGCGCAGCAGGGTGAAGAGAGTCTCCACGTCCTCCTCCACCCCCGCCCGGCTCAGGGGCGGCAGGGCTTCCGGCGGCGCGGTCAGCCGGTCCATCTCCTCCGGGGTAAAGGTATCGTTCTGGTCCCGGAAGTCCGCCGTCCACGGACTCAGATCCAGGTCGGGGCCATCCTCCAGCACCGCCCGGCGGGCGGCGTTGGCCTCCTTCAAAAAGGCGGAGAAGTCCACGCCCGCTAGCGTCTGGGTCCCCACGGGGGCGGAGGTCGTTGGGGGCGGGGTCTCCGCCTCCGTGGCGGGGCCGGGGGCGCAGCCCGTCAGCAGTAGCAGAGCCGCCCACAGGGCCGCCAGCCATTTTCTCCGCTTCACAGCAATTCTCCCTCCAGACAGTCCTCCCGGACGCCGGTGATCCGGACCTGCCGGATCCGGTTGTGCAGGCCGGCGCCCTGCGCCCGCACCTGCACATAGTTGGGGGCGTGCCCCCGCCAGAGGCCCTCCTTCTCCTCCTCAAAAAGGACGGGCAGGGCCTGTCCCACCCAGGACGCCAGATAGGCCCGCTCCAGACGTGTGGCCAGCGCCGCCGCCCGGCGGGCCCGCTCCTCCTTCACGCCCCTGGGCACCTGGCCCGGCAGGTCCGCCGCCGGGGTGCCGGTGCGCCGGGAGTAAGGGAAGATGTGCATGGCAGTGAAGGCGCACCGCTCCACGAAGGTCAGGGTCTGGGCAAACTCCTCCTCGGTCTCCCCGGGGAAGCCCACGATGAGATCGGTGGTAAGACCGGGGGCCTGAAAGTATCCTCTCAGTAATTCCACGCTCTCAAAATACCGGGCGGTGTCGTACTTTCGATTCATCCGCCTCAGAGTGGCGTCGCAGCCGGACTGCATGGACAGGTGGAAGTGGGGGCACAGGTTGTCCAAGGCGGCGCACCGGCGGCTGAAGTCCTCCGTCACGGTCCGGGGCTCCAGGGAGCCCAGCCGCACCCGGCAGCCCGGCGCAGCGGCGCACACCGCCTCGACGAGGTCCATGGGCCCGGGCCCCCCGGGCAGGTCCCGGCCCCAGGAGGACAGCTCGATGCCGGTGAGCACCAGCTCCCGGTAGCCCTCCTCTGCCAGCCGTCTGGCCTCGGCCGCCGCCCTCTCCAGGGGCAGAGAGCGCACCGGTCCCCGGGCGTAGGGGATGATGCAGTAGGAGCAGAAGTTGGTGCAGCCGTCCTCCACCTTGAGCATGGCCCGGGTGCGGCCCTCCAGACCGCCGGCGGCGAGGGGCTCAAAGGTCCGGTGGGCCATGATGTTGTCCACGGTGACCTGGGGGGCCGGGCGATTGGGGGCGGCCTTGGCGGCGGAGAGCCGCTCCAGATCGTCCAGAAACTGCATCCGCTCCGCCGTCCCGGCGATCAGGTCCACCCCCAGGGCCTCCACCGCCCCGGGGGCGGTCTGCGCGTAGCAGCCGCAGACGGCCACCACCGCGCCGGGGGCGCGTTTCCGGGCCTGACGGATGGCCTGGCGGGACTTTTTATCGCTCACCGCCGTGACGGTGCAGGTGTTGATGATATAGGCGTCCGCCGGGCCCTCAAAGGGGACCAGCGCGTGCCCCCGGGCCCGAAGGGCGTTTTCCAGGGCGGCGGTCTCGTACTGATTGACCTTGCAGCCCAGGGTGTGTATGGCGACTTGCATGGCGATACCTCACAAATGGCATGGATTTCGGTTTGCTTTATGGGCAAAATGGCTGAATTTACAATGGGGCGGGGGTTCTTCGTTGAATTCCAACCCGGTTTGTACTAGAATGATGCTACCTCATTCTAACATAACCGGGGAGGAAAAGACAATGACCAGCTTTGCCGTTCAGCTTACCTCTGTCGCAGATATCAAGGAATTTGTCGATGCGGCCAACCGCCTGGATTGCGATGTGGATGTGATCTGCGGCCGCTATCTGGTGGACGGCAAGTCCATCATGGGCCTGTTCTCCATCGACCTGTCCGCCCCCATCCGGGTGGAGGTCCACGGCACCGACGCCCAGGGGGAGTCCTTTCGCAGGGCCGTCGGCCGGTTCGTGGAGCAATAGGGATGCCCTATCATTTCTTTGCTCTCATCTCCCGGATGCGCTACATCGGCCGCTGGGGCCTGATGCGCAACACCTTCCGTGAGAACATCCAGGAGCACTCCCACATGGTGGCGGTGCTGGCCCACGCCCTGGCGGTAATCCGCCGGGAGGTCTACGGCGGGGAGATCGACCCCGGCCAGGCCGCCGTGCTGGCTCTCTACCACGACGCGCCGGAAATCCTCACCGGCGATCTGCCCACGCCGGTGAAGTACTTCAACCCGGAGATCCGGGACGCCTACAAGGCGGTAGAGGCGGTCTCGGCCCGCAGGCTGCTGGCCCTGCTGCCCCCGGAGCTGCAGCAGGTCTATGCCCCGCTGCTGGGTGAGGACGCCGGCGGCGAGCTCCACGCCATCGTCAAGGCCGCCGACAAGCTGTCGGCCTACATCAAGTGCGTGGAGGAGCTCAAGGCCGGCAACCACGAGTTCAAGCAGGCAGCGGAGCAGACCCTGGAGGCCCTGAAGGCCTCCCCGCTGCCCGAGGTGGGCTATTTCATGGAGCACTTCCTGCCCGGGTTTAGCCTCACCCTGGACGAGCTGCAATAGCGAAGTGCGCTGACCGCCCCCGTGCCACAAGAAACGAAAGGATCTGATCGTATGCGAGCCATCGTCACCGTCATCGGCAAGGACCAGGTGGGCATCATCGCCTCGGTATGCGCCCTGCTGGCCGAACACAACGTCAATGTGCTGGACATCAGCCAAACTATCTTGCAGGACTACTTCACCATGATCATGCTGGTGGACGCTGCCCACACCGACCTGCCCTTTGCCGAGCTGGTCACCGCGCTGGAGTCCGCGGGCAGAGAGCGGGACCTGGTCATCCACGCCCAGCGTGAGGATATCTTCAACGCCATGCACCGCATTTAAGGGGGCTGTGTTATGATCAACACCAATGACATCCTCTCCACCATCGACATGATCGACCAGCAACACTTGGACATCCGCACCATTACCATGGGCATCTCCCTGCTGGACTGCGCCGACCCCTACCCCAAGGCCGCCTGCCGGAAGATCTATGAAAAGATCTGCCGTAAGGCAGAAAAACTGGTGGTCACCGGTGAGGCCATCGAGAGGGAGTTCGGCATTCCCATCGTCAACAAGCGCATCTCTGTCACCCCCATGGCGCTGGTAGCCGCCTCCTCGGAGACCGAGGACTACGTCCCCTTCGCCGTGGCCATGGACGAGGCGGCCAAGGCCTGCGGCGTCAACTTCATCGGCGGCTTCTCCGCCTTGGTGCAGAAGGGCTTCACCGCCGCCGACCGGAAGCTCATCGCCGCCATCCCCGAGGCGCTGGCCGTCACCGAGTACGTCTGCTCCTCGGTGAACGTGGGTTCCACGAGGGCGGGCATCAACATGGACGCGGTGAGGCAGATGGGCGAGACCGTCAAGGCCGCCGCCCAGCGCACCCGGGACCGGGGCGGCTTCGGCTGCGCCAAGCTGGTGGTGTTTTGCAACGCGGTGGAGGACAACCCCTTTATGGCCGGCGCCTTTCATGGTACCGGCGAGGGGGAGTGCGTCATCAATGTGGGGGTCTCCGGCCCCGGCGTGGTGTACCACGCCCTCCAGGCCGTCAAGGGCAGGCCCTTCGACGTGGTGGCTGAGACGGTGAAAAAGACCGCCTTCCGCATCACCCGCATGGGGCAGCTTGTGGCTCAGGAGGCCTCCCGCCGCCTGGACGTGCCCTTCGGCATCGTGGACCTGTCCCTGGCCCCCACCCCTGCCGTGGGCGATTCGGTGGCCCGCATTCTGGAGGAGATGGGCCTGGAGGTCTGCGGCACCCACGGCACCACCGCCGCCCTGGCCCTGCTCAACGACGCGGTGAAAAAGGGCGGCGTCATGGCTTCCTCCCACGTGGGCGGCCTGTCCGGCGCCTTCATC
>ENA-UEOI01001735-UEOI01001735.1-human-gut-metagenome-genome-assembly--contig:-NODE-1735-length-17730-cov-4.539398_pt1 | contig 17730 bp, 19 predicted proteins | sample MGYA00242883_ERZ507882 | MGnify/ENA primary metagenome ERZ507882 (study PRJEB26167, sample SAMN06115502) | human gut metagenome | host: Homo sapiens | place: China:Chongqing | collected 2015-07-29...
AATGAAATCATTTTCGGCCGGGGCGTGTACCTGGCCGAAAATTCTGCTCAGGCTGCAAGTGTGGAATTGGTTCGCCATCGGCGAACCAATTATGCGCGCAGCAGACTGCAAGCCTTTTGTCCAAAAAGGGTTTCACCCTTTTTGGACAGTTTAAAATAGAGGCTCCCCCGGCTGGGGGAGCCTCTATTTTTGTGTATTTCTCAGAATTCGGCGTTGCCCACGGTGCGGGGATGAAGCTCCACATCCCGGATGTTGCTGACGCCCGTCAGATACATGACCATGCGCTCAAAGCCCAGGCCGAAGCCGGCGTGGCGGCAGCTGCCGTAGCGCCGCAGGTCGCAGTACCACCAGTAGTCCTCGGGCTTCATGCCCAGCTCCCGGATGCGGGCCTCCAGCATGTCCAGCCGCTCCTCGCGCTGGCTGCCGCCGATGATCTCGCCGATGCCGGGCACCAGGCAGTCCGCCGCGGCCACGGTCTTGCCGTCGTCGTTCAGGCGCATATAGAACGCCTTGATCTCCTTGGGATAGTCGGTGACGAACACGGGCTTTTTGAACACCTGCTCGGTGAGGTAGCGCTCGTGCTCCGTCTGCAGGTCCGTGCCCCAGTCCACCTTGTAGTCGAACCTGTCGTTGTTCTTCTTCAGGATCTCCACCGCGTCGGTGTAGCTGACGCGGCCAAAGTCGCTGGTCATCACGTGCTCCAGCCGCTCCTTCAGCCCCTTATCCACGAAGCTGTTGAAAAAGTCGATCTCGTCGGGGCAGCGCTCCAGCACACGGCGGATGATGTGCTTGATCATGGCCTCGGCCACGTCCATGTCGCCCGCCAGATCGCAGAAGGCCATCTCCGGCTCGATCATCCAGAACTCGGCGGCGTGGCGCTGGGTGTTGGAGTTCTCGGCGCGGAACGTCGGGCCGAAGGTGTAGACATCGCCGAAGGCCATGGCGAAGTTCTCGGCGTTGAGCTGGCCGGACACGGTAAGGCTGGTCTTCTTGCCGAAGAAGTCCTGGGCGTAGTCCACCTGGCCGTCGGCGGTCTTGGGGACGTTGTTCAGGTCCAGGGTCGTGACCTGGAACATCTCGCCGGCGCCCTCGCAGTCAGAGCCGGTGATGATGGGCGTCTGAACGTAGACAAAGCCCCGGCTCTGGAAGAACTCATGGACGGCGTAGGCCGCCACGGAGCGGACGCGGAATGTGGCGGAGAACAGGTTGGTGCGGGGACGCAGGTGCTGGATGGTGCGCAGGAACTCTACACTGTGGCGCTTCTTCTGCAGAGGGTAATCCGGGGTGGACTTGCCCTCCACCTCAATAGAATGGGCCTTGACCTCCAGCGGCTGCTTGGCGTCCGGCGTCAGCACCACCGTGCCGCGGACGATGAGGGCCGCGCCCACGTTCTGCGCGGCGATCTCCTTATAGTTGGCCAGCTCCTCGGCGGACATGACCACCTGTAAATTCTTGAAGCAGGAGCCGTCGTTGAGCTCGATGAAGCCGAAGGTCTTCATGTCGCGGATAGTTTTGGCCCAGCCGCAGACGGTGACCTCCCTGCCGCTCAGGGTGTCCTGATCGGCAAAGATCGCAGCGATTTTCATACGTTCCATATCATTTCACCTTTTCCTGTGTAGTTTTGCGGTAATGGTTACAGTGAGTAGTATTATAGACCATAACCGGGAGATTTACAAGGCTGAGTTTTGTCCCGCCTGCCCGTTGCCATTTCCCGCGGAATGTGCTATGCTGTCCCCACTGAAATATAAGGAGGCTGCACATGGACCCTATTTTTGAGATCGAGCTGGAGGACTGCCCCGTCTGCCGCGGCGCGGGCGTGATGCAGGACGAGCAGGGCTGGTGCGTGTCCGTGGCCTGCATGGACTGCGGCGCGGAGACGGCCCACGCCGACTACCGCACGCCGGAGGAGCGGCTGGAGGCCGCCAAACGGGTGGCCCTGCTGTGGAACATGGGAAAGGTCATCCACACCGGCGTGGGAGACTGATACGAAAAAAGAACCGCCTACCGGCGGTTCTTTTCGCGTTTTTTCAGCGGATGGCGGCAATGAAGCAGGTAGGGTCTATCTCCCGCTGCCGCTTGGCCCAGGCCAGCATCTCGTACACATCCACCGCGCCGGTGACCACGCCCGTGCCCCAGTCGTCGGCCACGCGGCTGCGCAGGAACGCATCCGGCGCGGCGGTGCGGACATAGTAGGGATGGGCAGCGGCGGCGCACAGCGCATCCGGCACGGCCTTGGCGGTGTAGAAGCCCTTCTCCCCCGCCAGGACGGTCAGGCAGTCCTGCATGACGTTGCTGGCGGTGGGGAAACGGCCCGCACCCTGGCCGAAGAACGTCTGCTTCCCCACCCTTTCAGCGGTATAGCCGATCAGGTTATAGTTGGCGGGCACGGCGGCCTCCGGCTCGGACTTGTCCACCAGCGTGGGCTCAACGAAGGCGCACACGCCGTCCTCCGCCGCTTGGGCGGTGGCCAGCAGCTTGCAGACGAAGCCGTGGGCTTGGAACGAGGCAATGTCCTCCGCCGTGACGGTGCGGATGCCGAAGGTGGGGATGGCCGTCTCGTCCAGCACCGCGTCAAAGGCGATGTTGGCGGAGATACACAGCTTACGGCGGATGTCGTCGCCGTCGATGTCGGCGGAGGGGTCTGCCTCGGCGTAGCCCAGGTCCTGGGCCTCCTTGAGAATAGCGTCGAAGCTGACAGGACTCTTGTGCATGGCGTCCATGATGAAGTTGGTGGTGCCGTTCATGATGCCGCCCACCTCGCACACGGTGTCCAGCCGCTTCACCCGGGCCAGGTTCACCAGCCAGGGGATGCCGCCGCCCACGGCGGCGGTGCAGCGCAGGGCCACGCCCTTTTCCTCTGCCAGCGCCGTCAGCTCCTGATAATAGGCGGCGATCAGGGCCTTGTTGGCGGTGACCACGTTCTTGCCCCGCTCCATGGCGGCAGTGACATATTCATAGGCCGGGTGCAGCCCGCCCATGACCTCCACCACCGTGTCGATGGCGTCGTCGCCCAGGATGTCGTTCACGTCCGTCGTCGCGACGGCGGCGGGCAGTCCCTCCTTGGGACGGCGCACCAGCACCCGCGTCACGTTCACGTCCTGACGGCCGGCGGCCAGCTCCCACACGCCGCCGCCCACCACGCCGAAGCCCAGCAGACCGATATTCATAACACTACCTCCTATCTGTAAAAGTTTGCCCCATTGTACCCGGGAAACAGGGCGGTGTCAAGGCATAAAACTTCTTTTATTTTGCTGTGCCTTTGCGCAGCAAAGTCCCGCAGGCGCTGGCCTGCGGGACTTTTTCAGCCGATGAGCTTTTCTATCTCCTCACGGGAGACAAAACCGATGCTTTTGTGCGCCAGCTGGCCGTCGCGGAACACCAGCAGCGTGGGGATGCTCTCGATCTGGAACGCGGCCGCCAAGGCCATGTTCTCGTCCACATCCACCTTCACCACCGACACGTCAGGATGGGCCGCGGCCACCTCCTCCAGCACCGGGGCGAGCATACGGCACGGACCGCACCAGTTGGCCCAGAAGTCCACCAGCACCGTGCCCTTGACCCCCAGCACATTCTCCCTGAAGCTCGCCTCATTGGCATGGATGATCGCCATACTACCAACTCCTTTGTATTTCTTTCGGATCTCTTTGGATGTAGTATACGCCGTTTCCGGGGAAACAAAAGTTGCAGATGCAACAGTCACACTTTCTTTTCCAGGCAGACCAGCTGCACGCCGGGGATGCCGTTGAACGTACCGGCCACGATGCCCGCCTCGGTATAGCCCAGCTTGCGATACAGGGCGCGGGCCGGAGTGTTGCGGGCGTTGGTGTCGATACGCAGGTACGGGCGGCCCGTGTCGCGGGCCAGCCGCTCATAGAACGCCACGAAGGCCGTGCCGTACCCCTTTCCCTTCACCGCCGGATCGACCACCAGCGTGTGGAGCACCAGCACCTGCTCCGGCGGCGCGTCGTGCTGCCAATGACATTGGGCATACTGCGCCATCTGTGTCTGGTCGATCTTGGCAGCGGCTGTCACCCGGCCGCCGTCCTCCAGCACGTACAGCGTGCCCGCCGCCAGCGCGTCCCAAGCCGTCTGCTCCGTGGGGTATACGCCCCGCGTCCAGCCGGTAGACAGCAGCCCCTGCTCTTCCCTGTCCAGCAGCGCGTCATAGATGGCGGCCACGGCGGAGATGTCGGCCTCTGTCGCCTTCCGTATCTCCATGGTGTCCTCCTTACTTTGTCAGCAGCCACACCGCCAGCGCCATCTGCGCCAGCAATATGGCGGGGATGCCCCACACAAAATACCAGTGCTTCGTCTTGTGATGAAACATACGCATTCCCAGCAACGCACCGGCGCTGCCCCCCAGCAGGGGCAGCAGGAACAGCGTCTTTTCCGGCACGCGCCACTTCCCTTTCCGGGCGCGGCGCTTGTCTGCGCCGTAGACGATAAACGTGGCCAGGTTGATGGCGGCCAAATAGACGGCCAGCAGCCCGGCGGGGTCAGACAACAGCGCCGCCACCGTCAGTCGGCCTTCCGCAGCCTGGCCAGCTCGCAGGCGGTGTCCGCCGCCAGCCCAGCGTTGTTGTAGACCAGCTGGATGTTGGCGGCCAGGCTGTCGCCGCCGGTGATGTCCTTGATCTTCGCCAGCAGGAACGGTGTGGTGGCCTTGCCGTGGATGCCCTGCTCCCTGGCCTCCTCCACCGCCTCGTCAATGGCCTTGTTGATCACGTCCGCGTCCATGGAGTACGCCTCGGGGATGGGATTGGTGACCAGCATACCGCCCCGCAGGCCCAGCTCACGCTTGACATGGAACGCCTCCGCCAGCTGGGCGGGGGTGTCCAGCCGGTAGTCCACGCCGAAGCCGGACTTCCGGGTGTAGAACGCGGGCAGCTCCTCGGTCTGATAGCCGATGACCGGCACGCCGTGGGTCTCCAAATACTCCAGCGTCAGACCCAAATCCAGAATGGATTTCGCACCGGCGCACACCACCATCACCGGGGTCTGAGCCAGCTCCTCCAGGTCGGCGGAGATGTCCATGGTGGTCTCCGCGCCGCGATGCACGCCGCCGATACCGCCGGTGGCGAACACCTCGATGCCCGCCATGGCGGCGATCATCATGGTGGTGGTCACAGTGGTGGCGCCGTCCCGCTTCTCTGCCACCAAAATAGGCAGATCGCGGCGGCTGGCCTTGGTGACGCCCGCGCCGGTCTTGCCCAAATAGTCGATCTCCTCCGGGGTCAGTCCGGCCTTCAGCCGCCCGCCGATGATGGCGATAGTGGCGGGCACAGCGCCGTGCTCGCGGATGATCTTCTCCACGTTCAGCGCCGTCTCCACGTTCTGAGGATAGGGCATACCGTGGCTGATGATGGTGCTCTCCAGCGCCACAACGGGCTTGCCGGCCTTGATAGCCTCCTGCACCTCGGGGGCGACGTCCAAATAACGGTTCATATCACTGTTCCTCCTTGTTGAGTATGTATTCTATATTCTCCCAGCTCATGCCGGGGTGGATGGTGGTCTCAGCGGTACAGGCCAGCGCGCCCGCGCCGGCGGCCAGCCGCGCGCATTCCTCCAGCGGCCAGCCACGGGCGATGCCCGCTGCCAGCGCCGCCGCCATAGCGTCGCCGCCGCCGGTGGCGTTGGCCACCTGCACCTTGGGACAGGCCGCCCGGGCGGTGTGCCCCTCCCGGTCGGCGGCGTACATCCCGTCCGCGCCCAAAGAGATATACACCTGCCGCAGGCCCGTCTCCAGCAGCTTCTGCGCCGCCAGCGCCGCGTCGGCGTCGCAGCGGATGGGCACGCCGCTCAGCAGCTCCGCCTCCATGCGGTTGGGCTTCAGCGCCGTCAGGCGGCCCAGCACCGGCTTCAGCTTCGGTGCTTTGATGGTGGACACCGGGTCGGCCAGCATGGGCGCGGTGCAGTGCTGGCACAGCCACTGCAGCGACACCTCCGGCAGGTTCGTCTCCACCACCACCAGCCCGGCGTGGTTGATGAAATCCAGCCGCTGGCGCAGGAACTCCGGCGTCATGTGGTCGTAGATGGCCATGTCGTTCACCGCCAGCGCCATGTCGCCGTCGCTGTCGTCGATGAACAGATACGTGCCGGTACGCCCGCCGGGGATGGTGGCGCTGTGGTGCAGGTCCAGCCCGATGTCCGCCGCGTTCTCCTGCACCGACTGGGCAAAGGCGTCCTGCCCCAGCACCGTGACCATGGCCGTCTGCTCGCCCAGCAGGCAGAGGTTGTGGGCGATATTGCGGCCCACGCCGCCCAGCGATGTGGTCACGCGGCCGGGGTTGGAGTCCCGGGCCACCAGCCGGTCGGCGCTGACTGCGCCGATGTCCATATTCACGCCGCCCACCACCACGATGTACTTCTCCTCCCGGAGCAGGTAGCCCCGCCCGGCGATGTAGCCCTTCTTCATCAGGTTCGAGATATGCACCGCGGCGCTGGAACGGGTGATGCCCGCCTTCTCCGCCAGCTCCTGCTGGGAGATCAGCGGGTTCTCCCGTATCCACTCCAGTATCTGCCGCTCCCGCTGTGTCACAGCCTCCACCTCCTAAGCGCGTGTTTGTTTTCTAATCTATTGCTTATTATAGGATACAACTGCTTACTTGTCAAGCCTGTTTGATGAAATAGGCCGTTCTTTTGCCGCATAAAAAAGGAGGGGAGACGCGCGCGTCTCCCCTCTTTGGGAACTCCCGGATGGGAGTGTTGGTTATTAACTTATGTCAGGCGTTCTTGGTGACAGTCCAAACACCGTTATCCTCAGTGCAGCTATAGCCCTCATCCACGAAGTTGCCGCGGGGGTTCTCAGAAGCACTGTCAGAGGGATCGTAATTCACAAACGAGCCACCCCTGACCATGATCTTGGCCGTGCCATCCTTATAAGCCGCATCAATGCAGTTGATCAGGAACTTATAACCATATGTAGGATTACTATACGGCTCAACCTCAAAAGCACCATCGTTGATCACCAGCGTACCCTTTTGCACCTGCACCGCCGTGCCGCCGCCGTAGTACGTACCGCCGTTGATGGTCAGCGTTGCACCGTTGCGTACATTGATACCATAACCACCGTTCGTCTGCGTGTCAATACCGCCATTCACACCCGCGTTGATGGTGGTATCCGCGTCAACGATCAGAGCTGTGAAATTCGTATCGTTGTTGCCCATATCATTCGGCGTGATGATCTTGCCGCTCAGGTTCAGGGTCGTCTTTCCGGTGACGGTAATACGGTTTGCGACATCATCCTTATTCTCCGTCACATTAACGTTGCCGTTCAGCGTAACATTGCCCGCGAAGTTCAAAGTGCCGTCACTCTTGAGAATATTGCCGTTGATGGTGCAGTCACCGAGGATCAAGGTGTTAGCATTGTTATTTTTCGCACGATCACCATGCGCGACTTCAATATCGCCGTTGATAACACTGTTGCCGTCCACCTTCACGGTCACATTGCCATAGCTCTGGAAACCGCCATAAACGTCAAACGCATACGGGCCGTCCTTGTACCCTTGAGCTTTACCGGCATTGATAGTGGTATTGTTGATAACGATATCGCCGCAGTTGTTGGACATGGTGTAGACCGTCTCATCACCGCCGGTCACGATCATGTTGTCCAGCACCAGGTTGCAATAGTTCTGGAGCACGATAGCCGGAGCGCCTTTCCAGTCAGGGGTGTCCTCAGCAGGCTTAGTACCCTCGGTCACACCGACAATGCTACCGTTCTTGAAGGTAATCTTGTTGCCCTGGTTCAACTGGAACGCGTTCGTACCAGTGGTAGCGCTGCCGACCAGCACACCTCCAACGGTGTAAACATAGCCGTTGAAGTCAACCGTCAGGCCGTTGTTTGCAAAGGTATTAGGCAGAACCTTGATGCCATTGCCATTGGTATTTTTCAGCAGCATGATGGTATCGCCATCCTTGGCCACCGCGAAAGCATCCGCGAGGGAAGTGTAACAGGCGCGGCATAAGTAACAGAGAATACAGAGAAGTGATCGACAGCGATGGTCACCATACCAGTGGCAGCATCATAGTAGAAGGTATCCGCAGCCGTAAGATCAGCCTCACTGCTCTTCGAAGTCATCACCAGGTTCTCATGCTTCAGTGCAACGTTAGTCAGACCAGCGCCCAGCTTAAAGGAGACCTTGGCCAGCTCGGTCGAACCGGCAGCTATATTGGAAATGCTGATCTCATAGGCGACCTTTTCTGTACCGTTACCGGCATCAACCACGAACTTACCGGTAGCAGCATCTGCAACAGGTCTGATAGAAACTGTGGGAGTCTCGTTTGCCGCCACCGCATTGGTGGGGATCTCAGCCTTGACTGTTCCGTCAGCGGCCTCGTATTCATACTTGCTCTCCGTAGTATCCTTACTCATTGCGGCATTGGCGGTTTTGGGCAGAACCACAACAGAGTAACCCGCAGAGGTATCGTAATCGTTGCGGGTGCTGTCATACTCGCCAGTAGCCTGCGTGGCATACACCGTGATGGAAACGCCGTTGATCGTCAGGCCCTGATAGTCGTTGCCCGCAGCGGTGTCCATCTTGCCGGAGATCGTAAACGCCTTACTTTCCGTGGGATTCAAAGTGGCCTCAGTGCCCAAAGTCAGGCCATCGGCTTTCCAGGTGATCACATCGTTCAGGTCAAACACACCGGCGACGGGCTGACGGTTCATCTGAATACCGGTGACTTCCACCTTGTACTTGATGTTCAGATTGCCATTGTTCACCACGCGCAGCTCAGGCAGCTTGTACTCTGCACCCGGCTCCCACAGGATAGCCTGGCTCTCGCCACCGGCCGCCTTTACGAAGTTCAGCGTCTTGCCCTCGGCGGTGACCCAGTTGCCGGCGCTGTCCTTCATCTCCAGTGCCACATCCAGCTTACCTGCCTGGATCTTGTTGACATTGGCGGTAGCCGTGTCGGTGAACCACGCAAACGTAGTGCCCACCAGCATGACCACACACATGGCCAGCGCTGTGATGCTGGTCAGCAATGCGCGTTTGGTTGCCTTTTTGTTGCTCATGCTCTTGTTACCCCTTTACAATAATTTTTTTGCAGATACAACACACCTATCCTTTGTGTAACAAAGGATAAAGCGCCCATGGGCGCTTGTGTCCCAATCTGCACTTATGAGTCGAGTATAGCACCCCATTTTCGGGTCTGCAAGAGCCAGCGGGGAAATTTTTAATATTTCTGCAGGTTAGCTAAAAATAAATGTCATATTTGGACAGATTGGCGGAAATATTTCGCCAATCTCGTCGATTTTACGCCTCCGTCCTGCCGTTTTGTCCGTTCCGGCGGCACACGATCCGATAGATGAGATACCCCACCCCCGCCGCCGCCAGCGCCACGCCGAAGGCGATGGCCGCCGCCGCGTAGTTCTGCTCGCCCAGTGCGCCGCCCCCTACCGTGGACGTGACGATGGACGGCAGCCGCCCCACGGCGGCGATAAGCAGCCAGGAGGGCCACTTCATGTCCGTCAGCCCGGCGAAATAGCACAGCAGGTCCTTGGGCGTGCCGGGAACAGCGAAGATCAGCCAGAAAAGCGCCGTGCGTTTGGGTGAGGAGTGGAGGAACTGCAGCTTGTCCAGCTTCTCCCTGGGGAAGAACACCTCCGCCAGCGGCCTGCCCCAGCGCCGTACCAGTGCGAACACCGCCACGCTGCCCAGCACCGCGCCTGCAAGGCACAGCACCGTTCCCCACCACGCACCGAAGGCGTAGCCCCCCGCGATCTCAAGGGGCTCGCCGGGGATGACAGCCACCACCACCTGCAAAAACACCATGGCGGCATAGGCGGCGCAGCCCCATACGCCGTGGCTGTCCACCCAGGCGTGGAACTGCTCCGGCTGGCGGGCAAAGCGGATCATGGGCCGGCCCACGAACCAGGCCAGCGCCGCAAAAAGCACCACAAATATGGCAGCTGCCGCGACAGACAGCGCTTTTTTCTGTTTCTCCGTCAAGGTGCGTTTCATGGATATATGCCTTTCTCCTTTGTACTGCCCACAGCTTACCACGTTTTTAACAGGATTATTTGAACAGATGTTAAAATTTTGCTTAATTCGCCCTTATATTTTCTTGCAGGCCCTTATCCGCAGGCGCAGAAAATGCCGCCGGGACGGCGGCATTTTCTGCTATTCCTGCTATTCCTGCTATTCCTTTGTATGCACGTTGATGAACTCCGCCCGCAGCTTGGAGTACAGGATGGTCTGACTGCTGTACAGCCCGCAGTAGCCGGACAGCAGGTAGCTCACCGCGCAGGCGGCGGCGAAGTAGGCCATGCCTCCCGCGCCAAACAGCTCCACGCTGAGGATCACCGAGGCGATGGGGCAGTTCACCGCGCCGCAGAACACGGCCACCAGTCCGACAGCTGCCGCGAAGGACGGCGGCAGTCCCAGCAGTTCCCCGGCGGCGCAGCCGAACGTCGCGCCCACGAAGAACGACGGCACGACCTCGCCGCCCTTGAAGCCGCAGCCGATGGTCACGGCGGTAAACGCCAGCTTCAGAAACCAGGCCCACCCGTCGGCCTGCCCCTGCTCCACGGCCCGCTGGATCACGTCCATACCCGCGCCGTTGTAGTCCGTCGTACCCAGCGCCAGCGTGGCCAGCACGATGATAAGGCCGCCCACAGCGGCCCGGAGAAAGCTGTTTTTCAGCCACCGCTCCGCCAGACGCTCCGTGATGTGCAGCCCCCGGCAGAACAGGATGCTCACCAGCGCGCAGCCCACCGCCAGCGCCGTCACCAGCCCCAGCGTGGGCCAGCTCAGGGCGGGCATGTCCACGGTGAAGCGGGTGGGCTCAACGCCCATGACGGTGGCGATGTAGTAGCCCGTCAGGGACGCGGTGATGCAGGGCAGCAGCCCTGCGTAGTACAGCACGCCCACGCTGATGACCTCCAGGGCGAACACCGTGGCGGTCAGGGGCGTGCCGAACAGGGCTGCGAACACGCCGCTCATGCCGCACAGCGTGGCCAGCGGCAGATCCTTCTCCCCCAATCGCAGCAGCGTGCCGGTGCGGTAGCCGATGCCGCCGCCGATCTGCAGCGCCGCGCCCTCGCGGCCCGCGCTGCCGCCTAAGAGGTGGGTGATGACGGTGGCCACGAAGATCAGCGGCACCAGCAGCGTGGGGACGGACTTGCCGAAATGGACGGACTCGATAACGGCGTTCGTGCCCTTGCCCTCAAGTTTACATAACTTATACAGCCCGGCGATGACCACGCCGCCCACGGGCAGCAGGTACAATATCCAGGGGCGGGCCTGCCGTACCGCGGTGGCGTAGCTGACGCCCAGGTGGAACGCCGCGCCCACGAAGCCGCCCACGCCTCCCACCAGCGCGCCCACCGCCATCCATTTCAGCAGCGCGGCCACATACAGGCCGATATGGGCCATCCGTTCTTTCAGTCTGTCCATGCTTCTCTCGCTTCTCCTTAACACCGTCTTTGCAGACGTCCATTGTATCACCCGGCGCAGGCGGTGTCAAACCGTGTCTGAATTTTCTTCCGGACGACTGAAAATTTTTGAGTTTATCTGACTTTTTTTCATTTTTGCTGTTGATTATGGCGCGGCGATGCCGTATACTATATATTACCAAACGCAAGAAGGCACAAGGAAAACCCAACAATATACAAATAGGAGGAAAACCAAATGAAATACGGTCGTACTTTTAACTTCTCCGCCGGCCCTGCCATGATGCCCGAGCCTGTTCTGGAGGAGATCCGGGACGAAATGATGAACTACCGCGGCAGTGGTATGTGCGTCATGGAGATGAGCCACCGCTCCAAGGTGTTCCAGCAGATCATGGACGAGGCCGAGGCCGACCTGCGGGAGCTGATGAACATCCCCGACAACTACAAGGTGCTGTTCATCCAGGGCGGCGCGACCCTGCAGTTTGCGGCTATCCCCTGGAATCTGATGAAGAACGGCAAGGCCGTCTACATCGAGACCGGCGCATGGTCCAAGAAGGCCATTGCCGAGGCCAAGAAGTACGGCGAGGTCATCGTGGCCGCCTCCTCCAAGGATAAGAATTACAGCTACATCCCCGACTGCTCCGACCTGGACATCCCCGAGGATACCGACTACGTCTACATCTGCGAGAACGAGACCATCCACGGCGTGACCTGGAACAAGCTGCCCAACACCAAGGGCCATATCCTGGTGTCCGACCAGTCCTCCATGTTCCTCAGCAAGCCCTGCAACGTCTCCGACTACGGCATGATCTACGCCGGCGTGCAGAAGAACGTGGGCCCTGCCGGCATGGTGGTGGTCATCATCCGCGAGGATCTGATCCGTGAGGACATCGACCCCAAGATGCCCATCTACATGAGCTACAAGACCCAGGCCGACAACGGCTCTATGTATAACACCCCCAACTGCTGGGCCATCTACTGCTGCGGCAAGGTCTTCAAGTACCTTAAGAGCATCGGCGGCCTGGAGGAGATGCACAAGCGCAACATCGCCAAGGCCAAGGTCATCTACGACTTCCTGGATCAGTCCAAGATGTTCAACGGTACGGTGGAGCCCGAGTTCCGCAGCCTGATGAACATCCCCTTCGTCACCGAGAGCGCCGAGCTGGACGCCGAGGTGGTGGCTGCCACCAAGGCCGCCGGCTACGACAACCTGAAGGGCCACAAGTCCGTGGGCGGCCTGCGCGCCTCCGTCTACAACGCCATGCCCATCGAGGGCGCCGAGGCGCTGGTGGAATTCCTGAAGAAGTTCGAGGCCGAGCACAAATAAAATACCCCAACATTATTATAAAAAAGGAGAAGTATCATGCGTATTTTGGTTACTGACGGTATGGACAAGACCGCTATGGCGCAGCTGCGCGAGATGGGTCACGAGGTCGTTGAGCAGTTCTACGAGCCGGATCAGCTGGGCGCTGCCCTGCGTGATTTCGACGCCGTGGTGGTCCGCTCCAAGACCAAGGTCCGCGCCAACCACATTGACGAGGCCAAGGGCGGCAAGCTGAAGCTCATCATCCGCGGCGGCGTGGGCGTGGACAACATCGACGTGAAGTACGCCGAGGCCAACGGCATCACCGTGAAGAACACCCCCAAGGCCTCCTCCCAGTCCGTGGCGGAGCTGGCTATGGGCCACATGTTCTCCTGCGCCCGCTACATCTCCATCGCCGGCCACACCATGCGTGAGGACAAATGGGAGAAGAAGGCCTACGGCAAGGGCATCGAGCTGCAGGGCAAGACCCTGGGCATCGTTGGCTTCGGCCGCATCGGCCAGCACCTGGGCATCATGGCCAAGGCCATCGGCATGAACGTCATCGCCTTTGATATTTTCCACATCCCCGGCATCGAGGAGCAGCTGGGCATCCCCTACGTGGAGATGGACGAGCTGCTGGCCAAGGCCGACTTCGTGTCCGTCCACGCTCCCGCTGTGGACGGCGGCGCGCTGATCTCCGCCGAGAACATCGCCAAGATGAAGGACGGCGTGGTCATCATCAACACCTCCCGCGGCACCAACGTGGATGAGGCCGCTCTGCTGGCCGCTCTGGAGTCCGGCAAGGTCCGCGCCGCCGGTTTGGATGTGTACGCCGACGAGCCCGCCACCAACAAGGCCCTGTACTCCCACCCCATGGTGTCCTGCACGCCCCATATCGGCGCTGCCACCAACGAGGCCCAGGAGCGCATCGGCGTGGAGATCGTGGACATCATCAAGAATTTCTGAGATCGCTTCCCATAACAAACTTAACGGAAAAGACCGCCTTTCGGCGGTCTTTTTTCGCTCACTGTCCGTTTTTCCGGTCTGCTCCTCCGGTATGATACAGAAAAACCGCAAAGGAGGACTTTCCTATGGAGGCCATCACATTCATCTGCACGGTGTGCGGCGCGGCAGCGCTGAGCCGGGGCATCGTCCAGCTCATCGAACATCTGGGTCGGTGATGTTCCCGTTGACAAGCGGCTTCTCTATCTATATAATATTTTCATTCAAAAAATACAAGTATATCTAATGTGGTATATCAAATAGAGAGGTGATTTATGGACATTTTTGAGAAGTGCTATGCGCCGTCCCTGGCCACGGAGCTGAAGGAAAAGGGCGTATATCCCTACTTCCATGCGCTGGAGTCCCGGCAGGACGTGGAGGTCATCATGGAGGGCAAGCGCCGCATCATGCTGGGCTCCAACAACTATTTGGGTTTGACCACCGACCCGGTGGTGGTAGAGGCCGGCGTCAAGGCGCTGGAGCAATACGGCACGGGCTGCTCCGGTTCGCGCTTCCTCAACGGCACACTGGAGATGCACCTGGAGCTGGAGGACGCGCTGGCCAAATTCCTGCGCAAGCCGGGCATCGTCACCTTCGGCACGGGCTTCCAGTCCAACGTGGGCATCATCTCCGCGTTGGTAGGTCGGCACGACTACGTGATCTGCGACCGGGAAAACCACGCCAGCATCTATGCCGGCTGCCAGCTGTCCTACGGAAAGATGCTGCGCTACCGCCACAGCGACATGGCGGAGCTGGAAAAGTGTTTGCAGAAAGTACCGGAGACCGCCGGGGCACTGATCGTCACCGACGGCGTGTTCTCCATGGGCGGTGACATCGCCAGGCTGCCGGAGATCTGCGCCCTGGCGGAAAAGTACGGTGCGCGGGTCATGGTGGACGACGCCCACGGCCTGGGCGTGCTGGGCGACGGCGGCCGCGGTACGGCCAGCTATTTCGGGCTGGAGGACAAGGTGGACGTGTATATGGGCACATTCTCCAAGTCGCTGGCCTCCCTGGGCGGCTACATGGCCGCGTCTGCGGAGGTGGCAGACTACGTGCGCCACACCTCCCGGCCCTTCATCTTCTCCGCGTCCATCCCCCCCGCCAACTGCGCCACGGCGCTGGCGGCGCTCCGTGTGCTGGAGCAGCATCCGGAGCTGCCGGAACGTCTGCGGCAGCTGAGCATCTATGCCCGCAAGGGCCTGACGGAGCGGGGGCTGACCATCCGCCCCTCGGCGCTGGAAGCGCCCACGCCCATTATCCCCATCTACACCTACGAGACGTACCGCACCCTGCATGCGGCAGCGGAGATCTACGACCGGGGCGTGTATGTGAACCCCACGCTGCCGCCGGCCACGCCGGAGGGCGAGGCCCTGCTGCGCACCAGCTACATGGCCACCCACACGGAAGCGCTGTTGGACGAAGCCATGGACATCATCGGCGAGGTGATGGCCCATGAATGAGCAGAAGGTCGCCGTCGTCACCGGCGGCACGTCCGGCATCGGCCGGGCCACGGCGCTGGCGCTGAAGGACGCGGGCTGCACGGTGTACGAGCTGTCCCGCCGGGCCGAGGGCGTAGAGGGTCTGCACCACATCTCCGCCGACGTGACGGACGAGAGCGCCGTCAACGATGCCGTGGCGCAGGTCATCGCGGCGGAGGGGCAGATCGACATTCTGGTGAACAACGCGGGCTTCGGCATCTCCGGGGCGATCGAATTCACCTCCACGACAGATGCCAGATCCCTGTTCGACGTGAATTTCTTCGGCATGGTGAACATGAACCGTGCCGTCGTGCCGCTGATGCGGGCGGCGGGCCATGGCCGCATCGTGAATCTGAGCTCCGTGGCCGCGCCCGTCCCCATCCCCTTCCAGGCATATTACTCCGCCACCAAGGCGGCGGTAAACGCCTACACCATGGCCCTGGCCAACGAGCTGCGGCCCTTCGGTGTGACGGTGTGCGCCGTCATGCCCGGCGACATACACACCGGCTTCACGGCGGCACGGCGGAAGCTCAGCGAGGGTGACGACATCTATCAGGGCCGCATCAGCCGCTCCGTGGTGCGGATGGAGCACGACGAGCAGACGGGCATGGACCCGGCCAAGGCCGGGGCGTACATCGCCAAGGTGGCCCTGCGCAGCGGCAGCAATCATCCGCTGTACGCCATCCGCTTCGACTATAAGTTCTTTGCTTTCCTGGCAAAGGTGCTGCCCGCCCGGTTTCTGAACTGGCTGATCTACCTGCTCTACGGGAAATAAGGCCCTATACGCGTTTTCAACACGGCCGCGGAGATCGACACGGAACGCACACACGAAAACGTCATTTTATACAAATCCATAACGCAGACAGGGACAGACCTCATAGCGCAAGAGGTCTGTCCCTGTTTCGAATTTCCAATTATGCCCATTTTTGTCGAAAAGTTTCACGGTAAGTATAGACACCTTCGACAATTTTGCCTTGAAAACGATGTCCGAATATGCTATTTTTTATAACAGCCCACCGATTTGTGCAATTTTTCGGAATTGCCGGGGGACGGATGGGCAAAACAATCAAAATTCAGGGGGAAATCATTATGGAGAAGATCACAGTTCTGCTGGCAGATTCCAGCGCGGAGTACCGAATGGCGCTCCGCGAAGAAATGGAGAAGAGCGGGGACTTCCGCGTTGTGGGGGAAGCGGAGGACGGCCAGCACACAGTGCAGATGGTGCGGCAGATGAAACCGCAGATACTGATCCTGGATGCCATGCTCCCACTGCTGGACGGCATGGCGGTGCTGCGGACGCTGCGGGAGCAGGATGAACAGCCGCCCTGCTGCATTATGCTGTCCGCCTTCTGCGCGGAGCGCTTCCAGCGGGAGGCAGAGCGGCTGGGCGTGTATATCTTCCTGCCCAAGCCGGTGAACAATGAGTCGCTGATGGAGCATATGCGCCGGGCCGTCCGGCCGGAAGAGCCCGCCGCGCCGGTGCTGCCCCAGCTGGAGGGCCAGGTGACGGCCATCATCCATGAGATCGGCGTACCGGCCCACATCAAGGGCTACCAGTACCTGCGGGAGGCCATTATCATCACCGTGCAGGACATGGACGTGATCAATGCCGTAACGAAGGTGCTGTACCCGGAGGTCGCCAAGCGGTTCTGTACCACCCCCAGCCGGGTGGAGCGTGCCATCCGCCACGCCATCGAGGTGGCGTGGGACAGAGGCGATCTGGAGACGCTGCAGAAATACTTCGGCTATACGGTGAATTCCGCCAAGGGCAAGCCCACCAACAGCGAATTCATCGCCATGATTGCCGACCGGCTTCAGCTTCGGATGAAGCGCGGCCACGCGTAACACCGCACACGACCTTTGCCCGGCAGGACAAGAGGGGGAGAAACCACGGGGACGCGCCGTCCCCGTGGTTTTCTATCCTTTAGGCGGCATCTCGTCCTGTATATCGTCCAAATCTGACATATAAAGTATAGTCTCATTATTTTAATAAGTCAAGTTAATTTTGTAGTTTATTAAAATCTCTGGATAATTTTGGTAAACTATACCAGGGTGATTTTATGGTAGACTACAAGGTGATCGGTCTTCGACTCAAGACCTACCGTCAGCAGGCGGGCCTGACCCAGGAAACCGTCGCCGAACGGGCCGGTATTACGGTCGTATATCTTTCCAAAATAGAAAACGGCCACGTGCGGCCTACCATCGATCTTCTGCAGACGGTTTGCGAGGCGGTACACTGTGATCTCGGCAGCATTTTTCAGGATGCCTCGCCGGTGTCGGCGGGGTATCAGCGGGAGCGGGTGGTGGAGCTGTTCAACGCCTGCGCCCCAGCGGTAAAGCCCGTTGCGCTGGACCTTTTGGAGCAGCTGGCCAAGCTGTAAATGCAATCGCGGAGGGACTTCGTCCCTCCGCTCAGCTTGTCGAAAAAGCCCGTTCGGACTTTTCCGACAAGCTGCCTGCAAAATAGCAAAATATAATACTGTTTTATATTTTGCTATTTTGGTCGCTGCGGCGGGTGATTAAACGCGAAAGGAAACCCTGACGGTTTCCTT
>ENA-UEOI01001740-UEOI01001740.1-human-gut-metagenome-genome-assembly--contig:-NODE-1740-length-17690-cov-4.498609_pt1 | contig 17690 bp, 15 predicted proteins | sample MGYA00242883_ERZ507882 | MGnify/ENA primary metagenome ERZ507882 (study PRJEB26167, sample SAMN06115502) | human gut metagenome | host: Homo sapiens | place: China:Chongqing | collected 2015-07-29...
ATCAGTCGATCATGCTCTGGAGGTCAGCGGCGACGGTGATGGGGGCGGCGGTAGCGGCCTTCACATCGTCCACGGTGAACTCGGGGTTGATCTCGGTCATCAGCAGGCCCTCGGGAGTGACCTCCAGAACGCACATCTCGGTGATGATCTTATTCACGCAGTGAGAGGCGGTGAGGGGCAGACGGCACTTCTCGAAGATCTTGGGGTTGCCCTTAGCGGTGTGCTCCATGCAGACGATGCACTTCTTCGCGCCGACGCACAGGTCCATAGCACCGCCCATGCCGGGCATCTTCTTGCCGGGGATGATCCAGTTGGCCAGGTTGCCCTGGGCATCCACCTCCAGAGCGCCCAGGAAGCAGGCGTCCACGTGGCCGCCGCGGATCAGGCCGAAGTTGGAGGCGGAGTCGATGAAGCCGCCGCCGTAGGCCACGGAGGAGGGGCTGCCGCCGGCGTCCACAACGTGGTAGGGATCGTAGTTTGCGTCGCCTTCCTTGGGGGATTTGCCCGCGGAGACGATGCCCAGCTCAGCGTGGATGATCAGCTCAACGCCCTCGGGGAGGTAGTTGGGGATCAGGGTGGGCAGACCGATACCCAGGTTGACCACGTCGCCGTTTTTCAGCTCTTTCGCGCAGCGCTTGGCAATAAAGCCTTTGATCTCGGACTTTTCCATTATTTCTTCTCTCCTTCCACGATGTAGTCAACGCACATACCATAGGTGTGGACGTTCTCGGGCTCGATGTCGCCCACGGGAACGATGTACTCGCACTCGGCGATAACGGTGTCGGCGGCGGTGGCCATGACAACGTTGAAGTTGCGCATGGTGCCCTTGTACCAGCAGTTGCCGAACTCATCGCACTTGTAAGCGCCCAGCAGGGCGAAATCGGCGCGGATGGGCTTCATCAGCAGGTAGTCCTTACCGTCGATGGTCTGACGGCCCATGCAGAAGGGGCTGTCCTCCACCAGGGTGTCGATGCCAACGGGGGTCAGAACGCCGCCCAGGCCTGCGCCGCCGGCGCGGATGCACTCCGCCAGCGTGCCCTGGGGCAGCAGGTTGACCTCCAGCGTGCCCTCGGTGTTCTGCTGGCCGACCTCGGGGGTCATGCCCACGTGGGTAGCGATGACGCGCTTGACCTGATGGTTGTGGATCAGCTCCGCGATACCAAAGAACTCTTCGCCCATAGGACCGGTGGCGCGGCCCATGTCGTTGGCGATCAGGGTCAGATCCTTCGTGCCGCGGGCCACCAGCTCCTTGACGATGGCACGAGCCTGGCCGCAGGCCAGGAAGCCACCGCACATAATGGTAGCACCGTCGGGGATCATTGCGGCTGCCTCTTTGGCAGTCAAGACAGGTTTCTTAGCCATTTCTGTTCCTCCTACTTTTTTTATTACACAGCGGTCACCGGGTCAGCCGCTCCGGCGGCTGACCCAGTGGGCTGTATAAGATTACTTCATGCCGCGCTTGACCATTTCGGTCACGGCGAAGGAAGCCACGTCATCGGCATACTTGCCGGCGCCGAAGCCGGCGTCGAAGCCCAGCTCCTTGGCCAGCTCGTGGGTGATACGGGGACCGCCGCAGCAGACAACGAACTTGTCGCGCAGGCCCTCGGCCTCCAGCAGCTCGATGAGGTTGGTCAGGTTCTGGATGTGGACGTCCTTCTGGGTGACGGTCTGAGAGACCAGCAGCACGTCGGCGTGCAGCTCCAGCGCTTTCTTGATGAAGTCCTCGTTGGGGACCTGAGAGCCCAGGTTGTAGGCCTCGATCATCTCGTAGCGCTCCAGGCCGTAGTGGCCGGCGAAGCCCTTGCGGTTCATGATGGCGTCGATGCCGACGGTGTGGGCATCCGTGCCGGTGGAGGCGCCCACCATCACGACCTTACGGCCAATATGCTCACGGATGTACTCGTTGGTATCCTCCATGCTCATGACGTCGGACTCCACAGTGATAACATGGATGTCCTCATAGTTGACGGAGTGGACGCAGCTGCCGTAGACCACATAGAAGGTGAACTCCTTGTCCAGCGGGGCGTGATAGGCCACGTTGGGTTCCTCAAGGCCCATCTTCTTGGCGATCTGACGGGCGGCCTCCTCACCGCGCTCGTCATCCTTGACGGGCAGGGTGAAGCTGGTCTGCACCTTACCGTCGTTCATGGTGTCGCCGTAGGGCTTCAGGCGGGTCAGATCCAGCGTGGTATCGAAATCGATCTTATGGGTGTTATACAGTCCGCTGCTCATGCTCCCACCTTGCCTTTCATGACTTCAATGAACGGATTGAAGTATTTGTCGTCCTTGACCACAACGCCGTTGAGGCCCTTGCCGCCGTCCTTGGGACGCTTCACGTCGGCGAAGATGCCCTTCTCGATGGTGGTGAACAGGCCCAGCTTCTCGATCTCCTTCAGCAGATCGGTGGCCTTGGTCAGCACCTCGTTGGCACGGTTGCGGATGATGCCGTTCTCTTTATAGGTCAGCTCGCTGCCCAGGTCCTTCATGGTGCGGAAGATGTACTGCGCATTCTCGATGGACAGGGCGCGGTCGGACATGAACGGGGTGTGGATGGCCTCGGTCATCATGCCCAGCAGGCACAGCTTCTGGTTGGTCAGGATGGTGACCATATTGAACAGAGCGTCCTGGATGTGGCCGCGGAAGATATTGCCGGTCATGAACTTCGTGGGCGGCATATACTTCAGAGGCGCGTTGGGGAAGATCTCGCGGGCCATCTGTGCCTGTGCCAGCTCGTACAGGAAGGTGTCCTCCACGGCGGGGTCCATCTCGAAGGCGTGACCCAGGCCCATCTGCTCCTCGCGCATACCGGCGGTCCTGGCGAACGCCTCGTTGATGAACTGGGAGGCCAGGACGGTATGAGCGGAGGTGATGGCGTCGTCGGTGGTGAGGTAGTTATCCTCGCCGGTGTTGATGATGACACCGGCATAGCCGTTGATGACGCGGGAGAAATACTGGTCCACGATGGTGCGCTGCATATTGATGTCGCGGAACAGGATGCCGTACAGAGCGTCGTTCAGCATGACGTCCAGACGCTCCAAAGCGCCCATAGCGGCGATCTCGGGCATACACAGGCCGGAGCAGTAGTTGCACAGCCGGATGTAGCGGTGCTGCTCCTCGCCCACCTCGTCCAGCGCGGCGCGCATGAGGCGGAAGTTCTCCTGGGTGGCATACGTGCCGCCGAAGCCCTCGGTGGTCGCGCCGTAGGGCACGTAGTCCAGCAGGGACTGGCCGGTGGTACGGATGACGGCGATGATGTCCGCGCCCTGCTTGGCACCGGCCTTGGCCTGGATAATATCCTCGTAGATATTACCGGTGGCCACGATGATATACAGGTACGGGCCTTCCTTGTCGCCCCACTCCTTCAGGTAAGCGTTGCGCTTGCCCACGTTCTTGTTGATGCGGTCCATGGTGGCGTTCACCACGGGAGTGATGGCCGCACGGATCTCCGCGTCGGAGTGAGCGGGGAGCTTGCTCAGATCCAGCTCACCGCTGCTGATAGCCTCCGCCACGCCCTGGGGATCCTTGCCGGTCTCCACCATGGCGTTGCCGATGGCCCATGCGACGCCGGCGGGCAGCAGGGAGTTGGCCATCAGGTGGTCAACGACCACGTTGGGCAGGGGGACGTCCATATCGTTGACGCCATCAATGCCCAGCAGACGGCAAACAGCGCGCTCCACCGTGACGGTGGTGTGCTGGTCAATGAAGTGCTGGGTGTCGTCCGCGATCTTGGCGGCGGAGGCACGGGCACGGTTGACCAGCTCAAAATTCAAGCCGAGTTTGCTTTCCATAGTTCTTCCTCTTTCTTACTTCTTGACGTGACGCTCGTTACGCAGCAGCTTGGTGGGCTCCAGATAGCGCTGCTTGGTGCCCTCGGCGACCCATGCCACGCCGGTCTTCTCCACCTTCTTCTTGCCGGTGCAGACGTCGCAGTGGCAATCCTGGACGTAGTGCTCGGGCTGGGTGTAGGAGGTGATGACGCCCTCGAAGTTGCGCAGGATGACCTTGCGGGGGGTCTCGGAGATCAGGTAGTTGGGCATAACGGGGGTCTTGCCGCCGCCGCCGGGGGCGTCCACCACGAAGGTGGGGATGCAGTAGCCGGAGGTGTGGCCGCGCAGGGCTTCCATGATCTCGATGCCCTTGGACACGGGGGTGCGGAAGTGGCTCAGGCCCAGGGAGGGATCGCAGGCATAGATGTAGTAAGGACGCACGCGCATCTTCACCAGGCCGTGGACCAGCTCCATCATCACATGGGAGCAGTCGTTGACGCCGGCCAGCAGCACGGACTGGTTGCCCAGGGGGATACCGGCGTCAGCCAGCATAGCGCAGGCCTTGGCAGCCTCGGGAGTGAACTCCTTGGGGGTGTTGAAGTGGGTGTTCAGCCACACGGGATGATACTTCTTCAGCATGGCACACAGCTCGGGAGTGATACGCTGGGGGCAGACCACGGGGGTGCGGGAGCCCAGGCGGACGATCTCCACGTGGGGGATGGCGCGGACGCGCTTGATGATGTACTCCAGGGTCTCGTCGTCCACCATCAGGGAGTCGCCGCCGGACAGCAGAACATCGCGGACCTCGGGATGAGCGGCCACGTAGTCGATGCACTTGTCGATCTGCGCCATGGGCACTTCGCAGTCGTTCTGACCGGCGAAGCGGCGGCGGGTGCAGTGACGGCAGTACATGGAGCACTGGTCGGTGATCAGCAGCAGCACGCGGTCAGGATAGCGGTGGGTCAGGCCGGGGGTGGGAGAGTCGGTATCCTCGTGCAGGGGATCGGCATCCTCGTAGTCGGCATACTCCAGCTCCTCGGCGCGGGGGATGGCCATCTTGCGGATGGGATCAAAGGGATCGTCCAGGTCGATCAGGGACAGATAGTAAGGGGTGACGGCCATGCGGAGCTTGCCCAGGGTCTTGGCAACGCCGGCTTCCTCGTCGGGGGTCAGGGTCATGTACTTCTTCAGATCCTCAACCGTCTCAGCGCGGTTAGCGACCTGCCAATGCCAGTCGTTCCACAGATTTTCGGGAACATCGGCGAACAAACCGTTACGGGTCTTCATATCTTTATTCTCCTTCACAAAATCCGAATGTTTTGGGGTAGGCCAAAGGCTGGGAGGCCCTTGCGGACCGCCCAGCTCTTGGGGGGAAGATCAGTTAGCAGTACTTCTCGTCGAACAGCTTGCGCAGCTTGGGGTTCTCGCGTAGCACGTCCAGGGTGATGTTGGCGTGGTTCTTGGTGTAGCCGTTGCCGATGATCATGGTGACGTCCTTGCCGATACCCTCAGCGCCCAGGGCAGCCTTGGTGAAGGAGGTAGCCATGGAGAAGAAGTACACCATGCCGTCGTCGCGGACGGGCAGGATGGCGGACATCTCGCAGGACTCGATGTTCACGCAGCAGATGGACAGATCGTACTCCTTGCCGTCGTTGGCGGCCAGGGCAGCCTCCATGACCTCAACGGGCTTGGTGCAGTCGGCAACGATGACGTCGGTGTAGACGCCCAGCTCCATCAGGCCGGGGACCTGCTTGGGGTTGCGGACGACGCCCACGACCTTGCCCTTGGGGCCGACCTTCTTCATGGCTTCCCAGCCGCACAGCACGCCGGACTTGCCGTTGGCGCCCAGGATCAGGACGCTGTCGCCCTCGTGGGGCAGCTTGCGGGCCTGAGCGGGAGCGCCGGCCACGTCCAGAGCGGCCAGGGCCAGAGGCTCAGACATATCCTCGGGCATCTTGGCGTACAGAGCGGACTCGAACAGGATGGCCTTGCCGACGATGTCCACGCGGTCGATGTCCTTGTGGATGGCCAGGATCTTGTCGATCTTCAGCGGGGTCATGGACAGGGACACCAGGGAGACGATCTTGTCGCCCTCCTTCAGGTCGAAGCCGGGCTTCTTCTTCAGGTCCTCGCCGATGTGAGCGACGACGCCCTTGAACATACCGCCGGAGCCGGTGACGGGGTTCTGCTGCTTGCCGCGCTCGGCCACGATGCCCAGGATCATCTCGCCGATCTTCTTCTCGTCGCCGCCGCAGGCCTCAGAGATCTGGGTGAAGGAAGCGGAGTCGATGTTCAGGGAGGTGACGTCGCAGACGATCTCGTTGGAGTAGACCTTGGACATATCGTTGTCGATCTTCCAAGCAGCCTGGGTCAGAACGCCCTTGGGCTCGATAACGCGGTGAGTACCGTACTTGTTGCCTTTCAGTTCAGCCATGATAAATTTCCTCCTAAAATATATTTATAATTCTTTCTTTCGGATGCTTACTTGAGGGGCTTGAGGGACAGGATCTCGCGGGCCTCGGCGGGGGTAGCGATCTCGCGGCCCAGCTCCTTGGCGATGCGGACGACCTTGGCCACCAGCTCGCCGTTGGAAGCGGCCTTCTGGCCCTTGCCCAGGTAGATGTTGTCCTCGAAGCCGACGCGGACATTGCCGCCCATAGCGATGGCGGCGGCGGCCATAGTCCAGGCCGCGCGGCCTACGCCGGACACGGTCCAGGTGGCGTCAGCGGGGATCTTGCTGGCAAAGAAGGCCAGGTTCTCCACGGTGGCGGGGGTGCAGCCATGGACACCCAGCACGAAGTTGAACTGCATGGGGTGGCCGGGGACCTCGCCCTTCTTGGCCATGCCCAGGATGGTGTCGATGTGGCCCAGCTCGAAGCACTCGTACTCGGGCTTGATGCCGTTCTCGATCATGCGCTTGCCGAAGGCGCGCATGGTGGGCATGGTGTTGTCGAAGATCTCGTCACCGAAGTTGCAGGTGCCGCAGTCCAGAGTGGCCATCTCGGGGAACAGCTCGGTGGGCTGGAGACGCTCCTCGGGGCTCATGCCGGTAGCGCCGCCGGTGGAGGGGATCATGATGACGTCAGGCAGCTCCTTGCGGATGGCGTCCATGACGACCTTGAAGCGCTCGCGGCCCTGGGTGGGCGTGCCGTCGTCCTCGCGGACGTGGATGTGCAGGATGGCAGCACCGGCCTCGTAGGCGGACTTGGCCTCGCGGACCATTTCCTCCACGGTGTAGGGGACGGCCTCGTTCTGGGCCTTGGTGACCTCAGCGCCGCAGATGGCGGCAGTAATGATCAGCTTTTCCATCGTGTCGCTCCCTTACTTCTTGATCTCGAGACGCTGGCAGTCCTTGGGGGTGACACAGGTGCCGTGGGCACGGCAGACCACCACGGGCTCGGCCAGAACGTCGGCGGCGGAAGCGCTGATGTCGGGGCGGGAGACGATGACCTTGCGGGCCTCGAACTTCATGGTGCGGGAGGTGTTGCCGATCTTCTCGATCTCGCCGTAGGCCTCGATGTAGTCACCGGCGTAAACGGGCGCCAGGAACTCCACGTTGTCGTAGGCACAGAACAGGCCCTCGTCGCCGTCACACTTGATCAGCAGCTCGGTGGCCACGTCGCCGAACAGGTGCACCATGTGGGCGCCGTCCACCAGGTTGCCGCCGTAGTGGGCGTCCTTCGCGCTCATGCGCAGACGAAGCAGAGATGTCATCTTTTCCATAAGTTTTTTCCTCCTTCAAATTTTTGGACGTGCATTCCCAATACCAGATTTGGCCTATATCGCTTCTTTTGGGTATGAAAAAAGCGCTATCGGTCAAGGTCGTTGACCAATAGCGCTCCATGTATCACTACATGACAGCAACGCCGCTTACACAGCGCTGCCAAGCGGCAGACCCCCAGGCTGATCTGCCACTTTCGGCGGAAAGCTCCTTCCTGCTGTTTCCCACGGGTGCCTGTCCCCACTCGCAGCAGTACCCCGCTCTCCGCGCCTCTATTGACTGATATTATGAAATTCCTACCTTGAAATTATACCTTTTTTAGGGTGTTTGTCAAGTGACATTGTGACAAAAAAGACAATAACTTTTTTGTGCGATACGAATAAATTTCAGCGGGCGGATTTGTAAATATTTCCCGGAAAGAAACTCCGGGAGCAGGGCTGCCGCCGCAGTGAAAACACGGCGTCCCCGAGGGGACGCCGTGCTGTTCTCCGCCGTGAAAGCAACCACACACGGCGGCCCGCCTGGAAAGGGTAAGACCAGGTGGTTGAAGAAGATTATTTTACGGTCACGACCAACTGGTCGGCGGTAAGAATCTTGTGATAACTGCCGCCTGCTGCGCCGGTCTGATAGGAGAAGATGTACTGACCTGTAGTCGTCTGGACAAAGCTGCCAGTTACGATTTCTCGCGTCGCATAAGCGTTGAAGTTCGGGGTAGGCGTTGCGGTGAAGCCGTCAAAGGTGCAGTTGTCAACGGTGATGTTGTAGCTGATGCCATCCTTGATGTGATCAAGGAAGATGGCAGACTTGGCAGCGCTGCCGGTGTTCTTGAATGCGCAGTTCTTTACCATCAGATTGACGGGCGTGCTGCCCTCGCTGTAAATTTTAATGCCGTAGCCGTCGGTGTTGAATTTGCAGTCATCGAAAACAACGTCCTTGCAGCCGTAGCCGACCTGAGAGACAGGCTGGGTAAAGGTGCAGCCGGAGAACACGAACTTGCTTGCGATGGTCTTCTTCAATTCGCCGTTGAATGTGCAGTCAATAAAGGTGACTACGCCGCCGCGGGCGCAAATACCAGAAATTGCGCTGGAGTCAATGGTAATGCCCTGGAAGGTCAGGTTTGCGTTATCCTGGTAGGAAAGTGCGCCCTCATAGCCGGGGTTCGTGTTCTGAAGTTTAACCGTTGTAGTTTTATCACCGGTGATCTTAATATCCGATGTGTGTCCCTGCGCCGGAGTGGCTACACCACTATCAATGGAAACGGCGGTGTTGGCGGGCAGCACGATCTGAGTAGGCGTGGTCTTGCCGGTAGCGGAGTCAACTGCCTTAGCCGCAGTGATGGCATCCATGACAGCGCCATTCACAGCCGCCGCTTCTCCTGCCGCAATCTGAACGGTGGTCACCTCGGGATACTCAGCGAACTTGTCGTAATCATTGCGGGTGCTGTCGTACTCGCCGGTGGCCTGGGTGGCATAGACGGCGATGCCAAATTTATCAATGTAAAGACTCTGATAGTCGTTATCAGCTTCCGCCTTCATATGACCGGTAATGGAAATCGTCTCGACTTCACCAGCCTTCAACGGCTGATCCGTAATGATGGCAATGCCTCCACCAAGGTCGGCCTTGATCTGCTCACTGGTCACGTCAAGGACGGTATTGTTCAGCTTGATGGTCCAGTCGATCACATCCAGCAGGGTCTTACCGTTCTTTGTGGAAATATCCGCAGCTGTGAGAATGACCTTGTACTTGAGCGCCAGATTGCCAGCATTCTTAATCTTGAACTGCTCCAGATTGTAGGTGCAGTTCGGCTCCCACAGAACATCGCCGGTATCTTGGGTCTTCCATTTCAGCGGCACATTTTCTGCAAGCAGCTGGCCGCTCGCATCCAGCAGCTCCACGTCCAGATTACCGGCCTCGATCTTGTTGACGCTGGTGCGGGCGGTGTCGGTGAACCACGCGAACGTAGTTCCCAGCAGCATGACCACGCACATGACCAGCGCCATGACGCTGGTCAGCAGCGCCCGTTTGGTTTGCCTGTGACTATTCATATCCTTGTACCCCTTTGTTAAAATTTACAGCCAATACGTTTCATTCTTTGCTTTCACAAAGAATGGAAAACCCCTATAGGGGTTTCGCACCGGTCTGCATCGATGGTTTGAGTATAGCATCGCATTCTCGGGGTTGCAAGCGCGGACAGAGAAATTTTTTACATTTCGGCAGGTTTGACAAATTTTTTCGGCAAAGTTGGGCGAAATGGCTAAAATCCCCCATCCTTGAACGACCAAAGAGGGAGGGCGTGCGCGCCCTCCCTCTTTGGAAACACCCTCCGGGGGAACAATCCCTCCGTCACGGCCTTTGGCCGCGACACCTCCCTTTGCACAAGGGAGGCTTCAATAATTTTCCTCGATCATGGTGAGGATCTCAGGCTTGAGGGAGAGCATATGGCAGATGTTCAGGGCGTCCCGGGGGCAGTCGGACTTGCCCTCCACGCGGTAAAGGCCGTAGTTCATGTGGCGGGCGATGACGGCCACGCCGTCCTCGCTGGTGACGGCCAGCTCACGGCGGATGGCCTCCGGGTCGATGTCACGCAGGCCGATGATCTGATAGTGCGTCCGGGCGAACTCCGCCACCTTGTCGTAGTGGGTGGTCAGGAGGGAGATGGCGTTGACATCGTTGAGATAGCGGGTGACGGCCTGGACGATGAGCGCGCCCTCGTCGGGGTTCGTGCCCCGGGCGAACTCGTCCAGCAGGAACAGGGAGTAGCCCTGCTCCACCTCCGCCAGCGCCTTCTCAAAGTGGACGATCTCCGAGCCGAAGCCGGAAAGGCCGGACTGGATGGACTGGAGGTCATCGAAGAGCATCTTCACGCTGTGGAACAGGGGCATCCGGGCCTTTTTGGCACAGACCAGGAAGCCGGCCTGGAGCAGCAGGACGTTGAGGGCCACGGTCTTCATGGCCACGGACTTGCCGCCCATGTTCGCGCCGGTGATGACCGTTGCGCCGGGAGTCAGGGTGATGGAGACGGGGACGAAGCGTCTCCCCTGCTCCGCCAGCAGGTCGCACAGCTCGGGGTTGACCATGTCGGTCAGCTCGAGGTCGCGGTCGGTGAGCTCCGGGCGGACGCCGCCGTAGCGCACGGCGAACAGCGCCTTCTGGATGATGAAATCCAGCCGTCCGGCGGCGTCGGCGTCGGAGAGCAGGTCGTCCACCATAGGGGCGAGGGCGGCGGCCATGGACTTGCGGACCTTCATCTCCTCGCTGTCCTCCTCGGCGCAGAGGTGGGTGCGCTTGAGGCGCAGGTCGTCCTTCTCCGCGTCGGTTTGGGCGTGGAACAGCCGCTCCTCCACGTCCTTCTTGGCCTGGCGTATCTCCTTGAGCCGCACCGTGGCGCTGTCAGGGATATAGAAGCCGCGGCTGCCGGTCTTGTCCGGGTCGAGGACGGCCAGGGCGGGCTTGGGGTCGTGGAAGGACAGGCCGTCGAACCGGGTGACAGCGTTGATCTCGTCGAACAGGGGGCGGAGGTTCTCCAGCCGCTGGAGGTAGCCCTTGATCTCGAACAGCTCCACATGGTCCGGGGTCTCCCCTGCCGCGCAGCGGCGCAGGGACGTGCGGATGTCCTTCATCTGGCACAGGACGGTCATGACCTTGGTGTAGGTGTCCTTCAGCTGCTCCGCGGCGTTGGCGGCCTGCTCCACGTTATACAGCTCGCGCTCCAGCTCCGGGCGTTCCTCCGGGGTGTAAAACCGCAGGCGGCGGATGCGCTCCTGGCCAAAGGGAGAGCAGCCGTGGAGCGTCTCCAGCACATATTGCAGGCCGATCTTCACCCGCTCGTCAAAATGGATCTCGATCATGCCAATTCCTCCTTTACGTTGATAACCGGGACATCCACCGCTTCGCGCATACGGAGCAGGAACTCGTCCTTGTCGAACTTCCAGCCGTAGGCGGACACGGGGTTGACGGTGACGCACAGCGTGCGGGCGGCGTCCTCCGTCTCCAGGGCCACGTCCCGGGTGGACAGCTTATCCAAGGTGTCGGCAGTGAGCAGCACCTTGCTGGGGTCCTTCACCACCAGGCGGCAGCTGCGCAGCGCGCCGGAGCGCAGCAGGGGCAGCACCATGGTATCCGTCAGTGCCCCGGGCAGCAGCGCCGCGCCGTGCTCCTTGACGCAGGCGGCCAGGTCGGTACACTCCGGAGGCAGCGTCTGCGCCTTGGGCAGGTTCATCAGGCGGTAGATGTGGGCCGTGTCGGCGATGACCTTGTCCATGCTCATGTGGTAGCTGGCGCCGGTGCAGAGGATGACGCCCTCCGCCACGGCCCGGGCGCCCAGACTCTTGCGGCCCAGCGCGCCGTCGATGACGGAGCGGTCCGCGCCCAGGTCGAAAAAATAGCGGGACACGTCCTTGAGCTGGGTGGTGATGGACGGGCCGGCCAGCTGGACGTAGCCGGCGCTGCGGGCCCGGAGGATGACCACCTCGCCCAGGGGTGTGGGGATGCCGGTGGTCATGAGGATCTCCTTGGTCACGTCGCCCAGGCGGAGCATATCCTTGGCCGTGGCGATCATCGTACCCTCCTTCACGAAGATGCCGGGCTTCTCCGTGCCGGTGACCACGTCGGTGGATTCGCCGTCCCGCCCGATGGAGGTCAGGCCCAGCGTACCCCGCAGGTGGCCGCCGGTGAGCAGCCAGTTGAGCATGGTGGTCTTGCCGGCGTTTTTGCACATTCCCACGATGGACATGGTCTTTGTTTCATTGAGCCGCCGGATCAGCTCGTCATGCATGGCGTACACGCCCTTTCCTTGGTATTCAGTCAATTTTTGAGTATAGCATATCGGGAGGAAAAAAGAAAGGGGAGAAACGGATTTTATCCGCTTCTCCCCTTTTACCTTATTCCACGGTAACGGATTTGGCCAGGTTGCGGGGCTTGTCGATGTCGCAGCCCCGCTCCAGTGCCGCGTAATACGCCAGCAGCTGCAGGGGCAGAACGCCCAGCTGGGGCAGCAGCATGGTCTCCGCCCGTGGGACGGTGAGCACCGTGTCCACATGGCGGCGCAGCTCCTCCCCCCCGTCCTCGGTGGTGAGGGCCAGCACGGACGCGCCCCGGGCCTGCACCTCCACCACGTTGCTGAGGGCCTTGTCGAACAGCGGCATATAGGTGGCCACGGCGATGACCGGCGCGCCGGGCTTGGTCAGGGAGATCGTGCCGTGCTTCAGCTCGCCGGAGGCGTAGGCCTCGGAGTGGATGTAGCTGATCTCCTTCAGCTTCAGGCTGCCCTCTAAGGACAGGGCGTAGTCCAGGTTGCGGCCGATGAAGAAGATATGCTCGTGGCCCGCCAGGGCTTTGGCGGCGGACCGGATGGCATCGGTATCGGAGAGAATGGCCTCCATCTGTCTGGGCAGGGCCTCGATGCCCCGGACCATGGCGGTGTACGTCTCCAGGTCCACCGTGCCCAGCACATCGCCGAAGTACAGGCCCAGCAGGTGCAGCACCACCATTTGGGTGGTGTACGCCTTGGTGGTGGCCACGGCGATCTCCGGGCCGGCCCAGGTATACAGCACATCGTCGCTCTCCCGGGCGATGGACGAGCCCACCACATTGACGATGGACAGCACCCGCGCGCCCCGCTTTTTGGCCTCGCGGAGGGCGGCCATGGAGTCCAGCGTCTCGCCGGACTGGCTGATGACGATGACCAGGTCGCCCTGGGACACCAGGGGGTCGCTGTAACGGAACTCGGAGGCCAGGCACACCTCCACCGGACGGCGGAGCAGACGCTCCAGCGTGTATTTGCCCACCATGCCCACATGGTAGCTGGAGCCGCAGGCGATGATGAGGATGCGGCCCAGGCGGCGGATGTCCTCGTCGGTCATGGTCAGGTCGCTGAGCAGCACGCGGCCGTCGCGGATGCGGCCGGTGATGGCCCGGCGCACCGCGTCGGGCTGCTCGTAGATCTCCTTGAGCATAAAGTGGGGGTAGCCGCCCTTTTCCGCCGCGGCCACGTCCCAGTCGATGTGGTTGTGGGGCTTTTCCATGGGTCTGCGGCGCTCGTCGTAGAGGCGGATGCCGGAGGCGGTGATCACCGCCAGCTCGCCATCGTCCATGTAGATAACGTCGCGAGTGTAGGGCAGCAGGGCCGTCACATCGGAGGCCAGGAAGTTCTCGCCCTGGCCGCAGCCCAGCAGCAGCGGTGCGTCCTTCCGGGCGGCGATGACGCGGTCCGGCTTGTCGGCGCAGACGATGCCCAGGGCATACGCGCCCTCCACGGCGGAGAGCATACTGTTCACCGCCTCGAATACGTCGCCGCAGCGGTCGTAGTAGAAGCTGAGGAGCTGGGCCACCACCTCGGTGTCCGTCTCGGAGCGGAAGGTGTAGCCCTGCTGGATGAGCTGGGCCTTCAAGCGGGCAAAGTTCTCGATAATGCCGTTGTGGACAACGGCGAAGCGGCCGTCGCCGCTGGTCTGGGGATGGGCGTTGACCTGATTGGGCTCACCGTGGGTGGCCCAGCGGGTGTGGCCCACGCCCACCGTGCCGGTGAGGGCCGCGCCGTCCGCCGTCAGCTCCGCCAGGGCCGCCAGCCGGCCCGGCGTTTTATAGACCTGCAGTCCCGCCGGGCCGCACACCGCCATGCCGGCGGAGTCGTAGCCGCGGTACTCCAAACGGCGCAGGCCGTCCAGCAGGATCGGGGCGGCCTGCCGGCTGCCCACGTAGCCTACTATTCCACACATAATTCAATTCCTCCTGATAAAGATAGAGGAAGAGCAAATGCGCAGACCATTTGTCTTCGCATCCGGTCACAGCCCCTCTGTTTTGCGGTCACCCGCATATTTACTGGCTGTGTACGCGCCCGGACGGCACGGAAGGACATCCGCCGAATATTTCGATGATCCTCCACCTCGTTACCCCCTCTCGCCGCGCCTTTGCGCCTCGTCTGAGCGAAAAAATCTGCGGCGATAGGCAAATAGCCAAAATGAGGGGGGCATGGCGCTTGTGTAGACCCGATGGTCTAAATCCTCCTTTCTGTTCTGCGAAACATATATACGAAGCGGCGAGCCGCTGTATACCGACATAAATTCCCCGGGGCGGGGCATACTGGGTGCGAAAGGGGTGGTTATCTCATGGCTACCGCATTCTTCCGCACGGTGATCTTATATCTGCTGCTCATTGCGGGGCTGCGGCTCAGCGGCAAGCGGCAGATCGGTGAATTAGAGCCCATTGAGCTGGTGCTGACGCTGCTGATCTCCGACCTGGCCTCCGTGCCCATGCAGGACTTCGGGCTGCCGCTGTTCAACGGGGTCATCCCCATCATCACGCTGATCGCCCTGTCCACCCTGTTCAGCGCCGTCAGCCTGCGGTGCGTCCGCTTCCGGGATCTGGTGTGCGGTCAGCCGGCGCTGGTGATACGGGACGGGAAGCTGTATCAGGAGACCATGCGGCGCAACCGGCTGACGCTGGACGAGCTGTTCGAGCAGCTGCGGGGACAGGGCGTCACCGATCTGGACGACGTGAAATACGCCGTGCTGGAGACCAACGGGCGGCTGTCCGTGCTGCTGCGCAGCGACCGGCAGCCGGTGACCTCGGAGCAGCTGGCGGTGAGCGTCAGCGACGACGTGACGCTGCCCACCATCGTCATCAACGACGGGCGGGTGCTGACGGACAACCTGAAGCAGGCCGGACGGGACGAGCGGTGGCTGCAGCAGGAGCTGAAGCGGCAGGGCGCGGCCCACAGCCGGGACGTGTTTCTGCTGTCCGTGGATGAGCAGGGCGCGGTGGTGTGCCTGAAAAAGGAGAGCGCACGATGAGGGCGGTACGCGTACCGGTGTTCGTGCTGGCAGCGGTGCTGGCGTATATCCTGTGCAATGCCGCGTGGGTCACGGGCGAGAGCCAGCGGTGGCTGGACGCGGCGGCGCAGGTGTCCGACGCCGCGCTGCAGGGCAGCACCGAGGACGCCGGAGAGGCGCTGGACGCGCTGGACGCGCTGTGGCAGCGGCCCCAGGGGTATCTGCACATCGTCATCTCCCACACGGAGCTGGACGAGGCGGAGGCGCTGCTGGCACAGGCCCGGGCCGCGGTGAGGCAGGGGGATATGCAGACGCTGTACCCCATCATGGCGGAGCTTCGAAGTCAGTTTGAATTGCTGGCAGAGACGCAGCAGGTGAGCTTGAAGAATATTCTTTGAAGTGATGTCCTCGCGCTCCAGGGCTCAGGAAACGGATTCCCACGCCAGCGACATCGGTCACTGGCTCGGAATGACAGAGGCGTTCTACTTCTCGTTCAGGAGCTTGTTCAGCTCGGACATGAAGGTGTTGATGTCCTTGAACTGGCGGTAGACGGAGGCGAAGCGGACGTAGGCCACCTCATCGGCCTTTTTCAGCTTCTCCATGACCTTTTCACCGATGATGTCGGTGCTGACCTCCCGCTCCAGGGAGTTCTGCAGCTCCTGCTCGATCTCCAGGGCCATGCGCTCCATGTCCGCCACGGGCACGGGGCGCTTTTCACAGGAGCGCTGGATGCCCCGCAGCACCTTGCTGCGGTCAAAGCTCTGGCGGGAGCCGTCCTTCTTGATGACCACCATGGGCAGGCTCTCCACTGTTTCGTAGGTGGTGAAGCGCTTTTCGCAGGACAGACATTCGCGGCGGCGGCGGATGCTGCTGCCTTCGTCAGCGGGGCGGGAGTCCACGACCTTGCTCTCTTTATAACCGCAATAGGGGCATCTCATCTCTCTTTACCCTCCTGTTTCCGCGGCAAAGGCCGCATAGATGGAGGTATTATAGCACAGATGCACAAGATATGGTAGGGGTTTTGCGGATTTTTTCGGAGGAAAAGGGGACGCGGCGGGGCATGACAGGCAAAAGGCCCGCCCCTGCTGACGCAGGGGCGGGCCGAAGTTCATTTACAGGGGTTCAGGGCGTCAGCGCACGAAGAAACTAATCCAGAGGAAATCACTGTAGCCTTTTGCACTGCCCACATTGACCACAGCTTCCATTTTGTAGTTTGGGGGCCGAGGGTCTTCCTGACAACAGAATACATCACTTTGCCCGACAGGTCAAGGGAGAACGTTGAGAAACAGAAAGAATTGAAATATCCGCGCGGGGTATAATTATATCGGCAAAACGAGGGCGGGCCGCTGTGCGGCCCGCCTTTTGCAGCTTCAACCATTCATTCCTGCAAGGTGCTGTTCAGAACACAATATTCAAACGTTCGATACCGTCGATAAGCAAATCGAAGTAAGGTGCGGAACGGAACTCAGACTCAGCGAAATAGCCGTCGTGAATAACCTCGGTGTCGGGGGTGTAGTCAGCGTCGAGATCGACATCTGCGTAATAGGAGGTCACTTTTTTGCCGTTTACCGTAAAGGTATTGCAGTCAAAGACATGGATCGTACCGTTCTTCAGCTTGGCTGTCACATCGGTCAGCACCGCCGCCGTGCCGGCAGCGGCAACCTTAGTGTTCAGGTCCTCCACGACCACCGAGCCGGTGGCCAGCGTGCCGGTCCAGTCCGTGGCAATGTTCTCACCCTTCATGACCGCACCGATGGCATACTCATAATAGGGCGTCCAGTTAATGCGGGAGGAGATGATGTAGGTGTTGGGGGCAGCGGCCCGGGCAGAACCGTTGTAGGAGACGTTGGGGATACCTGCGTTCTCACAGGCGACGGGAGCGCCCAGAGAGTCAGAATACTGGCTGATGAGCTTACAGCCGCGGTCGATCAGCCGCTGGGCACTCTCCTTCTCCAGATCCTCGGTATACCAACTGCCGGTGAAGGCGACTTCCATGGTGGCCGCGGGGCAGACAGAGCGAACGCCCAGGAAAAACGCGGTGTAAGCGGAAATGACCTCGGCGTAGGGGAAAGCGCCAACGTAGCCCACTACCGCCTCGTCGGCGGTGAACTTACCGGCCTCAATCATGGCGTTCAGCTTCATACCGGCAGCGATACCGGCCAGGTAGCGACCCTCATAGATGGAGGCGTAGGCGTCATGGTAGTTGCTCAGGTTTGAAGTGTGGGCAAGGATACCGCTGGCCACGCAGAACTGGACATCCGGATATCCCCTGGCGGCCTGAAGCATATAGTACTGATGACCGTAACTGTTGGCAAAAATAATGTCACAGCCGCTCTCCGCGAGGTCAACAGCGACATCATAGCACTCCTGGCCCTCGGGAACGTTGGTCTTGAGGATGTAGTCGGCATCGGTCAGACCCAGGTTGGCGATGGC
>ENA-UEOI01001747-UEOI01001747.1-human-gut-metagenome-genome-assembly--contig:-NODE-1747-length-17629-cov-21.730401_pt1 | contig 17629 bp, 16 predicted proteins | sample MGYA00242883_ERZ507882 | MGnify/ENA primary metagenome ERZ507882 (study PRJEB26167, sample SAMN06115502) | human gut metagenome | host: Homo sapiens | place: China:Chongqing | collected 2015-07-29...
GCGCAGGGGAAACTAATCAAAACATGACTCGTTCAAGCCATAGAAAATGGGGACAGGCTATAAATGCTTGTCCCCATCCAACAATCTGTACTCTTAAATCGTATTATCTTACCCTCACTCTTTTTTACCAGATAGAATATGCTATAATGTCTTTGCGACACAACTAAATATCCACCTGTTTCGCATCCTCACAGGCGGCGGAGTTGTGCGCCTTTCGGCGTGTTTCTTCGCTCGCATACGATTTTATTGAAGGGAGAAAGATTACCGTGCATGATTTTATCGGAACCATTTTTTATTTTTTTCGAAATGCAATTCCCCTCGCTTTGATCGGCTTGGCGGCAGGTGCAGTAATTCTTGTTATGCTGAACCTGAAGTGCCGTCGAGAAGGAAAATGTTTTCCGAAAGGACAAGCTGTCGCCTTTCTCCTTCTGTTGTGCTACTTGGGCGGGCTTGCTGCCATCACTTTAATGAACCGTATGGATGGTATGCGAACGGGCGTCCAACTCCTTCCCTTTTTGGCGTTTTGGGAGGCGTGGAATAACTTTACTCTGCAGATCTGGCTAAACCCTTTGTTGAACATCGCTATGTTCCTTCCACTGGGCGTACTGCTTCCTCTTGCGGCAAAGCATTTCCAACGGTGGTTTTGGATGCTGACCGCCGGGGTCGGCACATCTCTTGTGATCGAGCTGCTTCAGTATGTCCTTGGTCGTGGACAGGCCGATGTGGACGATTTGATATGCAATGTTTTGGGGGCTATGCTGGGGTACTGCTTTTGTATGCTGTTCGTCAGCTTGGTGAGAAAACAATGGAAAACCGCCGGAGCCTATGCCATTCTTCCCCTTCTGTCCATCGCTGCTCTGGCCGGTGTGTTCCTCACCTATCATTTCCAGCCCTACGGCAACCTTGCGGATGGTCCGATCTACAACGCGAAGACCAAGGAAATCGAATGGGTGCAGGAATGTTCTTTGTCCAATGAGCCCGGACCGTCCGGAGTGTACCGGACGGAGCCGTTCACAAGGAAGGACTGCGATGCCTTTGCATCAGAATTTGTTGGGCGACAGGGAGCGGAAATTCGATTCGGTACTCCCGATGTAGATTACTATGACAGCAGAGCGTTCTACTCTGACCACCGCACCTATGCCCTGTGGGTGTATTACAACGATCACTCTTACGAGTACACGGATTATCGCGTGGACAGCGAACTACGATACAGCGGAAAGGGCGGAGCGATCACAGAGGACGACCTTCGTGCCGCTCTGGACAAGCTGGGCATCGAGATCCCCGATGCGGCCAGTTTTGTCGCCGTGGACGAGAGCGAGGGAAGGTACGCTTTTCGGGCAGAATGTGTAGTAGAAGACGATGTGCTTACCAATGGTGAATTGGTCTGCTGGGTGGCAGAGGGCGGTATCCTCTACCAGGTAGACAACCATCTTTCTGTCAGCACCCTTCATGGAAATGCTGCAGTTATCTCTTCCCAAGAGGCGTATGAGCGCCTTTGTGCTGGGCAGTTCTCTTGGCGTGATGTGCCCATGTTCAACTATTTGTCCCCACGGCAAGTGCGAGTCACTGACTGTAAGCTCGAATATATGACCGACAGCAAGGGATTCCACCAGCCCGTTTACTTGTTCACCCTCTCAGATGAAAATGATGCCGCACTGCGGGGCGGTACCGGTTGGACCACTTTCGTTCCAGCTTTAGCCGGATAGCAGATTCGGCGAGAGTCGTGGATCATCAAAGTCTGCATATCCAATAAAATGTTGTCGCACAGATAAACTTGGGATCAAAGAAAAAAGTAAGTCGAGGGAAATTCCCTCGACTTACTTTTTCGTGCCCTGTACCGTCCGGTCTGCCCCATAGGTCACATTGTGTACCTATGAACATGAACCATTCCGGATACGGGCTTCATCTTCCACTAACAGGATCTTTTCCATGGGTCATCCCTCCTTTCGCTGTCATGATAACAAAAACTTGTGTCGAAATGATGATCCCTTTCATTATACCGCACTCATCTGTGTTCTGGACAGTGTATGTTCCCCCCCCCAATTTCCTATCGCGCAGGTTGGACAAGCATGATATAATGAAAATAACCGATGTAAACGAAAGTTGACAGACTGGAATTGTCGTTTGGTAGACAAGATTGCATCCTGTCCATATACTCGAAGGTGAAAGGAGGCGGTACGAATGACTCTGGGCGAACGGATTGCAAGTCTAAGAAAAGAAAAAGGTCTGTCCCAAGAGGCGCTGGGCGAACTGGTGGGAGTAACCCGTCAGGCGGTCAGCAAATGGGAAGCAGATAAGACCCTACCCGACGTAAACTACTGCGTGGCACTCAGCAGGGTTTTTGAGGTGCCCCTTACGCGGCTTCTTGACCTAGAGGATGAGCAGAATGATGCCCCGGCCGACGAGCTTGACGAACGGCAACTGAAACTCGTGGAGCAGATGGCCCGGCAGTATGCTGAGGCGCAGCGCCGCATTCGCCGTCGGTACCGCTGGCCACTGATTCTTTTGGCTTCCGCTCTGCTGGTTGGAGCAGCCTGGCTATGGGAATGGCTGGATGGAATGAACCGTAGAGTGGACTATCTCTCGGGCGAGATGGCTGGTATGCAGGGTGAAATCGTCTCCGGTGTGGGCGACCGCGTACAAGAGAGTCTGCGGGAAGAAAGCAGCCTCATTACTGACTACACCATTGATGTGGCCAAGGCAGATATCTTGGAAAACACCATCACATACCGGATAACCGCAAACTTAAAAGAAGGCAACAGCGGCACCATAGTGAGTTTGATGTCCAGAATAGGTGAATCCGTATTCGAAGCGGAAACTGTTCAGAGCTCAGGTCTTATCTACTCTGGCGAGATCACCTGTCCGATAAGCGATGATACGGGCGTATACCTTGTAGTGAAACAGGATGAGCAGAGCAAAAGCGAACTGTTGGAAACACTCTCACTGGCCAATGACTATAATATCCATATTGAGGGGTGGAGCCGCAGGGCGTCCGTGGAACATGGCGGTCTAAACAAAACACCTTATGAGCCTGTGGAAGTACACATCTCCATGTATGAGGCGTCAGGCCTTCCCTATCCTCCCAAGGGCACTAAAACAGCGTTAGGCGTCTATATCAATGATCGCTTGGTCAAGGAAGTGCCGATTTCTCTGTCTAATCAAAAGGAAAGCTATCAGGAATGGCGCCTAACCGGAGAATTTGATATCCCTATGCAGGATGTCTCAACACAGACAGGGGACGTTGTCACCTTCGTCGCTCTGGTCGCGGATAACTATGGACGGAAGGCTTCCTCCGTACTCAGTCGATATAAAATTCTGGAGGGCAAGGAACTGGAGTACCTGGCATACGATATGTTGGATCTCACCGGCCAGACCTATGGAACGGAGGTGTGGCAGTGAAGCGGTATCTGCTCAGCTATCTTGCAGCCTATGTAGCTTCTCTTGCTGCCTTCGGTGTCATAATGGTCATTGCCATTTCCAACTGGTTCTTTACAGACAGTCCTTTGTGGTTTGATGTATTGGGCGTCATTGTAACGGCTCTGCCGGCATTGGCTCTGGGAGAAGTGTTAGGCCGTCGCTTCAAGGCAAAACAAGCAGGAAGACCTCTGCGCGGCTTGCTGATCCTGCTGGCAATCATGGCAATACTGGCGTTTACAACAGAACTCCACGAGTATCTATATATCGCCTCCTGGCCTGGTTTGCTGATTGGCAACGCGCTGCAGACAGTTTTCGATGTTAGTAATCACTGGGATGGTGCTTTTGTCCTGTTGGGCAATCTCCTTCTTCCATTGCTCTTTCATCTGGGCTGGCGCTGGGGATAAGGTAAAATAAGTTGCGCAAATTGAAAATCGCATAAAAGAAGACATAGCTTGCAGGCTCTGGTAGAATGAAGTTACCACACACCATTCGAAAGGAGCAAGCAAACTATGTCCGAGAAAATTGTACAGCTAAACGAGGAAGTAATCAAGACCTGCTAAAAAAAGTCAAGCGTGAAATTCAAAAATTTTAGAGCAGAGAAAATGCCGCACCGCACCAAGCCGCTTCGCATTGCAAAAATGAAACGGCGGCCAGCCAATGCTTTATGGCGAGATCAAGCGGTGTGTTCCAGCGACTCCAGATAGGCTTTTACAGTGGCGTAGTAGATCCGCAGAAACTTGTTGGCGGAAGCCATCATGTAGACGCGGTAAGGCTTGCCCTCGGCGCGCTTCCTGTCCATGAACTGGTAGACCGGCTCATCCAGCGGCGCGTTCTGCAAGTAGACGGTCATGACAAGGAACAGTGTCCGCCGTAAAGACGATGCGCCAATTTTGCTCATGGATTTGTGTCTGCCGGTCACATCACCGGAATCATTTGGCGGAGCATCCAGCCCAGCATAGGCCACAAGCGCTTTCTTCGAGTAGAAGCGGCGTACATCTCCGATTTCAGCTATGAGCTGCGGGCCGAGCGTCAGGCCTACGCCGAACATGTCCATGACAGCGGGATATTCCGGCAGCATGGAAGCCAATGATTGCATTTCGTGTTTGAGCGCGGCAAGCGCTGCAGAAGTCGCCCTGAGTTGGGACACAGCCTGTTCCACGAGCAGCTTCGTCGTTTCAGATTTCGGCATGACACCAATGTGCCCGCTTGCCTCGGCGTAAATCGCGCAAGCCTTTTCCTCACCGAAGTTGTAGCCATGCTTTTTGCACCACTTTTGGTACTTGCTGACAAACGCCTTTTCCGAGCGTTCACAAATGCACCCACAGTGCCAAAATTCAGCTACGAAGTCCACCCATTTCTCGCTCCCATCTGCACGGGTGGGACTGCTGAACAAACGGTTTACATTAGGAAATACCGTATCCAGCAACGAAATCAAATTGTTCTTCAGAACCGTCTGCACCTTGGAATACTGCCGATACTGGCGGTAGCAGTTCTTCAGCAACAGCCGGGTATCTTCCTCTGGAACATATCTCGGCAAAGTGAGCCAGCGGTCAAGGCCATAGTTTGCCAGCTTGACAGCATCTTTCTTGTCAGTCTTGACCCGCCTCAAATCGTTGTTCCCGTAGTCATGCACCAGCTTTGCATTGACGACGGAAACATACAGCCCTGCGTCGTGAAGCAGCTTTGCCACCGGCGCATGGTAATTTCCTGTGGCCTCCATGACCACGCGTGTCTCACCGTTCAGGCTTTTGAGCTGCCTTGCCAGTTCGCTCAGTTCGCTGTCGGTGTGACGGACTTCAAAGGGTGAGATGACGACCTCTCCAAAGGGGCGCATGACGGCAACCGTGCTCCTGCCTTTGGAAATGTCGATGCCAACAGAGTTCATTTGCATTCCTCCCATCTGTGAATTGCAACCGGAATCCATCTTTTTCTCATTGCCGATTCAATCTATTGGGTGACACGAACTCTATGGCTCAACCTGCTCAAATCGAACGCTGCAATAAGGGGATGGCTGACAGTCTTGATTACGGGCTTTTAAGCCCAAGGGTCAAATCGTCAACCAGTTGCTTCCCTTATTGTAGCTTAGGCAAGAGATGGAAAGAAGCCCAGCCGGATGCTGGGCTTCCAACCAAAACTTATTGTAATAGGGCCAAATCAAGGAATTGGTTCGCGGCAGCGTGGAGAAAACCCTGAACGAGCTGCTGGAAAAGGAGGCGGAGTCGCTGACGCAGGCGGCCCGCTATGAGCGCAGCGAGGCCCGTCAGGGCTACCGCAGCGGACACTATGACCGCAGCCTCACCACGACCTCCGGCGACGTCACGCTCCACATGCCGCGGCTCAAGGGTGTGTCCTTTGAGACAGCCATCATCGAGCGGTATCGCCGCCGGGAGAGCAGCGTGGAGGAGGCGCTCATTGAGATGTACCTGGCGGGCGTCTCCGTGCGCCGGGTGGAGGACATCACGGAGGCACTGTGGGGCAGCAAGGTCTCGCCCGCCACCATCAGCGAGCTGAACAAGAAAGCCTACGTCCACATCGAGAATTGGCGCAACCGTCCCTTGCAGGGCGGGCGCTATCCATACGTCTACGTGGACGGCATCTACCTGCGCCGCAACTGGGGTGGAGAGTACGAAAATGTTGCTGTTTTGGTGGCGATCGCCGTGAATGAGGATGGCTTTCGCGAGGTTTTAGGCGCTGCCGAGGGCATGAAGGAGGACAAGGCCAGTTGGGTCAGTTTCTTCCAGTGGCTCCGTGGACGCGGCTTGGACGGCGTGAAGCTCATCGTCGGCGACAAGTGCATGGGGATGCTGGAGGCCGTGGGTGAGGTGTTCCCAGACGCCAAATACCAGCGCTGCACGGTGCATTTCTACCGCAACGTTTTCTCTGTTGTGCCTAAATCTAAGGTCAAAATTGTGGCAAAAATGCTTAAAGCGATCCACGCCCAGGAGAGCAAAAAAGCGTCCCGCGAGAAGGCGAAAGCCGTGGTCGCCGAGCTGCGCGCCATGAAACTGAAGGAGGCTGCCAAGAAGGTCGAGGACGGCATTGAGGAGACGCTGACCTACTGTGACTTCCCCAGCGAACACTGGACGCGCATCCGCACCAACAACGTGATCGAGCGGCTGAACCGTGAGATCCGCCGCAGAACCCGCGTGGTGGGGTCGTTCCCTGACGGAAATTCCGCCCTGATGCTGGTCTGCGCGAGGCTGCGCCACGTGGCAGGCACCCAGTGGGGCAACAAGAAATACATGAACATGAAGCACTTGGAGGCGGCTCTGGACGACGCCTCTATTGCCGGCTGACTTCATTCAGCCGGAGCCTGCAAACAATTTTGCGCATAAATCTTGACGGGACCGCGCTGGGGTACTGCGGAATAAACGTAAGCGCTTAATAACCGCACGGGATAAAAGACAGCCGAGGGATCTCGTTAGAGATCCCTCGGTGCATTGATGTTTGTTTTCAGCTCCGTGCAGGCATTAGGCACATTATATGTTAATTTTCTCCATCTGTGTAAATTATTTCTCCAGTATCAATTTTTATTTTACAAGGAGCATATTTTTTGTGGTCCGAATGAACTGTATATATGTATTCTCCATTAACGGTAAATAAAGCTCCTCTTTTCTGCCCGTGTCCTGTATATCCTGGAACGGTAATTTTATTTTCCCCTTTTATAATATCCATATTATTTTGTGCCGGCCCTGCCATATACCAAAGGTCGATATAAGAATATATTCTTATATCGTCTTTTTTGTAATATGTTTTTGCATAGGGCGCACTTGCCGACAAGCTATAATCTTCTCTTATTTCAAAAAACGCATCTCCCTCTGAATAGTAATAAAAACTATCTGTATACAATTCAATTCCCGTTATACCATCAGAATATTTTTTCCCATAAAAGTAATCCCATTTCATATAATCATAAACCACTTTCCATGTCAAAGGAAGATAAACTATATTTTTATAAAAAAGAGCCGGATATTCTTCATCATTATAATTGTTATCTTGTATATTGACAATAAATGGAGACACTTCCATATTTATTATATTTTTTGTATTTTTTTCAGAAGATTGGTCTCTCAAATATTCTGTTGGTTTTTCAGAATCCCTTTTTTCTACAGACAAGATATTTTTATCAAATTGCACCTCCAGTCCTAACAAGATGCAATTATAGTATGTGAGGGGAATATAAGTCATATTTTTATACACAACCATTGGGTATTCACATAACATCATATCGTTAGCATTATAATCATCAACATTATATTCTTCGTAATTTATAGTTACAGGAAAATCCACAATTTCTGTAACTATATTTTCTTTTGCCATTACAACAGTCGAATTTCCAACGTTTATTATTATACTAAGCGTTATAATCAAAAACATTATTTTCTTATACATTTGAAATACCCCCCTTTATTAGAAAAGAGCTGACTCTGGGAGAGCCAGCTCCTCCTGTTTGCTATTACTGCGGTCTACAGTCTATGCTGAAAACATTTACATTTCCGGTCGTAGGAACACCTCCATAGCGAAGTTTGCTCCAATCTGGCATTGAGCCGGTATCCTGTCTATCCATAATGGGTTGAGTTCCCGTTGTGGTTGTGCTGTATGAGTCCAAACTAAACTGAGTAGATGAACCTGAATGCCTCAACATTTTTACTTCTCCAAAAGAAATATCACTCATATAGACTTCCTGTGTTCTCGAAATATTTGAAGAATTCCACATAGAAATGATTGCAGACAAGCTCGATGCTATGGTCATTTCTTTCCAAAATCTAACTCCATGTCTGAAATAATTCCACATTCCTGAAGCAAAGGGAGCAGAAAGAGTCTGTCCGAAAGCGCTTAATTCCACTCTTCCAGCTGTTTCAGACTCATATATCAATTCAACAGTCATAACTGAAGAAGCTGACGCTGGTGCAGTAAATGATTTCTCGTACCAATTCGAGTTGTCTTCAGGTTTGTTTGCCAAGGCATTCCCTCCATTAAGACAAAGTTTATATTGATTACCACCACAAACCTGTAATCCAGCATCAAAATTTCCTACTCCATCTCTATGACATCCAAACAATACATAAGATACAAACGTTGGAAAGGTAGTTGCCAGCATATTGCTTGCTGCCGGCAATGTAATTGTGCCCCACGCTTTATAACAATCTGTCAAAGTACCCTGTTTTTCATGAAATATTACTCCACCCATAAGTTTTCTCCTTTCTTCAACAAACAAAAAACGTGTAAATCGAACTCCTATAATCAAAGGAGCTGACTCACACGTTATGCTTCAACAGTTTATACTCACCTATTTAATTTTTCGCACAGAGGAATATAACAACTGCTGCATTTTATATGAGCCTTGCCCCTTTGACAAATACTGTACCGTTGTTATCTCCTCCATTCTCTTTAAGTTGTTTCTATTATATGACATTTATTTTCAAAAAGCAACATATAATTTAACATTTTATTTATGTTTGATGTTCTTTTCCTTTGCCAAAGCAAAATTACAGCGGCTTCTAAATCTGCTCAATGTTTTATCCGAAATTGGTTGTTCTTCAAAACTTGTAGTATGAAGTGCGTACTGAAGATGAAGATCCAGCATAAGATTTTCAACAATCTCATCATCCGGATAATCGAACAATTCTTTAATGATTAAAGCACCAATTATCACATTCACGGGCGCATTCGGGCGGGAAGCTTTACTGCTGTATAAAACAGAAAATCTTTCTTCATCAATATTGGGAAAAATCTCATCCGCAAATATTTTCGCCCATGAATTATCAAGTGCCTTTTTTCGCGAGCAGTAAGTGAAAATACACTGTCATTGAAAGATATTTGCTGGCTGCTGTTTACTTTAAATGACATAAACCTTACCACCCTTCAAATCTATAACCATTATAACACAATAGATTTGGGGGTGGTAAGGTTGGCTGCGAATTATTCCATTTTCAGAAATTTCCTATACTTTTGACCCCGGCATCATGCCATTGCTCATAGAGGGCGCATATCATTTCTCAGAGAAACCTGCTCATCTTTTTCCACCTCCGGTGCACTATTTTGCAATGCGCCCTTTTTTTCTCTTATTCGCCGAAGGCCGCCGTCCCCCGCGTCAGAAGGTGATGCGAAGCAGGTTGGTCGACCACTCCAGATGTGCTTTCAGCGCCTCGGACGCCTTCTCCGGATCACGGGTACGCAGGGTCTTGAGAATATCCAGATGCTGCTGCGCGCTCACCCGCACGTCGTTGAGCGCGTCCACCGACATAGATTGATAACGCCGCAGGTTGGAATCGTAGCTGGCGACAATCCTCTTGATGTACTTATTCGTGCAGCGTTCGATAAAGAGGATGTGCAGCCTCCAGTCCAGCTCGGAAAACTCTCCTGGTCCGGGATACTCCCCACGCTCGCAGACATCGAGCTGCGCCTGAAACATACGCTCGTAATAGTCGATCTCCTCGTTGGTGATACGGTAAATGGACGTTTTGATCGCCTGCATCTCCAGCAGGCAGCGGACTTCGTACAGGTCCTCCATATCCTTTGAGGAGAGGGGCTTAACATAGGCGCCGATCCCGTTTTTGACCTCAACGAAATCCTCTGTCGCCAACATACGCAGCGCCTCACGCACAGGTGTCCGGCTCATGCCAAGCTGGGACGCCAGCTGGCTCTCGCTCAGAATGTCTTCGGGCATGACCTTTCCCTTGCAGATCGCGTCCTTGATCTCATCGTATGCTTTTTCCGACAGATTGACCTTATGCTTTGCTTCCAACATGATATTACTTTCCATTTCACAGTTTTCTCGGGAGAACGCGGGCAAAAGGCTCTGGTATGCGGTAGATCCCCGCATACCAGAGCATCGGCCCTCCGCCGCAGTTTTTGTTCATTATACACAACCGCTGCGCAGATTGCAATGTAAAAAATTCCGCGGAGCCGCGCTGTGTCGATCAGGCGAATGCAAACAGCGTGAACGCGGGCCAATAGGTCACGAGCATCAGCACAACCAGCAGCGCAAACAGGAACCAGATCATGTACTTCATCATCTTGCCGATGGAAACGCCGGAGATGGCGGAAGCCACGAACAGGTCGATGCCATAGGGCGGCGTGCAGAAGCCGATGGCGAGGTTCATCGTCAGCATGATGCCAAAGGTAACGGGACTCATGCCCAGCGCCGTGACAACGGGCAGCAGGATGGGCGCGAGAATGATGGTCGCTGGAATGTTATCCACCAAGCAGCCGACAATGAGCAGGAACAGGTTGATGAGTACGAAGAGCAGGATCTTGTTGTCGGTAATGCCGAGCATGGCAGCCGCCAGCGTACGGGGAATGCCCGTCAGACTGAGGTAAGCCGCGAACGCAGAGGACAGGCCGACCATGAATGTGGTCGCGCCGTTGACAATGACGGTATCGCGCAGCGCCTTATAGGCCGCCTTCGCGTCCAACTCCTTATACACAAAGCGGCCGACGATGTAGGAATACACCACGCTGATGACGGCAGCCTCCGTAGGAGTGAACCAGCCGCTGTAGATGCCGCCAAGAATGATGACCGGAGAGAGCAGCGCCCAGATCGCATCAACAAAGCTGACCCAGATGGCCTTAAAGCTGAACTTCTTGCTCTCGCCCTTGAAGCCGTACTTCTTGCTAAGAATGTAGCAGGCGATCATCAGCGCAACGCCCATGGCAATGCCGGGGACCACGCCCGCTTTGAAAAGATCGGTGATCGACGTGCCGGTGGCAACGCCGTAAATAACAAAGGGAACGCTGGGGGGAATGATAACGCCGATCGTGCCGGCGGCAGCGCAGATGGCCGCGCTGTAGCCCTCGTGATAGCCCTTATCCTTCATCGCGGGGATCATGAACGAGCCGACCGCAGAGGTAGTAGCGATGGCCGAGCCGGAGATCGCCGCAAAGAACATGCAGGTAATCGTGGTGACCATGCTCAGGCCGCCCGTGATAAAGCCCATAAAGGTATCAAAGAAATTCAGCATACGCTTAGCGATGCCGCCGCCGCTCATCAGATTGCCCGCGAGCATAAAGAACGGGACCGCCATCAGGGGGAACGAGTCGCAGCCGGTGATGGCCTTCTGCGAGATCATCAGCAGCGGAATGCTGCCGTCGCCGCAGACAAGAATGGCGATCAGGGTGGCGATACCGATGGCGTAGCCGATCGGCACCATCATGATCAGCAGAATAAAGAAGCTGGCAAACAATACGATCGATTCCATTTACTCCACCTCCTTGCCGGCCGCTTTCTTAATATCCTCCACGACCTGACCGATCAGGCGCAGGCTGAGGATAAAGGACGAGATGGGCAGAACGCTGTAGACGATCCACATCGGCAGGCGCATCGCGCCGGACACATTGCCGCGGGTATACATCTGATTGACCAGCTCGCTGCCGTTGATGACAAGAAATACATTGAAGGCAATCAGGACCAGCGTGGCAAAGATGTCCACGACCGAGACGACCTTCTCATTTTTGACCAGAGACTTCAGCAGCTCCACCTTGATGTGCTGCTTGTCCCGCTGCGCGATGCTGACACCCAGCCAGATCTGCCAGATAAAGATGTAGCGCGTCAGCTCCTCGCTCCACGTCAGGGAGTCATTGAAGACCTTACGCATGATGACCTGTGCGAACACGATCAGCGTCGTACAGACGAGGCTTCCGCAGAGGAGGTATTCCTCCAGCTTGTCGTAGCCGTAGATCAGCTTTCCGAAAAAGCCGGTCTTTTTCATAGATGAGATCAACTCCTCTCGAGAAAATACGGCGGGCGGGCCGTCGCCGCGCACGGGAACGGCCCGCCATATCCGTTAGGGAACAAAACCGATTGCGTAGAATTACTTGTTGAAGGAAGTGGCAAGATCAAAGATCTCGGTACCCCATGCCGCCTTGTACTCGTCGTACATGGGCTGGACCTTATCGACGAAGGACTGATACTGCTCGTCGGTGAGGTAGTTGACCTCCATGCCGGCCTCCTGCAGCTTGGCGACGATATCCGTGTTGTCCTCAAGCTCGATGTTGCGCTGGTTGGCGACCATGTTGGCGCAGCACGCCTTGAGAATGGCCTGATCGTCGGCGCTGAGGCTGTTGACCCAGTTCTCGTTGGTCAGAATGGGCAGGAAGTTATGGACGTGGTTATCGATGGTCAGATACTTCTGGACCTGCTGGAAGCCGGAGGCGTAGATCAGCGTGGGGGGATTCTCCTGGCCTTCGACCGTGTGCTGCTGCAGGCCGGTGAACAGCTCAGAGAAGCTCATCGGAGTGGCGTTCGCGCCAAGGACCTCGTACATGCGGATAAAGACGGGGGAGTTCATCACGCGGATCTTCAGGCCGGCGAGATCATCGGGAGTGTAGATGGGACGGACGGAGTTGGTGGTGCAGCGGGGGCCGTTGTAAACATAGCCGAGGCTGATGAAGCCGTTGCCGGCGATCCACTCGTCGATCTGCTCGCCGAGCTTGCCGTCAAGTGCGTCAAACGCACTCTGCGCGTCGGTGAACAGGTAGGGCATATCCAGAACGCCGATGCGCTCATTGTAAGCCGTCAGAACGGAAGTGGAGGGCAGAGCCATCTGAATGGTACCCATTGCGACGGATTCGCACAGCTCTTCGTCGCCGCCCAGCTCAGCATTGGGGAAGATCTGGACTTTGATGCGCCCATCGGTCTTGGACTCGATCTCGTCCTTGAAGATCAGCAGAGCCTTATGGGTGGAACGGTCCTCGGCCTCAACGTGGCCGATCTTGAGAACGATCTTCTCAGCGGAGGGATCTGTCTGGGTATCGCCATTGCCGCTGGGGGCGTCGGTCTTGCTGCCGCAGGCAGTCAGGGCCAGGATCATAGCGAGTGCAAGGATCAGAGATAACGCCTTTTTCATTTCAATTCCTCCTGTTTTCATCGCTTCTTGCTGTTTATTTCTTCCGGGATACGCCCGGTGGGGCACACTTTTCGTCTTCCCCTCACACGATCTCGACAAAGCCCTCGTCGGCATTGACGAGCAGCGTGTCGCCGTCCTTGACGGTCTCGTAAAACTCCTCCGGCAGGCGGTCGACCATGGGGATCTCCATAATGATCGCACCGGCGACCAGCACGGGATCGGGGTCCTGCACGATCAGAGCAGCGGGCATGTTGTGGAAGCGGTCGAGATGGTACAGGCCGTCCTGCTGAACGACGGAGCTGCCCTTGCCGCCTGGGAAGAGCAGGACCTTCTTGGCAATAATGCGGCCCTCAAGGTAGTGGTTCTTTTCCTCCATCATGCCGTCCTCGGGACGGACCTGATAGAACATGATGCGATCCTTGGAGATGATGGCTTCAGCCTGCGCCTTGCCCTCCGAAATCTTATGACATGCAAATTTCTTTCCCATATTACTTCACCTCTCCGGTCAGAGCAGCCTCGATGCAGGTATCGAGGTCACGGATGACAAAGTTGATCCCGCGGCGGCGGGGATAGTACGCACACTTGGGGGACTCGGTGATGCCGACCTTGCCTTTGAGATAGTGCCAGCAGGGTTGGTCGGGGCAGGAGTCGGAGATCAGCTCCGCGCCCGCGGCGGTCAGAATGTCGTTCACGCCCATGCGCTCCGCCATCTGCAGCGCGTGGCTGGAGACGAGGATATACATGGGGATAGCGAGCTTCTTGCCTTCAATATGTTCGGCGATGTACTTGGCCTCCTCCAGCGTAAAGTGCGGGCAGCCGAACATGGCAAAGTCCACCTTGCCGTCACGCGTCTCGTCGCAGAACTTCTCCTCGAAGTCCTTGAGGTCCTGATCGGTGATAACGACCTCGCGCTCCGGCTTCTTGCCGCCGAAAGCAGCCTCCAGCGTGGGCGCCTCGGGCGTAAAGCCGACGATGTGGTACATGCCGTAGGCGCCGGAGGTATTGAGCTGTGCGCCGAGGTTGCGCAGTGCTTCCGGGGTGATGACTTTCGGCAGGCCCGTGAACACGGGGATGCCCTCGCCGATCTTGTCGCCCATCATGCCGAGCAGATGATACTCATAGGCGCTCTTCATGTTGGCCTCGACGCGAACGAGGACGTTGCCCTTGCGGTTCTCATCGAGCAGCAGGCCGTATTCGGGAACGCAGCCCGTGATGGCCGCGCACAGCGCGCTGTTGGCGCTCTCGCGGTTGGAGCGCGCGCCCCAGACGGCGTTGACGTACGGCGTGGCACTGGATTCGGAGAACGCGCAGACCTCGCCGAAGTTCGGCACATTGGTGGCGATGTAGGGGGTGCAGTTGTAGCTGAGTACCGCGCCGAGCGCACGGTAGGCATTGTCCGTGCGGATCATGTGGGCAATGTCCTCCGCATCCGCGGGGTGGGCGCAGGCGCCGGTAAAGTGGCCGGTGCAGAAGCCCGGGTTGAGCGTAGGCGCCACGCGGCAGCGCGCGCCGGCCTTGACCAGCTTCTCGGCAAACCAGAGGTCGCCGTCCTGATTGCTCAGGGCCACATGCGCCCGCTTGATCGGCACCATGCGCTGTGCGTCAAAGCACTCGCCGATGCCGACCTGGATCTTCATGGCATAGGCTGCGCCCTCGCCATATTTGCCCTCCAGCATGGCTTTCTGTTCATCGTTGAGAATCATGTATTTCCCTCCTGTTTTTTATTGGACGGTCATTCCTGAATAAGAGACATGCGCGGATTCTTCGCCACCTCGCCGAGCAGCGCCTCGGAAACCTCGATCTCCCCAAGATGGAGCGTGTTTTTGATGCGGATGATCTTCGGATCTTCTCGGTCGATATTGCGGCAGCATTTGAGCGCCACGCGGACTGCCGTTTCCGCATCGTCCACCGTGCAGGGGACCGATGCGTCGATCAGGCAGTTGCAGGCGATCGCGTTGGCGTACATCGCCTCCAGGTCCAGCTGGTCGGCGACCTTCCTTGTGATAACATCGAACAAGCCCACACCGATGCCGTTGCCGTGGCTTGCCGGCGTTACGTCCAGCAGCACGAGGCGCTGATACTTCGGGATATGCAGCACGAACTTCTTCAGCACGGAGCTTCGGCCGAGAATGTTGGGATCAAAGCCAGCGCCGGAAACGTCCTTGCCGATCTCGTCACAAACGATGACGTCCGCTTCGTCGAGCATGATATAGGGCATATTGCCCCGCGCGATCTGCACAAGCTCCTTTTCCCGCTCGATCAGCCCCTCGGCAGGGACCGCTTCGACGGCATAAGTCTTGTCGTAAGCATTTTCCAGAATTGCGATGCCGAAGCCGATCGGCGCTTTTTTCAAAATCAGCCGCGCCGTTTCCTCGATCACGTCGGCAAATACCTCCGGCGCTTCCTCATGCACAGCCGAGCAGCCCTTGTGGTTGCCAAGGCCGATAACGAGCATCTTGCAAAGGCCGCTCTGAATGGGGCCGACAAAGTCGGTATGCAGCTTCACGCGATTGATGGGTACGATCAGGTCCGCCTCATACGCGGCACGATCAAACCACACGGGACGGCCGTTCGCGCAGTCGCCGAGATGCACGGTGTCCACCGTCGTCACGACCGGAACGCCCAGACGCTCCTCGGTCACACCGTATCCGGCAAGCACCTCACGCTGCCCCTCCTCCGTACCGCCGCCGTGACTGCCCATAGCGGAGACGATAAAGGGCTTTGCCCCAAGCTCCTTCAGGCCCTTCACCGTCGTTTCCACAATGCGGGACAGGTTCTGGATGCCGCGGCTTCCCACGCCGACTGCCACACGCATACCCGGCTTGACCAGCGCACAGATCTCCGGCTTTACCAGCTCGCGGCGCACGGTGTCCTCTATATCGGTCAGGCAGGTCTCATCGAACTGTTGACGCACACGGTACATCTTCGGCAGCGGACGACGCAGGTCCTCTTCCAGCAGGATCGGCACGGGACTCACCTCTTTCTTATCGTTTCAGCATTTTATCAGGTCCTGCGGCGTTTCACCGCGGTACATGGCAAGCGCGTTGTTCACCGCACGCTCCCGCAGATCCAGCAGGGACTCCTCCGATGCGTAGGAAATATGCGGGGTGACAAGGATATTTTCCGTTTGCAGCAGCGGGCTGTCCGGACGGATCGGCTCCTCTGTCACTACGTCAAGGACCGCGCCGCCGATCACACCCTCCCTGACCGCCGCGATCAGGTCGTCTTCCTTCACCAGCGCGCCGCGCGCAACATTGATCAGAATGGCGGTCTTTTTCATTTTCCGCAGCAGATCCTTATTGATGAGACCCTGTGTCAGCTCCGTCAGGCGGACATGCACGGAAACGTAGTCCGCACAGCGCAGCCCCTCGTCCAGCGTCACCGGCTCGGCGCCGCAGGCCCGTATTTTCTCCTCCGGCTGGTAGGGGTCGTACACCAGCACCTTCATGCCCAGCGCGGCGGCGCGGCGCGCCGTCACGCTGCCGATGTACCCGAAGCCCATCAGGAGAAGCGTCTGCCGGTTCAGGCGGTGGATCGGCGCATCGACAGCCTCCGCTCCCCAGCAGCCGTCGCCGATATGGGCGGAGAAGTGAGATATTTTCTTATAGTAGTGGAAGATCACCGCCAGCACATAGTCGGCAATGTCCTCCGAGCAGTAGCCATTTACATTGGTAACGGGTATCCCCCGCGCACGGGCCGCCGCAACGTCCACGTTGTTGTAGCCGCTGCCGAACACAGCGATCCCGCGGCAGCAGTCCAAACGCGCGATCACGCCAGCGCTCATGTCTGCGCTGATCTGCGCGAGGACCACATCGGCCTGTGCGCCGAAGCGTTCCAAATCGTCCTCGAACGGAACACCGGAGCATTCAATGCGGCAGTCCGGAAACGCCTTTCGCAGAAGTGCCGTTTCCACGCTGTAATCCGGCCACTCATTGTCAATGATCCAAAAGAACGGCTTGTGTTCCATAGGGACAACCTTCTTTTCTCCATGTCGACAACCATTATCCCATCTGTATACAGGTTGTTTTAAGGTGATTTTATTGTCTTGTGCTTTACTTGTCAATATTTTTCATGATCTTCTTTCATTTTTGTCAACTAAACCAAATTGCACCATGCCCATTTAGCACTTCTCTCCAGAGAAGCGCGCAAAACAGCCGACCGATAAGTAAGCAGTCTGTCGAGAAACCCGGCTGCCCATTAAGCGGCGGCCGGGCTTCTGATGTATACGGGGCAGAAAAAGCGGAAAAGAGAGAGACGGGAGCGGTCGTTCCCTTTCCACACAGCCAGTTTTTTCAAGTTCATGGCAACAAACTTAAGCTTCACCCAGTTCGTCACCTGAGCCAAGCCTCTGTATTGCGTATAAC
>ENA-UEOI01001752-UEOI01001752.1-human-gut-metagenome-genome-assembly--contig:-NODE-1752-length-17602-cov-5.479030_pt1 | contig 17602 bp, 15 predicted proteins | sample MGYA00242883_ERZ507882 | MGnify/ENA primary metagenome ERZ507882 (study PRJEB26167, sample SAMN06115502) | human gut metagenome | host: Homo sapiens | place: China:Chongqing | collected 2015-07-29...
TTTATCTGATTTGAGGCGGGCCTTGCCCCCTCAAGCTCCCCCGCTGCTCACTCATCGAAACTTGCAGCATGGTTTTTAGATAGTCTGAGAGGGCAGGCCGGTGGGCCTGCCCTCTGCGTATCCACATCTTCACATCAAGATTTACGATTTGTTCTTTCTTTTTCCCCGGGAAATTGGTATACTGAGGGGCAGAATACGGCAAAGGAGACACAGACATGAAACGACGGATACGGGCGATGGCGCTGCTGGCGGCGCTGACGCTTTTGTGCGGCTGCGGCAAGAAGGAGGCCCAGCCTCAGCAGGAGGATATGGCGGTGAACATCGTGCCGGTGGAGGGCGTGACGGCGCTGGAGCTGTGCGACGGCGAGGTGACGCTGCGGTTCGCCCGGACGGACGACACCTGGCACTGGGTGGACGACGGGACGTTCCCGCTGGATCAGGACGCCGTGGCGGCGCTGCTGGCGCTGCCGTCATCGCTGGCCGCCGCAGAGCCGGTGCAGGGCCAGGGTGAGCTGAGCGGCTATGGGCTGGAGACGCCGAAAAAATACGTGACGGCCACGGCGGACGGCGCGGACAGCACCATCTATGTGGGGTCGCAGACATCGGACGGGCACTGGTACGTGCTGACGCCGGACGGCGTGGTGCGGCTGGCCGCCCAGGCAGATGGCGAGGCGTTGAGCCGCAGCATCTACGACATGGCGGTGCTGCCGGAGCTGCCGGCCATCACGGAGGAGAATTTGATCTCCCTGACGCTGACCGGGGCGGAGGGCAAGCAGGTGACGTTCTCGGTGGACGAGAGCGGCGTGCGGAGGTCCGGCGCGCGGGATGTGACGGAAAAGACGGCATCATTGGTGGACGAGCTGGGGAAGCTGGCCGTGACGGCCTGCGTGGACTATGACCCGGCGGACGGCGCGGCGGCAGTATGCGGATTGGATGCGCCGGAGGCCATACTGGCGGTGAACTACGTCAACGCCCACGGCGGCGACGGCGCGCTGACGCTGACCGTCGGCGGCAGCACCGGCGACGGAGGGCGGTATGTGACGCTGAACGGCGACGCCACCATTTATCGCATGGAGGAGACGGGACTGGCCCAGGTGCTGACGCTGGCGGCGCTGGGACTTTCGTAAGAAACGCCGGAAACGGCGAAAGGAGTTCGGTATGCGGATATTGATCGTGGAGGACGAGAAGCGGCTGGCATCCACGCTGGCGGAGCTGCTGCACCGGCAGGGCTACACGGCGGACGTGTGCAACGACGGCATATCCGGGCTGGACAACGCCCGCAGTGGTATCTATGACCTGCTGGTGCTGGACGCCATGCTGCCGGGGATGGACGGCTTCACGCTGCTGCGGGAGCTGCGGAGCGGCGGCAGCAGTCTGCCGGTGCTGATGCTGACGGCCCGGAGCGAGCTGAGCGACCGGGTGCGGGGGCTGGACTGCGGCGCGGACTACTATCTGACCAAGCCCTTTGAGTCGGAGGAGCTGCTGGCCTGCATCCGCTCGCTGCTGCGGCGCAGCGGCGAGGAGGTCAGCGCCGACGCGGGGGAGACGGTCTTCGGAGACCTGACGCTGCGGCAGTCCACGTTTCTGCTGCGGTGCGGCGAACGGGAGGTGCGGCTGAGCCGGCGGGAGTACGACCTGATGGAGCTGCTGATGAAGAACGGCAGCCAGATCGTGACGAAGGAGCAGCTGATATTGAAGGTGTGGGGCTATGACTCTGCGGCAGAGGACAACAACGTGGAGGTGTATATCTCCTTCCTGCGGCGGAAGCTGACCCATTTGCAGTCCGGAGTCCGCATCAAGACACTGCGGCTGGTGGGCTACTGCCTGGAGGTGGAGGCATGATACGCCATCTGCGCTGGAAGGTGGTGGCCACCAATATGCTGCTGATCTCGCTGGTGCTGCTGACGGTGTTCGCGGCGGTGGTGCTGATCTCCCGGGCGAACTACCGCGAGAGCGTGCAGCAGCAGCTGTATCAGGCGCTGGAGAGCGGAGACTACGGCTCGCGGCAGCCCGGCGCGGAGGGCATCCCCTGCTTCGTGGCGGAGGTGTATGCCAGCGGCATGGCCCGGGTGGCGGGCAACAGCTACTATGACCTCAGCGACCAGAGCCAGCTGGCGGCCATCGTGACCGAGGCGCTGGCCCAGGAGGAGGACACGGGATTGCTGGCGGATTTCCACCTGCGGTATCTGCGCAAGACCGGGTATACCAGCACGCTGATCGCCTTTACGGACACCACACTGGAGAGCACCACCATGCGGTCTATGGCGGCGGTGTGCTCGCTGGCAGGGTCGGCGGCGCTGCTGGTGCTGTTTTTGTGCAGCTATCTGCTGTCCGGCGTGGTGACGCGGCCGGTGGGCGCGGCGTGGGCGCAGCAGGAGCAGTTTCTGTCCGACGCCAGCCATGAGCTGAAAACGCCGCTGACGGTGATATTGTCCTCGGCGGAGCTGCTGAACCAGTCGGCGCTGCCGGAGCAGGCGGTGTATATCGACAACATCCGGGAGGAGAGCCGGCGGATGAAGCTGCTGGTGGAGGATATGCTGACGCTGTCCCGGGCTCAGCGCAGCGCCGGGTCGCTGCCGGAGCAGACGGCGGACCTGTCGGAGGCGGCGATGACGGCGGCGCTGCGATTCGAGCCGGTGGCCTTTGAGGCCGGAAAACGGCTGGAGTACGACATCGCGCCGGAGCTGCCGGTACGGGGCGACGGCGGGAAGCTGGGCCAGGCGCTGGCGGCGCTGCTGGACAACGCGGTGAAGTATTCCGCCGGCGGCACGGACATCCGCCTGACGGCGGAGAAGCAGGGACGCTTCGCTGTGGTGGCGGTGGCGGACAGCGGACCGGACATCCCGGCGGACAAGCTGCCCCATATTTTTGACCGGTTTTACCGGGCGGACGAGGCCCGGACGGACGGCGACAGCTTTGGACTGGGGCTGCCTATCGCCAAGGCCATCATCGACGCACACCGGGGCACGCTGCGCTGCGAGAGCGGCGGAGGCGTGACGCGGTTCATCATCACCCTGCCGCTGGCGGCGGGGAAGCAGGAAAGAGGGACAGACCATGCTTGACACAATTATTCGGAACGGTACGGTGATAGACGGCACCGGTGCGCCGGGCTTCCGGGCGGACGTGGCCATTCAGGACGGAAGGATCGCCGCGGTAGGCGACCTGACGGGCCGGGAGGCCCGGCAGGAGGTGGACGCGGCGGGCCTGACGGTGACGCCGGGATTTATCGACATACACCGCCACGCCGACGCGGCAGCGTTCCGCCCCGGCTTCGGCGCGGCGGAGCTGTGCCAGGGCTTGACCACCATCGTCAACGGCAACTGCGGCCTGAGCTGTGCGCCCTTTGGCGCGGCCCACGGCCGGGCCATACGGGACTATCTGCGGCCCATCACCGGGGAGATTCCGGCGGAGATGGCCACCGGATCGCTGGCGGACTACTTCGCGTCGCTGCCGCCGCTGCCCCTGCACATGGGGATGCTGGCCGGCGCGGGGGTGCTGCGGGCCGACGCGGCTGGCTATGAGCTGGAGCATCTGGAGGACCGGCACTACCGGGCCATACACCGGGCGCTGGAGCAGGCGCTGGCCGACGGTGCGCTGGGCGTGTCTCTGGGACTGGGCTACGCGCCGGAGTGCTTTTACACCACGGAAGAGCTGATCCGGGCCTTGCAGCCCATCGCCGGGCAGGACGTGCCGGTGACGGTACACATGAGGCAGGAGGGCGGCGGCGTATGCCAGTCCGTGGAGGAGATGCTGGCGGTGGCCCGGGCGCTGGGTGTGCCCATGCACATCAGCCATCTGAAGGCCATGGGCCGGGAGAACTGGGGGACGAAGATACCCCGGGCGCTGGCTCTGATGGAAAGCGCCCGGCGGGAGGGGCTGGATGTGAGCTGCGACGTGTATCCCTACACCGCCGGCTCCACCCAGCTGCTGCACATTCTGCCGCCGGAGTTTCTGGAGGGCGGCATGGACGCGGTGGCGGAGCGGCTGGCCGATCCCCGCCAGCGGGAGCTGCTGGCCCGCCGCATCGAGAGCGGCGAGGGCTTTGACGACATCGCCCGGCTGGCGGGGTGGGACGGCATTTTGCTTACCAGCCTGCACTGTCCGGAGGATCAGATCTATCTGGGCAAGAGCGTGGCGGAGATGGCGGAGATGGAGCACAAGACACCGCTGGACGCCTGCTGCGACCTGCTGATCCGGGAGCACTGCCAGGTGACGATGATCGACTTTATGGCTTCGGAGGAGGACATTGCGGGTATTCTTCGCGACCCGTACAGCAGCCTGATCTCCGACGCCACCTATCCCACGGAGGGGCAGCCCCACCCGCGGGTATACGGCAGCTGCACAAGGCTGCTGGAGCACTTTGTCCGGGAGACGGGGACACTGACGTGGGAGCAGGCCGTGCACAAGCTGACGGGCGCGCCGGCAGCGGCCCTGCGGCTGCGGGGCAAGGGCGTGCTGGCCCAGGGGGCGGACGCGGACGTGTGTGTGTTCGACCCGGAGAAACTCCACGAGAAGGGAACGTATCAGCGGCCACGGCAGACGGCGGAGGGCATGACGCTGGTGCTGGTGGATGGCCAGGCCGCCGTCCGGGACGGGCAGCTGACCGGCGTGATGGCCGGACGGGCGATACGGAGATGAATAAAGCAAAAAAAGAACCGCCGAGGCGGTTCTTTTTTATGTTCGGCTCAGGTAGCTGAACCAGCCCTCGCTGCTGCGCTGCTCGATCACGTCCCAGCCGTCGGACCTCAGCTTTTGCAGCACCTCCTCCGCCCGGTCATCGATGATACCGGAGCAGAGGAACAGGCCGCCGGGCTTCAGAAAGTCCCGGACGCTGCCGCTGAGACCCATGATGACGTCGGCCACGATGTTGGCCACCACCATGTCGTAGCCGCCGCCCATTTCGGTGCGGAGCTGCTGGTCGTGGAGCACATCGCCCCAGCGAACGGTGTAGGTGTCGCGGGTGATACCGTTGAGGGCAGCGTTTTCGTAGGCCACATCCACGCACTTCTCATCGATGTCGCAGGCGAAGGCGCTGGCCGCGCCCAGCCGCAGGGCGGCGATGGACAGGATGCCGCTGCCGCAGCCCAGATCCAGGACCTTTTCACCGCCGTGGATGTGGGCGTCCAGCGCCTGCAGGCACAGGCGGGTGGTGGCATGGCTGCCCGTGCCAAAAGTCAGGCCGGGGTTCAGCCGCAGGGTGATCCGCTGCGGGTCAGAGGCCTGCTCCCACTCCGGGACGACCAGCAGGCGAGCGCCGATCTCCATGGGCTTGTAGAACTGCTTCCAGTTGTTCTCCCAGTCCGCGTCGGCCACGTTGTCCATGGTCAGCCGCAGGGGGGCGTACTCCGGGTGCGCCTTTTTCATGGCGGACATGGCCATGCGCACGGCGGCGATGGTGGACAGGGCGTTCTCGTTCCGCTCCAGATAGAACGTGACACGGCTGACGCCCCGCTTTTCCGCCAGCAGTTCCTCGTCCACATAGTCCCAGTACTGGCGGTTGTGCTCCAGGAAGTCCTGAAAGTCCGTCTCGTCGTCGATCATCAATCCCGTGACGCCCTGCTGCTCCAGCATGGCGCACACCGGGTCAAGGCCGGCGTGGGAGGTGTCGATCTTCATTTCCAGCCATTCCATGGCGTGTCCTCCGTTTTATGTATCTGGCCTCAGCGCTTCGTGCCGTAGAAGAACAGGCCCATGGTGTTCGGGCCGGTGTGGCTGCCGATGACCGGGCCGATGTAGTTGATGTAGACCTCCTTGACGCCGTAGCGGGCCTTCAGCTCCTCGGCCACAGCCCGGGCCTCCGCCTCGCAGTCGGCGTGGCAGATGAACATGGTCTGCTCGCTGGGCTCGATGCCCAGCTCCGCCACCTTGTCGATAAGGGCCTGCAGGCTGGCCTTGCGGCCGCGGGCCTTGCTCATGGGGATGAGCTTGCCCTCGTCGGAGGTGTGCATCACCGGCTTGATGGACAGCATCGTGCCCAGGAAGGCGGTGGTGGCGCTGACGCGGCCGCCCATCTTCAGGTAGTTCAGGTCGTCCACGGTGAACCAGTGGTCGATGTGGAGCTTGTTGTCCTCCACCCACTGCACCAGCTCCTCGGCGGTGAGGCCCTCGCGCTTCTTCTGCACCGTCAGGTACAGCAGCAGGCCCTGACCCAAAGAGGCGGACAGGGAGTCCACCACGTAGATCCTGGCGTCGGGAAACTCCTGACGCATATCCTCCGCGGCGATGCAGGCGCTTTGGTAGGTGGTGGACAGGGCGCTGGAGAAGCCGATGCACACAATGTCCCTGCCGCTTTCCAGCACGGGGCGCATGGCATCCTGGAACTGGCCCACGTTGGCGGCGGAGGTGGTGGCCAGCTTACCGGCCCGGATCTTGGAGTAGAAATCCTCAAAGCTGATGGCGCTGCCATCCAGCAGGTTGGGGTAGTCCTGGCCGTCGATATGGACCGTCAGGGGAACAACGGTCAGCTCCAGCTCCTTGGCCATGTGGTCCGTCAGGTCGCAGCAGCTGTCGGTCATGATAATGTAATCACGCATGGGGTAAAGCCTCCTTAAGTGCGATATGGGCTATCATATCACGGAATGGGGAAAATGTAAATAATATAAGATATTAGATAGAAGAATTATTTGCCCACGCAGAAGCGGGAGAAAATGGTGTCCACCAAATCGTCCCGGATGTGTTTGCCGTTCAGCTCGCCCAGCGCCTCCAGCGCCGCCTCACAGTCCGTCAGCACCGCGTCGGGGGTCATGCCGTTTTGCAGGGCGTCGTGGGCGTCGGTGACGGCGCTGAGGGCACGGGACACGGCGTCCGCCTGACGGGCATTGGTCAGCAGCGCGCCATCGGCGGGAGCGCCGGTGGGGAAGAGGGCGGCGATGGCACGGGTAAGCGCGTCCAGACCCAGGTTCTCCCTGGCGGACACGGAGAGGACGGTGTCGAAGCGGCCAGTGAGAGCGGCGGCGTCCGGATGGAGGGGCAGGTCGCACTTGTTCATCACCACCAGCAGGCGGGGGACTTGCCGGGCCAGGGCAATGGCCTCCTCGTCCTCTGCCGTGGGGGGGGACGAGCCGTCCAGCACGAGAATGGCCAGGGCGGCCTGATGGGCGGCGGCGCGGCTGCGTTCCACGCCCAAGGCCTCCACGGCGTCGCCGCCGTCGCGGATGCCGGCGGTATCCGTCAGCCGAAGCAGTACACCGCCCACGGGGAGCTTTTCCTCCACCGTGTCACGGGTCGTGCCGGCGATGTCGGTGACGATGGCCCGGTCATAGCCAAGCAGGGCGTTGAGCAGGGAGGACTTACCGGCGTTGGGCTTGCCCAGCAGCACGGTGGGTATGCCCTGCTTCAGCAGCTGCCCCCGGGAGAAGCCGGTCAGCAATCGCTCCAGATCCTGGCGGGCGGTGTGAAGCGTGTCCAGCAGCTCCGGCTGCCGGAGGTCCTCTATGTCCTCGTCGGGATAGTCCACCACGGCGTAGAACCGGGCGGCCATGGACAGGAGGGCTTCATAGACGCGGTCCACGGTGCGGCTCAGCGTACCGGAGAGCTGGCAGACGGCGTTGTGGGCCTGCTCCGCCGTCTCGGCGTCGATGAGATCCGCCACCGCCTCGGCCTGCAGCAGGTCCAGCTGACCGCTGAGGAAGGCGCGGCGGGTAAACTCGCCGCCCTGGGCCTGACGGCAGCCGGCGGCGAACAGGGCGCGGAGGCCGGCGTCCAGCACCACCGGGCTGCCGTGACAGTGCAGCTCGGCGCAGTCCTCGCCGGTGTAGCTGTGGGGCGCGGGGAAGGTGACGCACAGCACGTTATCGATGACGCGGCCCGTCCCATCCAGCAGGTCGCCCAGCACCATGGACCGGGGACGTTGTGCGGCGGCGGGTCTGCCGTTCCGGGCGCGGAACACCGCGTCCAGCGCGGTAAAGGTATCCGGCCCGGAGAGCCGGAGAATACCGATGGCGCTGGGGCTGCGGCCGGTGGCAATGGCGGCGATGGTGTGAGACATGGAAACGGCCTCCTTGGGTGATCATTACCTATATAATATAGCACGGATAGGCGGAAAAGGGAAGCGGAAGGCGGAAAAGGGAAGAGGGAAGAAAAAAGTTACCGGCAATTTTTTGCATAAAAGGTAAAAATTTGCTCGCCCGCCCCGCCGCTGCGACAGCAGCGGGGAAAACAAAAGGCGATCTGTCTCCCATAAGTGGGCAACAGACCGCCGGATTGTTTTTCGGACATAAAAACAGACGCGCCAGACGAAACTTTTTCCATAACGCGGGAATACCTCCAATATAGCACGCCTCTTTGCACAAATCAACTAAAAATTTACACAAAATTAACGGTCGAAGATTGTGCAATTTGCGTCTTGCAAGTTGAAAAAAGGCGGTATATAGTAATTGCGTTCTCGGGTGGGAACGTTTCTTTTTTGCTACAGACGAATGTTTTGCAACTTTTGGCAATACAACCTTTCACGATTTTGAACGGAAAAGATGTTCAGATAATGCAAATACGCATTAAGAACGTGATAAGATGGAGGGAGGCGGCGGTATGACGAGACAGGAAGCCATCGACCGGCTGTGCGATGTATACGCGGGCAGCTTCGATGTGACCCGCCACGAGGAGGACCGCGCGCCCCTGATGGCCACCATGGACTTCTACGTGCACAACTCCAAGTACGTCCTGTCCAAGAAGGCAAAGCTGTGGGAGGCCAATAGCTTTGAGTATGTGTATCTGTTCAGCGTGCCGCACCTGACGAAGGAGCTCTACGAGCAGTGTGAGAAGCTGGCCTATGAGGAGGGCATGGCCCGCATTCAGCCCGGCCCGAGCCATATGTATACCTACATTTCCGCCATTTTCCTGTGTGACAGCTGCGATGAGGACGCCCGCCGGGCGCTGAAGCGGTGCAGGCTCTACAAGAGCTTTCGGATGTCCTACTGGGGATGGATGGATTTTCATACCGCTTTGGCGGTGCTGCCGGAGGAAAAGGTCAGCACCAATCCAAGCGGACACAGTGCAGCGCAGGTGCTCAACCGAGCCCTGTTTCATAAGCAAAAGAGAATGTTGTTCAGAAAGGAGAGAACTTTATGAATGCTGCTTTGTTCCTGATCATCGGCTGTGCCGTGCTGGTCGTAGGCTACATCTTCTACGGCGGCTGGCTGGCCAAGAAGTGGGGCGTGGATAACTCCCGCGTCACCCCCGCTCACGAGCTGGAGGACGGCAAGGACTATTGTCCCGCCAAAGCCCCCGTGCTGATGGGCCATCATTTCTCCTCTATCGCAGGCGCAGGCCCGATCAACGGTCCTATTCAGGCCGCGGTGTTCGGCTGGGTGCCCGTGATGCTGTGGGTACTGATCGGCGGTATCTTCTTCGGCGGCGTGCATGACTACGGCGCACTGTTCGCCTCCATCCGCCACAAGGGCGAGTCCATCGGTGAGGTCATCGGCGACGCCATCGGCGCAAAGGCCAAGAAGCTGTTCATCACCTTCGCGTACCTGACCCTGATCCTGGTGGTGGCGGCCTTCGCCTCCATCGTGGCCAACACCTTCAAGGCTACCTATACCGCTGATGGCCTCGTGGATCTGGAGGCCTCCGCTGCCAACGCTTCCACCGCCATCATCTCCATCATGTTCATCGTGATGGCCATTCTGTTCGGCTTCTTCGTATACCGCCGCAACGCCCCTCTGGGCATTGCCACCGTTATCGGCGTCATCGGTATCGTGGTCTGCATGGTCATCGGCCTGAACTGGCATCCCATCTACCTGAGCTACACCGTGTGGATGATCATCGTGGGCCTGTATATCGGCGTGGCCTCCGTCACCCCCGTGTGGATTCTGCTCCAGCCCCGTGACTACCTGAGTTCCTTCCTGCTGTACGGCATGATGGTCCTGGCTGTGGTGGGCATCGTCGGCTGCCATCCCGTCGTGGATATGCCCGCGTTTACCGGCTTCTATGACACCCTGGCCCCCAGCGGCACGTCCCTGGGCTATATGTTCCCCGCACTGTTCGTGACCATCGCCTGCGGCGCTGTGTCCGGCTTCCACTCCCTGGTGGGCTCCGGCACGACGTCCAAGCAGCTGGATCAGGAGAAGGACGCCAAGCCCATCGCCTACGGCGGTATGCTGATCGAGTGCGCTCTGGCTCTGATCTCCGTCTGCGCTGTCGGTTACATCTGGGTCTCCTATGCTGACGGCACGACCACCACGCCTACCGTGGTGTTCGCCACCGGCCTGGCCTCCATGTTCTCCGAGGTGTTCGGCGACGGCTGCTACAACGCCGTGTACTCCATGCTGATCCTGGCTGTGTCCGCATTCTGCCTGACCTCCGTGGATACCGCCACCCGTCTGGCCCGCTATATGTTCGCCGAGTTCTTCGTCGAGCCCGGCAAGACCCGCGAGGATCTGACCGGCTGGAAGCGCGTCATCACCAACCCCTATGTCGCCACCGGTATCACCGTGGTGGCCGGCGTGGCCCTGGGCCTGACCGGTTATGCCAAGATCTGGGCTCTGTTCGGCGCTGCCAACCAGCTGCTGGCCGCTTTGGGCCTGCTGGCTGTGTGCTGCTGGCTGGGCAAGATCGGCCGCAACAACAAGATGTTCTACTTCCCCATGTTCTTCATGCTGATCGTGACCCTGACCTCCCTGGTGTTTACCATCAAGGCGCAGGTCGTGGGCATCATGGCCGGCGGCACGGGCGTGGTGTGGTGCTACATCCGCGGCATCATCGGCGTGCTGCTGGTGATCCTGGCCATCGACCTGGTGGTGGAGGGCATCCGTGCTCTGGGCCGCAACAAGAAGGCCGCACAGGCTGCCAAATAAGTCTTCCATTCCTATCTCCTCATAATACAAACGCAGACAGGGCTTCGGCATCCGCCGAAGCCCTTTTGCACAGGCTGTCGAAAAAGCCTGTCATTGCGAGCCAGTCCGCAGACTGGCGTGGCAATCCGTTCTCAAAACACATGATTTTTGCGCTTTAGCATAGATTTGCAGCTAAAAGATTGCGGATTCCCACGTCGCTTCGCGCCGCGAAGCAAGTACCCTTGGGGTGCTCCTCGGAATGACAGGATAGGTTTATCGACACGCTGAGCACAAAGAGAAACCGCCTTCGGGCGGCTTCCTCTTTGTGCAAAAAGCTATCTGCACAAAGTTTCAGCGGGCAAAACACATTTTTAGTTGTCTATTTTGACGAAAAATGTGTCCCCCGCTGAAAAACAACAGGCACGCCTCCGCCGCTCACCAGGGCGTTCGGTGAAGCTGTGTGTCCGGCGCGGACAAAAATCAAACGGATAGAGACAAAATATCCCGCTTTTGTCGGAAAAATCCCTCTTTGGCGGCGGGGAATTTGCGAAAAACCGCAAACGGACTTCGCTGCGCCCACAAGTATATATCCGAAAATCGTTCGCGCACACTGTGCGTTTGTACGTATGACGCGGACAAACTGCCGCGCCGTGCCAAAGGGGAGCGGCTGCGTCCGGCGGTTTGCTTATGCATTTTTAGAGGTTATTACAATTGTGTTTCCAGTATTTTTCCATTAAAATATGAATATTCTGTGGGCGGTCGGTTAAAGAAGCGACCGTCCCGAGGGAAATTTAGGAGGAAATACCATGAAAAAGTTTTTGGCAATGATCCTGGCTCTAGTCATGGCATTGTCCCTGGTTGCCTGCGGCAGCAAGGACAATGGCCAGCAGCAGGGCGGCGACGTTTCCGGCGACAAGGTCGTCAAGGTTGGCGTGTTTGAGCCCACCTCCGGCCAGAATGCCGGCGGCGGCAAGAAGGAGATCCTGGGTGTCGAGTACGCCCACTCCCTGAAGCCCACCGTCACCATCAACGGCGAGGAGTATTCCGTGCAGCTGGTCTATGCGGATAACGCTTCCGACGCCAACAAGGCGCCCTCCGCCGCGCAGACCCTGATCTCTCAGGGTGTGTCCGTGGTCATCGGCACCTACGGCTCCGGCTGCGCCATCGCTGCCGGCGACCTGTTCAAGGATGCTCAGATCCCCGCCATCGGCACTTCCTGCACCAACCCCCAGGTCACTCTGGACAATGATTACTACTTCCGCGTAGGCTACATCGATCCCTTCCAGGGCGCGGTGATGGCCAACTTCGCCAACAAGGAAAAGGGCAGCGTGAACTGCGCCCTGATCATTGAGTCCGGCGACGACTACTCCGCCGGCTTCGGCAACTACTTCCAGCAGGAGATGGAGCGCCTGGGCGGCAAGGCCACTGTCCTTGAGTTCCAGAAGGGCGAGGCTGACTTCTCCACCATCATGGCTTCCATCAAGTCCGCCGGTTATGACGGCATCTTCGCTCCTGTGTCCATCGAGACCGCCGCTATGATCATCTCCCAGGCCCGCGATGCCGGCATCACCTGCCCCATCATGGCTGGCGACACCTGGGATGACATCTCCATCGCCCAGCGTACCGGCGACAAGGCCACCGAGATCTACTTCTCCGCGTTCTTCGATGCCGCTGATACCTCCAACGAGGCCGGTAAGGCTTTCGTGGAAGGCTTCACCAAGTGGGTGGCCGAGGACTCCGCCCGCGTTGAGAACAACGGCGGCGTGACCGACGTTATCTCCAGCGTGACCCCCTGCGGCTATGATGCTTACATGGCTGCCGTCGGCGCTATCGAGGCTGCTCAGTCCACCGAGGGCGCTGCCATCCGCGATGCCCTGGCGACCCTGGAGATCCCCGGCCTGATCACCGGCGACCTGAAGTTCGATGACAATGGCGACGCTATCAAGAACTACGCCGTTATCAAGACCATCAAGGATGGCCAGATCGTGTACTTCAGCACCTTCAACGGCCTGGAGTAAGACCTGATCGAAACGGATCACATCTCAGCATAACGACCATTGTGAGGGGAGCGCTGCTCCCCTCACAATGCAACTTTCATGACTCTTGCGTTTTGAGAAGCCTGAGCCGTGCTTCGGCTTCTGAAAGCGCAGGAATCATACAGAAGGAGGGAACCCTGCTTATGCATGACGCAGCGTATTACATCCAAATACTGCTCTCCGGCGTCACGGTGGGCAGCCTGTATGCCCTTATCGCCATCGGTTATACCATGGTGTACGGCATACTGCGTCTGATCAACTTCGCACACGGCGACATCTTCATGATGGCTGGCTTCTTCATGGTCTATGCCGTCACCTGGATGCCCCTGGCCGTGGCCATCCCCCTGGTGCTCATCGCCACCGTGGCCTTGGGCGTGCTCATTGAAAAGGCGGCGTACAGCCCCCTGCGTACCGCGCCCCGTATGTCGGTGATGATCTCGGCCATCGGCGTCAGCTACCTGCTGCAAAACCTGGCCACCTACATCACCGGCGGTATCGCCCGTGCCTATCCCGACATCCCCTTCCTGACCCAGGTGCTCCAGGTGGGCAGCCTGAACATAAAGCGCATCACCATCATCACGCCCATCCTGACCATCGCCCTGGTGGTGGTGCTGGTCATCCTCATCCAAAAGACGAAGATCGGCATGGCCATGCGGGCCGTGTCCCGTGACTTTGAAACGGCGCAGCTCATGGGCATCAAGATCAACGCCGTCATCTCCATGACGTTCGTCATCGGCTCGTTCCTGGCGGCTGTGGCGTCCATTCTGTATTTCTCCAACTACGGTCAGGTCAGCCCCATGATCGGCGCTATGCCCGGTCTGAAGGCGTTCGTGGCGGCGGTGTTCGGCGGTATCGGCTCGATCCCCGGCGCGGTCATCGGCGCGTTCATCATCGGTATCTGCGAGTCCTTCATCAAGGCCAACGAGACCATCGCCGTGTTCAGCAACGCCTTCACGTTCGCGCTGCTGATCGTGATCCTGCTGTGCAAGCCCAACGGCCTGTTCGGCGAAAAACTGACGGAGAAGGTGTGAGATATGAAGAACAATAAGAAAAGAAATCTGTTGCTGTCTCTGATCCTCGCTGCCGTCTGCCTGGCCTTCCTGCTGTATGTGGACAAGTTCCAGCACTATTCCATGCTGGCCTCCGTCCTGAAAAAGGGCGCGATCTACTCCCTGGTGGCGGTGTCCCTGAACCTGCTGAACGGCTTCACCGGCCTGTTCTCCCTGGGTCAGGCGGGCTTCATGATGCTGGGTGCGTACACCTACGCCATCCTGACCATCCCTGTGGCCTCCCGTGCCTCGGTGTACCAGTACTTTGACGGCGGCGTGGTCCAGTTCTGCCTGCCCATGGTGGTGGGCCTGATCCTGGCCGGTATCGTGCCCATGATCTTTGCCTGGCTCATCGGCCTGCCTGTGCTGAAGCTGAAGAGCGACTATCTGGCCATCGCCACGCTGGGCTTTGCCGAGATCATGCGCGCCATCATCCAGTGGAAGGTGGCCGGTCCGCTGACCAACGGCTCGAACCTGCTGAAGAAGTTCGCCAACTTCGACAGTGTGGTGTTCCCGTTCATCGTCTCCGGCATCTGCATCGCCATCATCGTGCTCATCATCAACTCCACCTATGGCCGCGCCTTCAAGGCCATCCGCGACGACGAGATCGCCGCCGAGGCCATGGGCATCAACCTGGCCAAGCACAAGATGCAGGCGTTCCTCATCAGCTCCTTCTTCGCCGGTGTGGGCGGCGCGCTGCTGGCCATGTTCCAGTTCAGCGTCCAGGCCAACACCTTTACCTCCACCATGACCTATGAGATACTGCTCATCGTGGTCATCGGCGGTATCGGCTCTGTTACCGGCTCGATCATCGGCTCGTTCCTGTATATCGCCTGCTCCGAGTGGTGGCTGCGCTTCCTGGACGACCCCATGCCCTACCTGGGCGTGAACATCCCGTTCATGCGCGGCGGCTTCCGTATGCTGGTGTTCTCCGTGGTCATCATGATCGTGGTGCTGTTCTTCCGCAAGGGCATCATGGGCGACCGGGAGTTCTCCTGGGACGGCATCATCAACTTCTTCGGAAAGCTGTTCCGAAAGAAGGATAAGGCGAAGGAGGTGGCTTCCAAATGAGCAAGAACGTTCTGTCCGTTGAGAATGTCACCATGCAGTTCGGCGGCGTGGTCGCCGTGGACGACCTGAGCCTGGAGGTCAACGAGGGCGAGATCGTGGCCCTCATCGGCCCTAACGGCGCGGGAAAGACCACCGCGTTCAACGTCATCACTGGCGTGTACGCCCCCACCAATGGCCGCGTGAGCTTCAACGGCGAGTGCATCGTGCGTAATCATCCCACCGGCAAGATGAAAAAGACCTATAAGGGCGAAGACCCCGCCATGTATACCGCCCAGTTTGCCCCGGAGGAGACTTTGGACGACGAGGCGCTGAAAACGTGGAAAGAAGCGCAGAAGGAGCGGGACGAGTACGCCTTTACCGACCGCATCCTTGCGCCCACCCCGGATAAGATCACGGCCCGGGGCATGGCCCGCACGTTCCAGAACATCCGCCTGTGGAAGACACAGACCGTGTTCGACAACGTGCTCATCGCCAAGCACCTGCGCCGCACCAGCAATCTGTTCACCGCCGCGTTCCACCTGAACGCCAAGGAGGAGGCCAAGCAGCGCGAGGAGGTGCTGGAGCTTCTGAAGATCGTGGGTCTGGAGGACGTGAAGGACGAGCTGGCCACCAGCCTGCCCTACGGTAAGCAGCGCCGGCTGGAGATCGCCCGGGCGCTGGCCACCGAGTCCACGCTGCTGCTGCTGGACGAGCCGGCAGCCGGTATGAACCCGCAGGAGACGCTGGAGCTGGCGGAGTTCATCAAGGAGATCCGCACCAAGTTCCACAAGACGATCCTGCTCATTGAGCACCACATGGATCTGGTCATGGGCATTGCCGACCGCATCTACGTGCTGGACTTCGGCAAGCTCATCGCCAGGGGCACGCCGGAGGAGATCCAAAACAACGAGCGCGTCATCGACGCATATTTGGGGGTGGCAGACGATGCTGAAGATTGAGAACCTGCACGTTTCCTACGGCGGCATCAAGGCGCTGCGCGGCATCAGCCTGGAGGTGCCTGACGGCAAGATCGTCACGCTGATCGGCGCTAACGGCGCGGGCAAGTCCACCACTCTGCGCACCATCTCCGGGCTGGTGAAGGCCGACAGCGGCTCTGTCAGCTACGACGGGCAGGAGCTGCTGGGCAAGCCCATCAACAAGATTCTGGAGGCGGGCATTGCCCAGTCCCCGGAGGGCCGCCGCGTGTTCGCCAACCTGACGGTGCTGGAAAACCTGAAGGCCGGCGCGTACCTGCGCAAGGACAGGGATGGTATCGAGAGGGACATCAAGTGGGTCTATGAGCTGTTCCCCCGGCTGGAGGAACGCCACTGGCAGCTGGCCGGTACACTGTCCGGCGGCGAGCAGCAGATGCTGGCCGTGGGCCGCGCCCTGATGAGCCGCCCCAAGCTGCTGATGCTGGATGAGCCGTCACTGGGTCTTGCGCCGCTGGTGGTGCAGGGAATCTTCGACATCATCCGCACGGTGAACGAGCAGGGCGTGACGGTGCTGCTGATCGAGCAGAACGCCAACATGGCCCTGAAGATCGCCGACTACGCCTATGTGCTGGAGACAGGCAACATCACCAAGTCCGGCACAGGCGCGGAGCTGCTGGCCGACGAGTCCATCAAGGAAGCGTACCTGGGAAAAAAGAAAAGCTGAATAAAAAGGAGACGGCCTGCGCCGTCTCCTTTTCTCATACTCACTTACTCACGCTTACTCCGTCCGTAGGATGGTCTCCACCACGCCGTCCAGCCAGTGGCCCTCGAGCTGCTCGATGCAGCCGTCGTCCACCAGCTTGGCCAGCGCCGGGTCGATGGGCATCTTGGCCAGCAGCGGCAGGTGATACTCCTTGGCCGCCTCCTCGGTCTTGCCCTCACCGAAGATATACAGCTTCTTGCCGCAGTCGGGACACTGGACGTAGCTCATGTTCTCCACCAGGCCCACAATGGGGATGTTCATCATCTGGGCCATCTTTACGGCCTTCTGCACCACCATGGACACCAGCTCCTGGGGACTGGCCACGATGATGACGCCGTCCACCGGCAGGGACTGGAACACGTTCAGCGCCACATCCCCTGTTCCGGGAGGCATATCCACGAACATATAGTCCACGTCGTCCCACAGCACATCGCTCCAGAACTGCTGCACCACGCCGCCGATCACCGGACCGCGCCAGATCACCGGGTCTGTCTCGTGCTCCAGCAGCAGGTTCACGGACATGAGCTGGATGCCGGTGGCGGTGGTCACGGGAATGATGGCGTCGGACGTGCCGGCGGCCCGGCCATGGATGCCGAAGGCCTTGGGAATGGACGGGCCGGTGATGTCCGCGTCCAAAATGGCGGTGCGGTAGCCCTCCCGGCGCAGCGCCACCGCCAGCTGACAGGTGACCATGGACTTGCCGACGCCGCCCTTGCCGGACACCACGCCGTAGACCTTGCGGACGCGGCAGCCCTCGTGGAGGGGCTTCTTCTCAAAGGGGTTTACTTCCTTGCGCTCCGCGCAGCTTTCGCCGCAGGAGCTGCAATCGTGGGTGCATTCGCTCATAATGGGTTCTCCTTATATTTGAATTGTAGTGATGACAGAGTTGTTCCGCGCCCCGGCGCGGGTCACGTTCTTCTTTTGTCTCCGACGGCCTCTTTTCTTTCAGCAGCGAAAGAAAAGAGGAAAAGAAACGCCGCCAAAAACTACGTTTTTG
>ENA-UEOI01001761-UEOI01001761.1-human-gut-metagenome-genome-assembly--contig:-NODE-1761-length-17511-cov-3.933406_pt1 | contig 17511 bp, 19 predicted proteins | sample MGYA00242883_ERZ507882 | MGnify/ENA primary metagenome ERZ507882 (study PRJEB26167, sample SAMN06115502) | human gut metagenome | host: Homo sapiens | place: China:Chongqing | collected 2015-07-29...
ATATGCGCAGCTGAAAGAAGAACTGAAATCCGGTGCACCGGATTATTTAAACAAAGAAGAAGAAAAGGCTTTGCAGAAACATAATAAGGCATATTATCGCCAATCCTTACTAGAAGATGTGTTTCATTGTTGTTTCCGTCATCCTTTGGAAACGGAAAAAGGTATCTGGCTGACAACAGCTGAAATATTTCAAGTGATGCGTAAATTCAACTCTGCAGCTTTGAAAGAAGTCTCTGCACGTCAATTGGGTCTGAAACTTTCAGCCATGGGATATATGGCAAAGCATACGTCTTTCGGAAATCGGTATTATGTGTTTAATCTTTCGGCTGAGAAAAAAGATGCGTCATTATAATACGTTATTATACAGGTGGTTATTGTAAAAAGTGATTTGCTGATATATACATTTTATGCTTACTCCTTGAAAAAATACCTAATTAATTTTGCGGATTAAAATATTGTTCGTAGTTTTGCGAACAATAAATAAGGAGGAGATATTGAAGTGAAAGAAAAGCAGTATACAGTAGAGCAGGAGCAGATAGCTCGTTTTGCTAAAGCTATGGGTCACCCGGCACGAATGGCAATTCTTAGTTTCTTAGCTAAACAAGAAAGTTGTTTCTTCGGAGATATTCACGAAGAATTGCCTATTGCCAAAGCAACCGTTTCACAGCACTTGAAAGAGCTGAAAGATGCAGGATTAATTCAGGGAGAAATAGAAACGCCCAAGGTGCGATATTGTATTAATAAGGAAAATTGGGAACTTGCCCGCAAATTATTTGCTGCATTTTTGGGAGATTGTAAATGTACAGGAACATCGTGCTGTGGATAACAGCACTTTTTTTTTAAGAATATTGTTCGTAGTTCTACGAATTACGATTAAGAGATAAACTTTAATATAGAATAAAAAATGGAAATCAAAGTATTGGGAACCGGGTGTGCAGGCTGTAGAGCATTGTATGAAACAACTAAACAAGCAATTTCTGAATTGGGTTGCGATGTCGTATTAATTAAAGAGGAAGATTTATTAAAAATCATGGAGTATAATGTTTTAAGTCTTCCGGCTTTAGTCATTGACGGAAAAGTCGTATCTGCCGGAAAAAGATTATCACTTGCAGAAGTGAAAGAATTGATAACCCAATATTAAGATAGTTATGAAGAAATTCTTTTATTTACTATTCTCAACCATTATCTTAATATCTTGTGGTAATGGTGCAAAAGCAAAAACGGAGGCACAGAGTACGGAAGAAAAGCAGCCTGATCATATCGAAGTGCTTTATTTTCATGGAGCACAACGATGCATAACCTGTCGGGCTATTGAAACTAACACAAAAGCACTTTTAGACAATCTTTATTCAAAGGAAATAGCATCGGGAAGAATCGTCTATAGGATAATTGATATTTCTCAAAAGAAGAATGGGCCGATTGCAGATAAGTACGAAGTGACATGGTCATCCTTGTTTGTAAATGGATGGAAGAGCGGTCAGGAGAGGGAGAATGATATGACAGAGTTTAGTTTTGCCAATGCAAAAAGTCATCCCGACAAATTTAAGAACGGCATAAAAGATAAAATTGATGAATTGCTAAAATAAGATATCAATGGACTTTCTTCAATCAATATTAGACAATACTTCCATTCCTGCCATAACAGCTTTTATACTTGGAATATTAACAGCTATAAGCCCATGCCCGTTAGCTACCAATATAACGGCGATAGGATTTATCGGCAAGGATATTGAAAACCATCACCGGATATTTATTAATGGTTTGCTTTATACTTTAGGCCGAATAATTACTTATACGATTCTTGGGGTTATCCTTATTCCCATTCTCCGCGAAGGTGCAAGCATGTTTTCCGTACAAAAGGTTGTAAGCAAGTATGGAGAAATGCTAATTGCCCCGCTATTAATAGTGATTGGTGTTTATATGCTCGACATCATCAAGCTCAATTTACCTAAAATCAACTTTAGCGGGAATAATCTGAAGAGAAAAACAAAAGGAAGCTGGGGTGCACTATTCTTAGGAATCTTATTTTCCCTTGCTTTCTGCCCTACAAGTGGAATATTCTATTTCGGTATGCTTATGCCAATGTCGGCAGCAGAAACAGGCGGCTATCTTTTGCCAGTGGTTTATGCGATTGCAACCGGATTACCTGTTATCCTCGTAGCTTGGGTATTGGCATATAGTGTTGCCGGATTAGGCAAGCTCTATAACAGAATACAAGTATTCGAAAAATGGTTTCGTAAAGTGGTCGCCATCCTCTTTATTGCGGTGGGGATTTATTATGCAGTCATGTATTATCTATAAAGTAAGTTTTAACAATCAAAATCAACAGTAAAGATGAAAAAGATAGAAATTTTCGACCCGGCAATGTGTTGTCCTACGGGTTTGTGCGGAACAAACATCAATCCTGAATTAATGCGGATTGCTGTCGCTATAGAAACATTAAAAAGACAAGGGGTAACAGTTATCCGTCATAATCTGAGGGACGAGCCCCAGATATATGTTAGCAATCAGACCGTAAACAATTATCTTCAAAAACACGGTGCGGAAGCATTACCCATCACCCTGGTGGATGGTGAAGTGGCGGTATCTAAAACCTACCCCACCACCCGTCAGATGAGTGAATGGACCGGCATAAATTTAGACTTCATGCCCACAAAATGATATTTGAAACAAAAAAGCATTAGAGCACAATGAAAGCATTTAATTTATCAGACATTGACCTTACAAAATATCTCTTTTTCACAGGAAAAGGAGGGGTTGGAAAAACATCTATCGCTTGCGCTACGGCTGTGGGATTAGCAGACAAGGGCAAGAAAATACTTCTTATCAGTACCGACCCTGCTTCCAACTTGCAGGACGTCTTCAACCAATCGCTTAACGGACACGGTTCAGAGATTGCAGAAATTCCGGGGCTGACGGTTGTCAATCTTGATCCTGAACAAGCAGCGGCGGAATATCGGGAAAGGGTGATCGCACCTTTCAGAGGAAAGTTGCCTGAAAGCGTGATCCAAAACATGGAAGAACAACTGTCAGGATCATGTACGGTTGAGATTGCCGCTTTCAATGAGTTCTCGGACTTCATTACCGATGTTCAAAAGCAATCAGAGTTCGACCATATAATCTTTGATACTGCCCCCACAGGGCATACTTTACGGATGTTGCAACTACCATCAGCGTGGAGCACATTCATCAGTGAAAGTACCCATGGCGCATCTTGTTTAGGTCAGCTATCAGGATTGGAAGAACGAAAAGAAATATACAAAAAGGCTGTTGAAACACTTTCCGATACGGGCGCAACCCGGCTAATGTTGGTGAGCCGTCCTGAAACCGCGCCATTGAAAGAAGCTGCCCGTTCTTCTCATGAACTGCAATTATTAGGAATTAAAAATCAGATACTAATAATAAACGGTGTCTTGCAACAGTTGGATAAAAACGACAGTGTTTCCAGTCAGCTGCATGAGAGGCAACAGAAAGCCCTGCAAAGTATGCCTGCGGAACTATCCGGTTATCCGTTGTATCATGTTCCCTTACGGTCATACAATTTATCCAGTATAGCAAATATCCGGCGGATGCTGTATAGCGACAGCCTTTCCAGTGAAGTAAATTATAAGCCTGTGGCATCCCCCAAAGGTGTGGACGAGATGGTGGACGATCTTTATACATCTGGCAAAAGGGTTATTTTCACAATGGGGAAAGGTGGTGTAGGCAAAACTACATTAGCTACTGAGATTGCTTTAAAATTAACCAAGCTCGGCGCCAAAGTGCATTTGACAACTACCGATCCGGCAAACCATCTGAATTATGAACTTGCCGTAAAAGCCGGTATCACGGTAAGCCGGATTGATGAAGCGGAGGTTTTAGAGAAGTACAAAAACGAAGTCCGCAACAAAGCAGCCGAAGCAGTCACTGCTGAAGACATGGAGTACATAGAGGAAGATTTACGTTCTCCCTGCACACAAGAGATTGCAGTATTCAAAGCTTTTGCCGAGATTGTGGATAAGGCTGAAACCGAGATTGTTGTGATTGATACCGCACCAACAGGGCATACTTTATTGCTTTTGGACGCCACTCAAAGTTATCATAAAGAGGTTGAGCGTACCCAAGGAGAAGTCACGGGAGCAGTAGCCAACCTGTTACCTCGCCTGCGTAATTCAAAGGAGACGGAAGTAGTGATTGTTACTTTACCCGAAGCAACCCCTGTCTTTGAAGCGGAACGCCTTCAAATGGATTTACAACGTGCCGGGATAAACAATAAATGGTGGGTGGTAAATGCTTGCCTCTCATTGACAGATACTCAAAATTCGTTCCTGAAAGCGAAAGCGCAAAACGAATTAGTTTGGATCAAGAAAGTAGAACAATTATCACAGGGAAATACAGCCCTGATAGAATGGAGAAACATATAATGGAAAAGAAGCAAGGAATTGGATTTTTTGAACGATATCTTACCCTATGGGTTGCCTTGTGTATTATTGCCGGAATTGCCGTGGGACAATGGCTTCCGGCAATACCGCAAACCTTGAGCAAATTTGAATACGCCAATGTTTCTATACCCGTGGCAATTCTAATATGGTTGATGATCTATCCTATGATGCTGAAAGTAGATTTTCAAAGCGTTAAGAATGTGGGTAAACGCCCTAAAGGAATAATCGTTACTTGCGTTACGAACTGGCTTATAAAGCCTTTTACGATGTTTGGAATAGCCTATCTATTCTTTTATGTCATCTTTAAGGTATTTATACCCGAAGATTTGGCTAAGGAATATCTGGCAGGTGCGGTCTTGCTTGGTGCAGCTCCTTGTACGGCGATGGTCTTTGTATGGAGTCACTTAACGAAAGGTGACGCCGCCTACACGCTGGTTCAGGTAGCTGTAAACGACTTGATAATATTAGTTGCTTTTGCTCCTATTGTTGCCTTATTATTAGGTGTCGGCGGTGTCATAATTCCGTGGGATACACTGTTTCTGTCAGTATTGTTGTTCGTTGTCATTCCGCTTTCTGCGGGAGTGATAACACGGACATGGGTTATCAGGCAAAAAGGGATAGAATACTTCAACCATGTATTTATCCGTAAATTTGATAACTATACGGTCGGAGGATTACTTTTGACACTTATTATCCTGTTCTCTTTTCAAGGAGAAACAATATTGAATAACCCCTTACATATTCTTTTGATAGCCGTCCCGCTTGTCCTGCAAACAGTCCTGATTTTCTTTGTAGCTTATGGATGGGCAAAATGGTGGAAATTACCTCACAATGTGGCTGCTCCGGCCGGAATGATCGGTGCAAGTAACTTCTTTGAACTGGCTGTGGCTGTGGCTATCTCTCTTTTTGGCTTACAATCCGGTGCTGCATTGGCCACTGTTGTGGGTGTACTTGTGGAGGTTCCGGTAATGCTTATGCTGGTACGGATAGCAAATAATACCCAAAAGTGGTTTCCTGAATGATGAGTGAGCTCAGGGAGACTTATATATCATCTGTATCTATTCGATAGTTCTTATCTATTAAAATGTAATTATACTTTCTTGATATACATTGTTCCAAATTATACCTATTGGTTTTACTTACATTCTCAAAGGTTACATCTATTGACAGCCTTTTTTCTATAACATTTTCATATTCCAGAATATTTTGGAAACTATGCCTTATATACTCTTGACTGAATATAAGGCATACGTATTTTATTTGTCCTACATATTCATCCGTAAAATCCTTTTCCCAGCCAAAAGGAATATAACATCCTTCAATAATCATATTCTGGGAGTTTTCAATACAGGTTTTTATCATCTCCCTGACGATTGGCCACAGATAGTTTGTTAGTTCTGTATCATTACTATCAGCAGGCAATTTACATTGCCCACTTCTAATAACTCCCATCTTCAAGTGATCTATTGACAAGTAGGGATATTTATATTTCTCCAATAGCTTTTGTGCTAGCAAGGTCTTTCCCGTATGCGTATCTCCTGCAATAAGAATAATCATAAGTTTAAGGTATTTCTTCTATAAAATGAGTAGAATATTTATTCCAATATCTTCTGTAACACTTTTTCGCCTCTTCTATATCCTTTAACAGAAACCATAGGCAGAAATGTATTAACCTCTTTATCATTTTTATCATTCAGGATCGTAAATAAAGCATTTACATCTTTTCTGGATGTTTTTTTATTCACACACTTATAATGATTCGCAAATATAAAGAAAGTGTAATTCACTACAATCATGAACTGCACTTTTCTGCACATCATCGAGTTTACTGTTTACAGTTTAAAGCCTTTACTTTTCTTCGAATTACTAACAGCTTACTTTACATGGTAGTGACAAATGGTGTCAATGATTCAGTGATTTGCACCATTATGAATAATATTTCATTCTTTATAATGTTTGCCATACTTCCGTCTGAATATTTTTTGTACCTTAGTAGCATAAAAAAATACCGCTTCTTCAAGTGGACTATATCTAATTGAAAATACGACAAACAATATGAAAAATACTGTCATTATTATATTATTCGCTATGTCTTTGCTATCGTCTTGTACCATTCGGCAGGACTACAACCAGCAATTACTAAAGGCAGACTCACTTATGCAGTTTCGTCCGGATAATGCCTTGAATATTCTTAAAAGCATTTCATCTGAAAAACTTTCTACACGAGCTGATAATGCATATTATGCATTGCTGCTGACGCAAGCGCAAGATAAAAACTTCGTTGTACAGAAGGATGATTCATTGATACGGATAGCGGTTCATTATTATGATTCTATTGGAGATACAAAGATGCAAGCAAAGGCACATTATTATTGGGGATGTGTATATAGGGATATGAATCAGCAGGCAGAAGCTATCAGAGAATTTTTTATTGCTGCGCCTTTGACGGAAAAAGTCAAAGAAAAGAGACAATTAGGGTTAATATATAATAATATAGGATATATCTATAATATACAGGAATTCAATCAAAAGGCAGATTCTATCTATCGGTTAATGGAAGTAATTGCCAAAGAATTAAGAGATACGACTCTTTGGTCAGAAGCCTTATCCAGACAAGCTTCTATCGATTTAATGAAAGGGGAAAATTATTTCCCTATTGCTGAGCAAAAGTTGCTGGACGCTTTAGTAGCAGTAGATAAGATGAAAAATGACGGTTTAAAGGCCAATATTTCAGCTTCATTAAGTAATTTGTATAATCGAATGGAACAAAAAGAAAAGGCTTTGCATTATGCTAAATTAAATCTTTCCTTGCGAAGAGACACTGCACGAGCTTATAGGGCTTTTTTTATTTTAGGAGATGCTTATTATAAATCCGAGCAATATGACTCCGCTACATTCTATTTAAATAAAAGTTTAGTGAGCAAAGACTACGGAAGAAAGGCCGATGCTTATATGCGTTTAGCAGATATAGCAATGATTCAGGGAAATGCAACTTTATCTATGGAATTGGAAAGAAATTGTTCTGCATACAAAGACAGTTTATATAAATTTCGTCGAAATATAGTTACCAATAAAATAATCAAAGCAGAAACTGATGCGCAAACCATGCTCCAAAAGCTATATTATAAATGGCGTTTAAATACATACCTATGTGTTTTCATACTGATAATAGTAATAATTATCATAATTACGATTTTACTATACAAACGATACCGAAGAAAAAACTATTTATTACAAAAGGATAAGCAACAATTAGAAAAGGCACATCAAGATTTAAGTCAACATTATGCCAAGCTACAGATTGATATAGTACAAAAAGATTTGGAGATTGAAAGTCTGAGAAAAGAATTAGCCTCGCATCAAGTCAATGAAGAACAAAGAAAAAAGCTACAGGACGAACTGGACGAAATGGTCTTGAAGCGCAAAGCTCTGGCAAAAGAGGCTTTTCTACACTCGCCACTTTATGAAAAAATGCAGGCTATCATTAAAGATTATCAGGATAAAGATACATCTGATAAAGAATTAAGCGATCAGGAATGGCAGGAGTTTGTAGCCGAGATGGATATGGAATGGAATAATGCCATAACAGAGCTTTGTGCAAAGTATCAATTATCTAAAGAAGAACTTCATCTGATATGTTTAAGTTTGATAGGATTTCCATTCTCCCATTTAGAATACTTGTTGCATCTCTCCAGAGCAACACTCTATCGAAAGAAAAATGCCCTACTTAAGCGAATTGATACTAAGCAAGATTGTGATTTTGAAGAAATTTTGCAAAAAATTAGGTCGTGAGACACTTTTGAGACACTTTGTTCGTCTAGACTTTTGTAATTTGGCAGCACAAAACAAAAGTCTGATATATATGAAAAAGGTATTATTTATTTTATTTTCGTTTTTAGCTTTCGGCATTTCTGTTAATGCACAGTCTATTTTTGGAAAATCTGTGATCGTTCTCACACAAAAGAATGGTGACAGGGAACCAAGTGAGCAAGTTGGTGATACAAGTCCGGAAGACGCCCCTAAAGTTCGTAGTACTATTTCCCAACCTGTATGTGCTTCCTTATATAATAAGGTAGTAACAATTGATTTTCAAACAGTATTCTCTACTGTTACAATCAATATTACTAATGAAACTACCGGAGAGATAGTTTCTTCAGAGTTGTTCATCAATCCAACAAGCTTTTCTATTGACTTAAACGGAAAAGATACCGGAGATTATATGATAGAAATTATTTCTAATGAAATATCATTGGAAGGACATTTCTCTTTATAACATTCTGATAAATAGACGAAAGTAATCATGACTGAAGTTAATAATATCGACATTGTACTCTATCATTATTTACGGGCACTATCTGTAAAAGTGAGTAGAGGCACCGTGCGTCGTTTGCTCAACACTCCGTTGGGAGATAGCATACGAAGTATCAGTGATGCATTGGATGTACTTCATGTAAAGAATGAAGTATATCAGCTTCCGTCACACGATTATTTTCCACAATTGGAAGCTCCTTTCATTACAATACTTAAGGTGGACAGAAATCAATTTTGTGTAGTGACAAAAAAGGATGATTTCATCATAGAATTCCTTAATGGAGACGGGAAAAAACATCATACATCGGTAGACAAGTTCTTGCAACATTGGGTAGGTACTGTCTTGTTCGGAGAAGCTACTGAAAAGACATCAAACGAACATTTTTGCGTAATAAAAAATATCCTTTTCAATTTGCTACGTTATAAATTTATCATTGCTATACTTTTTATCTTAATATTGGGAATCCAGACTGCTTTTTTTCAAAATCAAGTACCTGTATTTATTATCTATTTATGTACATTGAGTTTTGGAATTCTTGTGTCTATCGCTATCCTTTACAAAGAACAGATAAATGGGCAATTCATGGAGCAGTTTTGCCATATAGGGAAAGTAGTGAACTGCAATGAAGTACTTCATTCCAAAGGGTCAAGTATAGCAGATGTAGGATTAGGAGAATTATCTCTGCTCTACTTTGCCGTTCTTTTTTGGTTTTCCTTAACCCGATGGAATGATTTTTATGGAATTTCTATCATTTGCTGTGTGATTGCGGTGGTATTTACTTTATATTCTATTATTTATCAGATCTTCATCCTCCAAAAAGGTTGCATGCTTTGCATGTTAGTAAATTTAGCAGTATGGGGCAATGCGATTACTCTTTATGTGTTAAGAAACTACTTTGATATAGTTTTTTCATTCTACTCATTCTTTGCGTTTGCTACTATAGGATGCATCTGTCTGATTCTTGGAATACAACTAAGGACTATTCAGAATAAGGAGAAGGAGAGAATTTCTATAAAGAAGCATTTTAGTGGCTTATTTAATCCGGAAATATTCCAAATACTACTGACACTCAATCCTCAAATAAAGGAGATGGCAGGCCTAGACATCACACTACATAGTAAAAATACAGGTGATAGCGGAGTGATGATAGTAACAAATCCCAATTGTAAGAACTGTGCAAGAATTCACCGTCATGTAAAAGAAATAGCTTCAAAAATCCCGGTATCATTAGTATTACTGACATTTCCAAATGATAAACAGGGTGAGGAAGTTGCGCAAATTATCATTACAGCTTATTACACTGATGGCTGGAATAAGGCAATGCAACTTTTGGGAGAGTGGTATGAAACAAAACATATTAAAGAGGCAGACAATTACAGTATAACAACTAAAGTACAAGATTTATGGATGAAGCAACAGGTATATTGTCGGGAACAGAAAATAAATCAAACTCCATCTGTTATAGTGAATAAACACTATATACCAGAAATGTATCCACTATCAGATTTAAGATATGTATTGACATAAAGATATTATTCTCGAGAAGTAATAGCTGTTTTGGAGTCAGCTTAAAAAATCCGAGCTAACTTTTTTATTTACTTTTAATTTTTTATTACCATGAAAAATTTAAGTAGTTTTGAAGCATTCAGACTGAACAAGGTTCAGATGAATGCCATCGCTGGAGGTGGTGCAATAACCTGTATGATTGTAGATGACCAAGGTACATATTTTCGCAGTATAGTACAGACTGGATTGACTGTAAAAGAGGCAACACAAGCTGTTTTGGATCAAAATCCTGATGCTAGTCGTGTAAGTTGCAAAGAGACTGTAAGCTATTAAAAAAGTCTAAGGTCAATCGCTAATTAACGATGTGGTTAATGTGATTATTAGTCACTATTAAAACGATAAACTTATTTGAAATGTCTATTATGGATGTTTCAAATAAGTTTTGTTAGATATTTATTCCATATTTAAAATAATGTATTATGAAATATTTCATTTATGTATCATTATTGGGCCTAATTTCCAGCAGTATATTCCTTTCTTCTGATAATTATAAAAAAGAGGAACAGAATAATTCAAAAATAGTATTACAACTAGATGACTATATCTGTAGTGAGGGGCAATGGGTATATTTACATGGATGTAAGAGCTGGATATCCGGAAATGAAGTTGCAATTTTCGATTCTGCATACATAGAAAAAGGACAGCATTCAGTTGAATTACAGGCATATCTACCTATGGCAGAATCCTTATTCGTACTTTTTTCTAAAAATGGACCTTGCCAATTAGAAGTAGGAATGGAACCAGACTCTTGTGTGATTATGAATATTGAAGAAGAAGATGGCGAGAATTATTGCTCCAAAAAGGCTCTTCAAGGCGAACTTAATAATTTTATGCATAAAGCTATAGAAGGTAAAAAGTTATATAGAGATAAATTAAAGGAATTTACGAGTAAGGGAGAACAAGATAGTATTGTTAAATTACAAAAAGACAGATTCAATAGCTTAAGTTCATTAATTAGAACGTATAAGCACCCATGTGCAGTTTATAATCTTTGCATATATTTACGGACTGATTTGTCTCAAGAGAGCAAAAAATGTTTGATGAAGCGGCTGAAAGGTTTCCACAATATGTCTCTTTGCAAGAATCTGCAAAGAAGAAAGAGCCTCTTCCTGGTACGTCTTATGCCCAAAAGGCCAATGAAAGGATTCAATATATGATGGATGAGAAATATCAAATTCCGTTGTTAGATACATCAATAGGAGAAAATATTTCACTATCCTTTCCTGATAATAAAGGATATAAAGTATCCCCTACAAGTGATAACTCCAAATATGTTTTCATTGATTTTTGGGCGAGTTGGTGTAAGCCTTGTCGTAAAGAAATTCCTATTATAAAACAAGTTGCAAAACAATATAAAAAGGAGCTCTACATTTATGCTGTTTCTATTGATACGGATCACCAAGCATGGCAAAATGCAATAAAAGAGGATTCAACATTTTCTTTTCAACATGTTATTGGAACATTCCCTAATGGAAAAAAAACAAAATTATTAAGCCGGTTGAATATAAAAGCCATACCAGCAAATTTTTTGATAGACAAAGACCAACGTATCGTTGCTAAGAATTTACGTGGTGAGCGACTTGCACAAGTTTTAGACAGTCTTATTCAGAAATGAAAAGTGTCCCTCATAAACGATCAATCGTTAAGGTTTCAGATCTCTGTATTTATACCTTCGCTACTATTTTAGTAAGATAAAATGTAAAATTGAAGGAATTCTGCAAAAAAACAGATAATGAGACACTTGTGAGACATTCTATCTGCGTTGGCTTTCATATTTTAGCAACATAAAAAAGTCTATTACATATGAAAAAGATATTATTTATTTTATTATCGTTTCTGACCTTATCCATTTCTGTAAACGTACAAATTGCCTTTAGCAATACGAAAATGATACTTGCTATAAACTCTGGCCCTAGTGAAAAAAGAGCTAAGATTGTCTTGCTTTTAGACAATTATGTTTGTAGCGAGGACCAATGGATTTATCTATATGGTTTCAAGGAGTGGCTCTCTGATAATGAAAGAGTTATATTTGACTCTGTATTTATTGAAAAAGGCCAATGTAAAGCAGAATTGCAGGCAAATATACCTATTGAATGTGAAGCAGCAATACTATTTTCAAAAAATGGTCCTAACTTTTCGCTTCCAATAGAACCGGATTCATGGGTTATAATGAATGTGGAAGAATCTGACGGGGAGTCTTTTTCCTATAAAAAAGCCGTTAAAGGGGAGTTTAACAATAGCATGTACGTCTTTTGGCAAGAGAGAATGGCATATCGTTCGAAATTGCAAGATTTAATTTCAGAAGATAAAAAAGATAGTATTGAGCATCTTAAATCCGAGTGGTTTATTAAATCAATGAACAGGCTTAAAACAGCTAAATTGGGGTATATAGTCCATGATGCTTATATTATATTATCAGTAGATTTTCCAGAAAGAAAACCTGAAATAAAAGCATTATCAAAATTAGTAGCTAAAAAATTCCCTAATCATCTCATGTTACAGGAGTCTGTGGGGAATAGAAAACTTGCTCCTATATCCGAAGAATCAAAGAATGCAGGAGAAAGACTTTTTGAATTGAGAAAGAATAGACTTCAAATTGAATTACTGGATCTATCTTTAGGAAGCAAGTTAGCACTTACTTTTTTTGATATAGAAGGAAATAAAATATCAACAAGTAATTTAGATATAAATTATACATTAGTCGATTTTTGGGCAAGTTGGTGCAAACCATGTCGTCAAGAAATGCCAACAATTAAACATGCTTTACAGAAATACCCTAATAATTTTGCCGTGTATGCTGTTTCTCTTGATGATAAACGAGAAGCTTGGCAGAAAGCTATAAATGAAGATTCTACACAAATATTTAAGCATCTAATAGGAACATATCCTAATGGCCAACGCTCCAGATTATTGCAGCAGTTGAACATTAAAGTAATCCCTACAAACTTTTTGATAGATAAAGAACAACGTATCATTGCAAAAGATTTGCATGGAGAAAGGCTTATACAAGTTTTAGACAGTCTTATTCAAAAATGAGATTCTAAGAGCATTTGCGTTCTAAATGTTTTAGGATTATGTAGCTATGAAAAGTTTCCCTTTTTACATCCAGCATAATGTCATGGACTGTGGCCCCACCTGTCTCCGCATGGTGTCTGCTTACTATGGTAAGCACTATTCACTGGGTGGGTTAAGGGAAAAATCATTCATCACCCGTGAAGGTGTATCTATACTGGGTATCAGTGAGGCTGCTGAGAAGTTAGGCTTTCGGAGTATATGCGTGCAAGTAGATTATAACAAACTCCTGGAAGCTCCCCTGCCTTGCATCGTACATTGGAATCAACAGCACTTTGTTACAGTCTACAAAATAAACAATCAGCAAGTATGGGTTGCCGATCCCGGAGCGGGAAAACTGAAATATACCAAAGAAGAATTTAGCCGTTGCTGGATAAGTTCGCGAAAGAATGGAGAAAATACAGGGGTTGCGCTGTTGCTGGAACCAACTCCCGAATTCTATGCGATGAAAGACGAAGATGAAACCATTGACCGTAAAGGTTTTAGATTTCTATATTCATATCTTCTCCCCTATCAAAATTTGATTGGACAACTGTTGTTAGGTTTGCTCTTAGGCAGCATGATACAACTAATGCTCCCATTTCTTACACAATCCATCGTAGACTTTGGAATTAATAATCAAAACCTTAGCTTTATATACCTAATACTGATAGCTCAACTCATGTTGAGTTTCAGTAGCAGTGCCGTGGAGTTTATTCGTGGCTGGATATTGTTACATCTGGGAACACGTATCAATATTGCCCTCATCTCAGATTTCCTTATTAAGCTAATGAAGCTCCCTATGGGATACTTCGACACTAAAATGACAGGAGATATCCTGCAACGCATCAACGACCATACACGTATTCAGAATTTCCTGACGGGAAGTAGTTTGAGTGTAGTGTTTTCTACATTCAACATCGTGGTTTTCGGTATTGTACTGTTACTCTATAATTGGATGATTTTCCTTATCTTCATGGGAGGCAGTGTGCTCTATGTGGCTTATGTTTGGCTTTTCATGAAGAAGCGGGCGGAACTGGATCACAAGCGTTTTGCACAGCAGAGTGCCAATCAGAGTACAGTAGTACAACTGGTAAATGGTATGCAGGAAATCAAGCTAAGTGCCTGTGAACAACAAAAACGGTGGGAATGGGAACGCATACAGGCACAATTGTTCAAAGTGAATATTCGTAGCCTTGCCCTGCGACAATATCAGGATTCGGGAGCGGTATTGATAAACCAAACCAAGAACATTATAATAACGGGATTGGTAGCAAGCCTTGTGGTACGGGGAGAAATGACACTGGGTATGATGCTGTCCGTACAGTATATCATTGGGCAACTGAACAGTCCTGTGAATGATTTGATAACTTTCGCACGCGACATGCAGGATGCACGCCTCAGTATGAATCGTCTGGGTGAAGTGAGGGACAAGCCGGATGAAGAAGAACCAACAAAACAATTGATACGGGAAATCCCTGTGGGAAAAGATTTGAGAATAGAGAATCTAAATTTTAAATACGACCCGTTGAGCGAATTTCCGACACTGGATAATATCAATCTGGAGATAAAAGCAGGAAAACAAACAGCCGTGGTTGGTATGAGCGGAAGTGGAAAAACAACACTCGTAAAGTTGTTATTGGGGTTCTATCCGCCTGCAAGCGGACAAATACTGTTGGGAGATACGCCATTAGAAAATTATAGTATCCGAGAGTGGAGAAAGCAGTGTGGCGTCGTAATGCAGGATGGGTTTATCTTCTCTGATAGCATCGCAGGAAACATTGCGCCGGGAGTGGAACACATAGATAAAGAACGCTTGCGCCACGCCGCAGAAGTGGCAAACATACATGGATTCATAGCAGAATTACCGCTGGGATATAACACAAAAATAGGACAAGAAGGGCATGGACTGAGCCAGGGACAAAAACAACGTATCCTCATTGCCCGCGCCGTATATAAGAATCCGGAATTCATCTTCTTCGATGAAGCTACCAATGCACTGGATGCTAACAATGAGCGCATCATCATGGAGAATTTGCAGAAATTTTTCGAAGGAAGGACATCAGTAGTGGTAGCTCACAGGCTGAGTACCGTCAGGAATGCAGACAGGATAGTAGTAATAGAACAGGGACATATAGCAGAGATGGGAACACACGAGGAACTCACTGTAAAGAAAGGTATCTATTACAGGTTAGTGAAAAACCAGTTGGAACTCTGATAAGCAGGAAGTCTGAGAGGCATGGAAAAAGAAGAAAAAGATATTGAACTGAGGTGTGAGGAGGTGCAGGAGATACTGACACGTCCGCCACATGCGCTGGTAAGGTGGGGAATCACAGTATTCTTCACTGTGTTGGCCCTGTTCTTTATCGGAGGATGTTTCTTTAAGTATCCGGATGTAGTGAGTGCGGAAATTACGGTCACTACGGAGCATCCACCCGTGTGGATAGTGGCACGGGGAAATGGGAAAATAAAGGAAGTATATGGCAAAGACCGGGAACAGGTGAAAGTCGGTAAGATCATTGCCGTACTGGAAAATCCGGCAGAGACAAAGGATGTTTTACTACTGGAAAAAATCTTGCAGGATTTCTGCCTGACAGATAGTTGCATACACAGCACTGTATTTCCCGAACAATTAGCTTTGGGCAGTGTACAGGCGGCCTATGCCACATTTATCAAGAGCCTGACAGATTATCGTAATTTCCTGTCTTTAGACCTTTACGAACAGAAAATAGAGGCAACTCGCAAGGAATTGCAGGAATATCGCAACTATATAAAACATCTGAATCGTCAGGCAGAACTGGATAAGGAACAGGTACGTATAGCTGAGACTGTACACAGCCGGGAAAAGAAACTTTTTGGTGAAGGACTAACGGCACAATCGGACTATGAAGAGGCTAAACAGGCATTTCTGAACAAGCAGCAGGGACAAGAGCAAATGATGACTTCGCTCTCATCCGCCAAAATACAGGAAGCACAGTTGCAACAAAATATTCTGGAAACTCAAATGGAACGAAGCCGGGAGGCTAACAACTTAGTAGCAACATTAAAAGCTGCTTACAATGAGCTACAAGTAGGTATTGAGGACTGGAAAATGACATATCTCTTCATTAGTCCGGCAAATGGCATACTATCTTACAACGATGTATGGCAAAAGAATCAGAATGTGAACAGCGGAGATAAAGTTTTCTCCATCGTGGCCTCGCAGACTGGGGATATTATCGGCAAGATAAAGCTACCCGTTAACGGTTCGGGCAAAGTGAAACCCGAACAACGGGTAAATATCAGTGTGACAGGATATCCTTATATGGAATTCGGATTTCTGACGGGAAAAGTGGTATCCGTCTCTCTACTGACAGATGATAAAAGCATGTATACCGTGACCGTAAGCTTACCACAAGATTTACGGACGTCTTATGGGAAAGTACTGGAGTTTAAAGGTGAACTAACCGGAATTGCGGAAGTTATGACGGATGAACGGAGTGTGACCGGGAGGTTGTTCGGACCGTTGCGTTACTTGTGGGAGAAGTATTTATCTTAATTATGTATGTGTTGCGCTGTATAAAAGTACTTGTAAGACTCACAAGCGCTTTTGCAAGAGGATTTTGTTTAAAGAAAAAGGAAAGAAGTTAGTAAATTTCATTGGTTATAGCTACTTTTGCAGGTATCGACAAAAACACTCGCTATTAAAACCATCAGAATTCGACAAGTTACCTATCTATATGGTAGAGAATCCGTCCAAAGACTTCTATGTCCCTATAACAATAGATGATATAAAAAATGTATTAGCACAACTTCCACTTGAACATGTAGAAGGTCTGACACATATTTGGTTACGAAAAACAAATAAGAAAGAAAAATATCAAGGAGTTTATACGGTTGGTAGTGGTGTTCGCCTCATTACCCTATACCCTTTTCCCAAAAGCAATCAACTTATTCTTGGGAAAGAAAGGCCTACCCATAAATTACTGACATGGTATAAGGTACACCAATGAGACATATTATCTTTTTATTAAGACAAAAGAACATAAGAACAAATGATGATTTAACGGTATATCTCTTAATGGGGCGCTGCCCCATGCCTCAGGCTCTCTTTTGCCGTTCGTTTCAACGAACGGATTGATAAGTCCTCGGCTTTGCCGGATTCCTCTGTGGGTTTCAACC
>ENA-UEOI01001769-UEOI01001769.1-human-gut-metagenome-genome-assembly--contig:-NODE-1769-length-17441-cov-4.773267_pt1 | contig 17441 bp, 14 predicted proteins | sample MGYA00242883_ERZ507882 | MGnify/ENA primary metagenome ERZ507882 (study PRJEB26167, sample SAMN06115502) | human gut metagenome | host: Homo sapiens | place: China:Chongqing | collected 2015-07-29...
GGCCTGGGAGACCCCCCTTGGCCGCCTCGGCACGCCGGAGGACATCGCCGCCGCCGTCAGTTTCCTGGCAAGCGGGAAGGCGTCCTTCATCACCGGCCAGGTCCTCACTGCCGACGGCGGCTTCATCCTCTGACCGCCACTTGACAAACTGCCAAAAGCCGCTATAATAATAGACAAGGGGACGCTGCGACAAGCGGTCAGCCCTGATCAGTGAATAGCTTCAAATAGAAACCGTCACTTGGCAGAGTGGCGGTTTCTGCGTTTTACGATAATCGTGACCGTGAAAGGCCCGATATGTAACGTAATTCGCATGGCCTCACCCCCTTTCGGGCGGTGTGGCTGACCGCCTGCCGTTTTACGCAGCGTCCTTGCGGCCAGTATAGCAGCGCGGGTGTAATTTGTCAAATATCGCAAAAAAGAGAACCGCCTCCCGGCAGTTCTCTTTCGCTATATGCACGCTTTACAGCTTCGTCACCATGGGGATGATCATGGGGTTGCGCTTCGTGGTCTTGTAGAGATACCCGGACACAGCGGACTTGACGGCGCGGCACACGTCGCCCTCGTCCCGGCGCTTCTTGGCGGACAGGCTGTCCACCGTCTCCGTGGCCACCCGCCGCAGGTTGCCCAGCAGCTCCTCGGACTCCTTTACATACACGAAGCCCCTTGTCACGATCTCCGGCGGGCACAGCAGCTGATGGTCGTGGCTGGACATGGGCAGCACGATGACCACCATACCATCCTCCGCCAGCAGCTTCCGGTCGTTCAGCACCACCGCGCCCACTTCGCCCACGCCGCCGCCGTCCACGAACACCTCGCCGGCGGGCACGGTGGTCTCGCACTTGATGTGCTTCGTGGTCAGCTCGATGACGCTGCCGTTGTCGGCCACGATGATGTTACCCGGCTGCATCCCCATGCTCTCCGCCACCCGCTTGTGGATCTGCAGCATCCGCTGCTCGCCGTGGAGCGGGATAAAGAACTTGGGCTTTGTCAGCGCGTGGATGATCTTCAGCTCCTCCTGGCAGGCGTGGCCCGACACGTGCAGCATGTCCGCCTTGTCGTACACCACGTCCGCGCCCTTGCGGAACAGCTCGTTGATCACCCGCCCCACCGTCACCTCGTTGCCGGGGATGGCGCTGGCGGAGATGATGACCTTGTCCCCCGGGCCGATGTCCACCTGCTTGTGGGTGGAAAACGCCATGCGGTACAGGGCGCTCATCTCCTCGCCCTGGGAGCCGGTGGTCACGATGACCTGCTGGCTCAGGGGCAGCCCCTTGATGCGGTTGATGTCCATCAGCGTGTTCTTCGGCACCTTCATGTACCCCAGCTCCGTGGACACCTTCATGATGTTCTCCATGCTCCGCCCGGTGACGGCCACCTTCCGCCCGCAGGCTGCCGCCGCGTCCAGCACCTGCTGGATGCGGTGCACGTTGCTGGCGAAGGTGGTGACGATGATGCGCTTGTCGCAGCCGGTGAACTGCCGCTTGAACGTGGCGCCCACCGCCTTTTCGCTCATGGTATAGCCGGGCCGCTCCACGTTGGTGGAGTCCGCCAGCAGCGCCAGCACGCCCTCCCGGCCCAGCTGGCCGAACCGTGCCAGGTCGATGACCTCGCCGTCGATGGGCGTGGAGTCGATCTTGAAGTCGCCGGTGTGGACCACCGTCCCCATCCGCGTGTGGATGGCAAAGGCCACGGAGTCGGCGATGGAGTGGTTCACGTGGATGAACTCCACCTGGAATTTCCCGGCCCGCACGGTCTGCCCCGGCTCAACGGTGATGAGCCTTGTGGAGCTGACCAGCCCGTGCTCCTGCAGCTTCAGCTTGATGAGCCCCGCCGTGAACCTTGTGCAGTAGATGGGCAGGTTGATCTGCTTGAGCACATAGGGGATCGCGCCGATGTGGTCCTCGTGTCCGTGGGTGATGAACAGCCCCCGCAGCCGGGTGCGGTTCTTCACTAAATACGTCACGTCGGGGATGACGCAGTCGATGCCGTACATATCATCGCCGGGGAATGCCATGCCGCAGTCCACCACGATGATCTCACCGCCGTATTCATAGGCGGTCATGTTCTTGCCGATCTCGTTCAGACCGCCAAGGGGGATGATTTTCAGTTTTTCTGCCATAGGGATATAGATGCTCCTTTTCAAATTCGAGATGCGGCCCGGCCCGTCGGGTGAAAAAGACAGCAGCAAAACAAAGGCGCTCTGCCTCACCCGTCTGCCCTGCATCGCATGGGGTGAGCGCAGCATATCGCCCGCCGTCCGTAACCGTTGTGCGGGGAGTTGCCTCCCGTTGTGTGTATGTGATCGCCGGGCGCACGCCCCGCGAAACAACCAGAAACCACGCGCCGTATCCGGCGGTTTTCAAAGAGTATACCACAGAAAGTTTCATTTGTATACCCCCAACTTCGCGTCCTTTTTCGACACGGGAAAATTCCCCGTCCTTTTGTGGAAAACCGTATTGTCCCCGGCCCGGTTTTATGCTATAATCAGTTGATTAAATTGGAGACGTATTTCTATCTGTATCCTGTCATCGAGAGGAGGAATGCCTTTTGAGCAAAAAGATCATCCGCGGCTTCCGCACCAATATGGCCCTTTACAGCCTGTGCCTGGTGGCCTTCGTGGCTGTCACCATCCCCTTCGAGCCGCTGCTGGCGGCGGCGGAGGGCATCGTAGCCATCCTGGTGATCATGGTGGGCCGCAGCCGCACGAAGATGGCCCAGGCCTCCGTGCGCCAGTACATGGACCGGGTCTCCGGCGGCATGGACACCGCCCGCTCCAGTAATATGCTCTACGCACCCCTGCCCATGCTGGTCTTTGACGTGAACACCAGCGAGATCCTGTGGTGCAACGATATGTTCCTGTCCCTGACCGCCCAGAAGGACAGGATCTTCGAGACGGCGGTGGACACCGTCATCCCTGATTTCAGCTACCGCTGGCTGCTGGAGGGCAAGCAGGAGTATCCCGGCCTGCTCCGCTGGAACGACCGCATCTACCGTGTGTTCGGCGCGCTGGGCCGTCCGGAGGACGACACCGTGGAGCAGCCCACCCTGGCCACCACCTACTGGATGGACGTCACGGAGAAGGAGGAGATGCGCCAGACCCTGGAGCTGACAAAGCCCCTGGTGGCCATCCTCATGATCGACAATTACGACGAGCTGACCAAGGCCTGCCCGGAGAACAAGCGCTCCGCCCTGCAGGCCGCCCTGGAGGAGCAGCTCAACGGCTGGGCGGCGGACTCCGGCGGACTGCTGCTGGGCTACGACCGTGACCGCTACCTCTTCCTCTTCGAGGAGAAGGACTACACCGGCTTCGTGGAGAGCAAGTTCGCCGTGCTGGAAAAGGTGCGTCAGGTCCAGGCCGGCGAGGGCGTGTCCGCCACGCTGTCCATCGGCGTGGGCCGCGACGAGGACAGCTTTGAGCAGCTGTTCAAAAACGCCTCCCTGGCTTTGGAGATGGCCCTCAGCCGCGGCGGCGACCAGGCCGTGGTAAAGGACAGAACGAATTTCGAGTTCTACGGCGGCCGCAGCAAGAGCACCGAAAAGCGCACCAAGGTCAAGTCCCGGGTCATGGCCAACGCCCTGGGCGAGCTGATGGACGAGGCCAGGCAGATCTACGTCATGGGCCACAAGTACGCCGACATGGACTGCCTGGGCGCGGCGGCGGGCATCTGCGCCATCGCCCGCAAGCGGGGCAAGCCCTGCCAGATCGTTATCGACACGGAGAACAACGCCGCTCACCCCGTCCTGCGCCGTTTGGCCCAGCAGCCGGAGTACAACGGCGTCACCATCTCCGGCCCGGACGCCTTTTTGAAGTGCCAGCCCGGCGCGCTGCTGGTGGTGGTGGATACCAACCGCCCCGAGAGCGTGGAGTCCGAGCAGATGCTGGAGACCTGCAACCGGGTGGCCGTCATCGACCACCACCGCCGGGGCAGCAGCTACATCGAGAAGATGGCCCTGAACTACCACGAGCCCTACGCCTCCTCCGCCAGCGAGCTGGTGACGGAGCTGATGCAGTACCTGGTCGAGCCCGGCGACGTGCTGAAATGCGAGGCCGAGGCGCTGCTGGCCGGTATCGTGCTGGACACCAAGAATTTCACCAACCGCACCGGCGGCCGTACCTTCGAGGCCGCCGCCTACCTCCGCCGCCTGGGCGCAGACACCCAGGACGTGCAGCGTATGTTCCAGGGCGACCTGAACTCCATGATCGCCCGCTATGCCATCATCCGCCAGGCGGAGCTGTACCACGACGACATCGCCGTGGTGGCGCTGGACGAGGAATGTGACCGCGTCACCGCCGCCAAGGCCGCCGACGAGCTGCTGACCCTCAAGGGCATCCGCGCCAGCTTCGTCCTCTATAAAAAGGGCGACGGCGTCTATATGTCCGCCCGCTCCCTGGGCGAGGTCAACGTCCAAGTCATTCTGGAGGCGCTGGGCGGCGGCGGCAACTCCACCACCGCCGGCGGCCAGGCCGACAACATCACCGTGGAGGAGGCCCGCGCCAAGCTGCTGGAGGCCATCGACCGGTATTTTGAAAACTGACAGAAAAGGAGATATATCACCATGAAAATCATTCTCAAGCAGGACGTAAAGGGCAAGGGCAAGAAGGGCCAGATGATCGAGGCCGCCGAGGGCTACGCCCGCAATTTCCTCATCCCCAAGGGCCTGGCCGTGGAGGCCACCGCCGACGCGGTGAACACCATGAAGCTCCAGGCCAAGGCCAAGGCCAGGGCCGATGCCGAGGCCAAGGCGGAGGCCCAGGCCATCGCCGAGAAGCTGAAGGCCTGCCAGGTGAAGATCGCCGCCAAGGGCGGCGAGGGCGGCAAGCTGTTCGGCGCCGTCACCGGCGCGGCCATCGCCGACGCCCTCCAGGCCCAGTACGGCCTGACGGTGGACGGCAAGAAGCTGGTGCTGGACCAGCCCATCAAGAGCTTCGGCAGCTACGAGGTCAAGGCCAAGCTGGGCTATGAGGTCAGCGGCACGGTCTACGTCCTGGTCATCGAGGAGAAGTAAGCGGGAAAATGCCGCATCCCCGCGCCCGCAGGCGCGGAACTCCAGTATTCACAAAAAGGAGGCTTATATATGGCGGACGAACAACTGCTGACTATGCAGCTGCCCCACTCCACCCAGGCGGAGCAGGCGGTGCTGGGCTCTATGCTCATCGACGCGGACTGCATCAAGGACGTGATGGATAAGCTGCAGGCCTCTGATTTCTACCTCCGCACCAACCGCGAGATCTTCGAGACGATCTATCAGATGTTCGTCTACTCCAAGCCCATCGACGGCGTCACCGTGGCCGGCGAGCTGGAAAAGGCCGGCCTGTATACCGATGCCACCCGCAGCTACCTGGTGCAGCTCATGGAGGTCACCCCCACCAGCGCCAACGTCATGGAATACGTCCGCATCGTGCAGGACAAGGCCCTCATGCGTCAGGTGGCCTCCGCCGCCGCCGGCATCACCGCCATGGTGCAGGAGGGCACCGGCGCTGCCGGCGATATGCTGGAGGCCGCCGAGCAGCAGATCTACGCCATCCGCCGCGGCCGCAGCGGCCAGGGCATGGTCACCGTGGGCATGGTGCTGGGCGACGTGATGAGCCGCCTGGCGGAGCTCACCGCCTCCGGCGGCCAGACGCTGCCGGGCCTGTCCACCGGTCTTTCCGCCGTGGACAACAAGATCAACGGCCTGAACAAGTCCGACCTTTTACTGCTGGCCGCCCGTCCCGGCATGGGTAAGACCAGTATGGCCCTGAACGTGGCCCTCTCCGCCGCCCGTGAAAGCGGCAAGACCGTGGCCATCTTCTCCCTGGAAATGTCCAAAGAGCAGCTGGTCACCCGCCTTATTGCCAGCGAGGGGCTGGTGGAGAACACCCGCCTCATCACCGGCAACCTGCGAGAGAGCGACTGGCAGCGTATCGCCGAGGCCGCGTCCGCTCTCAGCCGCATGGACATCCGCATCGACGACAACCCGCTGCTCACCGTGGCGGATATGAACGCCAAATGCCGCCGTCTCGACAATCTGGGGCTGGTGGTCATCGACTATCTCCAGCTCATGACCTCCGCCGGCGGTAAGGGCTACTCCGGCGAGAACCGCCAGCAGGCCGTGTCCGACATCAGCCGTATGCTGAAGATCATGGCCAAGGAGCTGCAAGTCCCCGTCCTGTGTCTCAGCCAGCTGAGCCGTGCCAACGAAAAGCGCGAGGACAAGCGCCCTATGCTGTCCGACCTCCGCGAATCCGGCGCCATCGAGCAGGATGCCGACATCGTCATGTTCCTCTACCGCGACGACTACTACAACAGCGACACCGAAAAGCGCAACGTGGCGGAGTGCATCATCGCCAAGAACCGCCACGGCGAGACAGGCAAGGTGGAGCTCCGCTGGATGCCGGAGTACACCGCCTTCGGCACGCTGGAGACCCGGTACGATGAAGATGAGTGACCTGAATGCATTGCCCTGGATGGCGCGCTGGCAGATGCTCCCGCCTCCCGGCGGCACGATCCTCTGCGCCGTCTCCGGCGGCCGGGACTCCGTGTGCCTGCTGCACTATCTGCACCACCTGGGCCAGACCCACGGCTTCACGGTGGCCGCCGCCCACCTGAACCACCTGATGCGTCCCACCGCCCAGCGGGACGAGGACTTTGTCCGCGCCCTCTGCGCGTCGCTGGACGTGCCCTTCCACACGGAAAAGGCCGACGTGTACGCCCTGTGCGATACCTGGGGCCTCACGGTGGAGGAGACGGGCCGCCGCGCCCGCTACGACTTCCTCCGCCGCACCGCGTCGGCCATCCATGCCGCCTTCATCGCCACCGCCCACCACCGGGAGGACCAGGCGGAGACGGTGCTGCTTCAGCTCCTGCGGGGCACAGGCCCGCAGGGCCTTTCCGGCATCCCCCCGGTGCGGGATGGCATCATCCGCCCCCTGCTGGATACCCCCCGCGCCGCCATCGAGGGCTATATCCGCGCCCACGGCCTGACCTACGTCACCGACGAGACGAACCTGGACCTGTCCTACGCCCGCAACCGGCTGCGCCTTTCCCTCTGGCCGGAGCTGGAGACCATCAACCCGGCCCTGACGGCCCACATCTGCCATACGGCGGATATCCTCCGCGCGGAGAACGACTATCTGGACGGCGAAGCCGCCGCCCTGCTGCCGCCGGACGGCACGTCCGTCCCCTGCGAGGCAGTGCTGTCCGCGCCGCCGGTGCTGCGTCCCCGTATGCTGCGATTGCTGGCGGCCCGTCTGCCCGTGGGAAAGAAGGACTTCACCGCCGCCCATTACCGGGCGCTGGAGCAGCTCTGCCATACCGGCGGCGCACTGTCCCTCCCCGGCGGCGCACAGGCCCTCAGCCGCGGCGGCACGCTGTCCCTGACCCTGCCTCCCGCGCCGCCTGAACCCCAGCCCCTGCAAGAGGGCCGCAACACCTTCGGCCCGTGGCATATCACCGTCACCCGCACCCCCGCCCCCGGCGCGCTGGCCCTGCAGGACGGCCCGCTCACCGTCCGCCCCTGGCGTCGTGACGACCGCATGACCCTCCCCGGCAGCCGCGGCCCGCGCAGCCTGAAGCGCCTGCTGTCCGACCGGGGCATCGCCCCGCCCCAGCGCGACACCTGGCCCGTCCTGTGCCGGGACGACCGCCCCGCCGCCGTCTGGCAGGTGGGCACTGATACGAAAGCCCTGCCGGCGGATGCCGGCCACACCATATACATCATCATCACACAAAACAACGGAGGATAACGGAAATGGCAAAGAGCAATATGGATCAGGACATCCTGAAGGTCCTGCTGTCCGAGGAGGAGATCAAGGCCCGCGTGCAGGAGATGGGCGACCAGCTGTACGAGGCATTCAAGGATAAGAACCCCATGTTCGTGGGCGTGCTGAACGGCTGCTTTATCTTCATGGCCGACCTGGTGCGCGCCGCCCAGCTCAAGAGCGAGCTGGAGTTCATCGGCGTCTCCTCCTACAAGAACGCTACCAAGTCCTCCGGTGTGGTCCAGATCACCCGCGACCTCCAGCGTGACATCAGCGGCCGTGACATCATCATCGTGGAGGACATCCTGGACTCCGGCAACACCCTGGCCTTCCTGAAGAACTACCTCATGACCAAGGGCGCTGCCTCCATCACCATCGCCACCCTGCTGGATAAGCCCGCCCGCCGCGAAAAGCCCATCACCGCCGACTACGCCGGCTTCGTCGTCCCCGACGAGTTTGTGGTGGGCTACGGCCTGGACTACTGCCAGCAGTACCGCAATATGCCCTATATCGGCGTATTGAAGCCCGAGGTATATAGTAAGTAACGTCTCTTGCGCCGATACTTCGCTGCGCCGGCTTAACGTACACAAAGTACGCCTGTGCCGCCGCGCCTCTTGTGCATCTTCGTAGGGCGGAGGACTCTGTCCACCCCAAACACCGCGCAGCGGTGTCATTCCGAGCCAGTGACCGATGTCACTGGCGTGGGAATCCGTTTCCCCATGCCGCAGGCGCGGCTGACTTTCCATACAGAACAGGAAGTGAACTATATGCAAAACAAGGGAGGCAAGCGCTTGGCCGGTGACCCGGAGGACAAGCGCCCCACCCCGTCTCAGGGCGATCCGGACCAGACACGACCCGCCGCCCCGGAAAAGAGCAAGGCCCGCAAGCTGTGGGATGACTACGGCTACATGGTCATCACCCTGGCGGTGGTGTTCGTGGTGTTCCGCATCATCCTGCAGCTGGCCTATGTCCCCAGCGGCTCGATGGAGACCACCCTGCCCACCAAGTCCCTGCTCATCGGCTGGCGGCTGCCCTACCTGGTGTCCGACCCTGTGCCGGACCGGGGCGACATCGTCACGTTCTACAGCGACGAGCTGGGCAAGCTGCTGGTGAAGCGCGTCATCGGTCTGCCCGGCGACCACATCACCTTCCAGGACGGCTATACCTATATCAACGGCGAAAAGCTGGCGGAGGACTACCTCCCCGAGCAGGGCGTCACCATCAGCGCCCGCACGGAGTTCGACGTGCCGGAGGACTGCCTGTTCCTCATGGGCGACAACCGCACCGACTCTTTTGACTGCCGTGCCTTCAGCCAGCCGTATATCCCGCTGGAAAAGGTCCAGGGCGAGACGCTCCTGGCCATCTCCATCGGCTCTGCCCAAAGCTGGCAGGGTATCCGCTGGATCGCGTAAATCAAAGGGGGAGAAGAAAGAATGACCGAACGAAGAAGATCCCGCAGCCTGCTCCTGATCCTCATTCTGGTGGCGGCGGTGCTGATCAGCTACGCCATGAGCAATGCCCGCCGCGCCGGCGACGTGTCCTACAGCCAGCTGCGCCAGTACCTGACGGAGGAGCAGGTCACGACCCTGTCCATCCACGACACCCGCCTGTCGGGCAAGCTCCGGGACGGCAGTATGTTCACCTGCCAGCTCTACAGCTTCGACACGTTCTACAGCGACTTCAACGACCTGGTGGTGGAGCAGGCGGACAAGGGCATCATCGAGAGCTACGACTACCAGCCCGGCAGCTCCACCAACTGGCTGCAGCTCCTGCTGCCCTATGTGCTGGCCTTTTTCGCCTTCATCCTGCTCATGAACATCATGACCCGCATGAACGGCGGCCCGGGCGGCGCTGTCAACGACAAGATGGCCCGCTTCGGCGAGGCCCGCATCCAGGACATCCCCTCTGACGGGAAAAAGGTCACCTTCAAGGACGTGGCCGGCGCGGACGAGGAGAAGGAGGAGCTGGAGGAGATCGTCCAGTTCCTCCGCGACCCGGACCGCTACACCCAGCTGGGCGCCCACATTCCCAAGGGCGTGCTGCTGGTGGGCCCTCCGGGCACCGGCAAGACCCTGCTGGCCAAGGCCGTGGCCGGCGAGGCGGACGTGGCCTTCCTGTCCATCTCCGGCTCTGACTTTGTGGAGATGTACGTGGGCGTGGGCGCCAGCCGCGTCCGTGACCTGTTCGAGCAGGCCAAGAAGCAGTCCCCCGCCATCGTCTTTATCGACGAGATCGACGCCGTGGGCCGCCAGCGCGGCAGCGGCTTGGGCGGCGGCCACGACGAGCGCGAGCAGACCCTCAACCAACTCCTGGTGGAGATGGACGGCTTCGCCGCCAACGAGGGCGTGGTGGTGCTGGCCGCCACCAACCGCGTGGACATCCTCGACCCGGCCCTCCTGCGCCCCGGCCGCTTCGACCGCCAGGTGTTCGTGGGCCTGCCCGACATCAAGGGCCGCCAGGACATCCTCACCATCCACGCCAAGGGCAAGCCCCTGGCGGAGGACGTGGACCTGGCCAAGGTGGCCCGCGCCACCGCCGGCTTCACCGGCGCGGACCTGGAGAACCTGCTGAACGAGGCGGCGCTGCTCACCGGCCGCCGCGGCCAGAAATTCATCACCGAGGACGCCATCCAGCAATCCGTCATCAAGGTCATCGCCGGCCCGGAGAAGCACAGCCGCGTCATTCCCGAGCAGGAGCGCAGGCTCACCGCCTATCACGAGGCGGGCCACGCCGTGGTCATCCACGCCCTGCCCAACCACGACCCCGTCCATCAGATCACCATCGTCCCCCGCGGCCAGTCCGGCGGCATGACCATCTTCCTGCCGGAGGAGGACCGCTCCTACCGCTCCAGGTCGTTCATGACGGAGCAGATCGTCTCCCTGCTGGGCGGCCGCGCCGCCGAGGAGATGATGCTGGGCGACATCTCCACCGGCGCGTCCAGCGACATCCAGCGCGCCACCGCCATCGCCCGTAAGATGGTGGGCACATACGGTATGTCGGAAAAGCTGGGCAACGTGGCCTTCGACACCGGCTCTGACGAGGTGTTCATCGGCAAGTCCATGGGCCACGCCCGTCCCTACTCCGAGCGTACCGCCGCCGAGATGGACACGGAGATCCGCGCCATCATCGACAGCGCCTACGACCGCTGCCGCACCATTCTGGCCGAGAGCAAGCCCCAGCTGGAGGCGGTGGCCGCCTACCTGCTGGAGCACGAAACTATGGACGCGGAGACCTTCGAGCATTGCTTTGATCAAAACTGACGGAAGCTGTCCGCTCCCCGACCCCTGCATTGTCATTCCGCGCCAGTGACCGATGTCACTGGCGCGGGAATCCGTTCCCCGCGCCCGCAGGCGCGGAACTCCCAAAGCCTCCCTTGTGTAAAGGGAGGTGGCGCGAAGCGCCGGAGGGATTGTCGTTGTTCGGCGCGATGAGGTCATCGCGCCCGCAGGCGCGGAACACCCCTTCATTTTTCGCCATTTCGCCCAATTTCCTCGAAAAAAATTGTCCAACCTGCCGAAATGTAAAAAATTTCTCTGTCCGCGCTTGCAGTTCCGGAAACGCGGTGCTATACTCAAACCACAAATGCAGACCGGTGCGAAACCCCTATAGGGGTTTTCCATTCTTTGCTCTCACAAAGAATGAAGCGTGTTGGCTGTAAAATTTTAACAGAAGGGGTACAAAGACATGAATAATCGCAAAGCAACCAAACGGGCGCTGCTGACCAGCGTCATGGCGCTGGTCATGTGCGTGGTCATGCTGGTGGGCACTACGTTTGCGTGGTTCACCGACACCGCTACCGCCAATGTCAACAAGATCCAGGCGGGTAAGCTGGATGTTCAGCTGCTGATGAAAGACAATGCCGGCAACTGGGTTGACGCTGAGAACAAGACCCTGAACTTCCTGGTGAACGGGGCAATTCCCTCCGAAGGCACGCAGATCCTGTGGGAGCCGGGTGCGGAGTACAAACTGCCTGAACTGAAGGTGGTCAACAACGGCAATCTGAAGCTGAAGTACAAGGTGCAGATCACCGGTATCAACGGCGATGCCAAGCTGAACGAAGCCATCGACTGGACGATCAACGACGCGGCTTTTAACCTGAGCGAGCAGACTTTGGATGCTAAGGCGGAAAGCGCTCCTTTCACCATCAAAGGTCATATGAAAGAGAATGCGGGCAATGAATACCAGGGCTTGAGTATTGACGGCATCGGCATCACGGTCTATGCCACACAGGCCAAGGGCGAGTACGACAGCACCCGCAATGACTATGATGAGAACGCCACCTATCCCACCGGCGCGACCATCGTTGGCCTGAATGGCACCTATGACTCTTTGACCGCTGCTATGGTGGCATGGCGTGAGAGCAAGAATATTCTGACGACTGGCGGCAATATGGGCGGACACCCCGCGGAATTGACCTCCGTGGATACGATCTCTTGGGTCATCAGCGGCAGTGTCGGTACTGGCGACGGTGCAGGTGTTGTTGGCACAAGCGGCAGCCTTTTGTCTGGCGGTTATATCTACCCGGGCATTGCGATAAACAATGTCTATATTAAGGGCGTAAACAATGCCGAGCTGAAAAATGAGATCGGCGGAGACTATGCACTTTCCTCGGGCGGAAAGAACGTTGTTTATGACGGCATTACCTTCCCGGAATATGTTTCTTTCAACAGCAAAGCTGAAAATGTGACTTTCAAGAACTGCACCTTCAAGGGTGGCCTGAAAATCATGCAGGCGGCCAATGTAACGGTTGATAACTGCAAATTTGAGGGCGACGGAACTAATGACTATGCATTCTTTGCACAGGCTGTGCCTGCGAATAGCATGAAAGCCGTTCAGTTTAATAACAATATTGTTTCCAGCTTTATGCGTGGCCTGAATGTTGAGGCTGAGGGCGCTGCTGTCACCATCAGCGGCAACACCATTAAGAACATTACCGGCAAAACCGATGGCTTTACTTATGGTTCTGCTATTCAGCTGACAAGAGGTAAGACCTTCACTGTCACGAGCAACACCATTTCCAATGTGGATGTTAATGCGCTTCACATCTACAACGGCTGTGCTGCTGACAGCATCATTATCAATAAAAACACCATTACTGCCGCTTACCTCTGCTGGAATGAAGCTAACTACAAAAATGTTACATCCAGCGATAACACGGTCAATGTTACCAACAGAAATCAGTGCGTGACAAAGGACGGCGCTAAGCCCAGCAGCTTTACACTGAACTGACCCATCCCACCCTTGTGGTGATAGACCACACCCCTTTACCCGATGCGGCCATGCTCAGCCGCACGGACACAAAAAAGAACCGCCCCCGGGCGGTTCTTTTTTGCGCTTATTCCGTTTCAGCAGGGGAGGGGACATCGTCCTCCTCCGGGTCGGTCCAGTCCACCCAGTCCACCATGGTGGCCACGCAGCGGTTGATGGACTTGCCCTCGTCGTAGAACTTCTTCTCGTAGTCCGTCATCACGCCCACCGGGCCGTCGGCATGGAGATCGCGCGTGACCTCCGAGAGCTGGAAGCCGAATTGAGGGATCTCCTCCAGCGACCACTCGAACAGCTTGTCGTTGTCCGTCTTGAAGTGGATCTGCCCGTCCCGGGCCAGCACCTGCCGGTACTTTTTCAGGAAGTTCCCGTGGGTCAGACGCCGCTTTTTCTGGTTGCTCTTGGGCCACGGGTCGCAGAAGTTGATATACAGCCGGTCGATCTCGCCGGGGGCGAACATATCCGGAAGCAGCGCCGCGTCGCCATCCACAAACCAGACGTTTTTCAGATCGTCGTTCTTCGCCCGTTCCATGGCCACCACCATGGCGTCGGGCACTTTCTCCACGGCGATGAGCAGCACGTCCGGCTCGGCGGCGGCGGTCTTGGCGGTGAACCCGCCCTTACCGCAGCCCAGCTCCACCCGCAGGGACGACGCCTGGGGCATCAGTTCGCGCCACCTGCCCCGCAGGGAGAAGGGGTCGCGTATCAGGTAAGCGCCGCAGGCTTCCATCCGCGGCGTCAGGTTTTTCTTCTTTCGCATCCGCATAAGTTTTGACCTCGCAAGCACACAAATATATCCCATCATACCGTATCTCTGCCCCGGTGACAAGCATCATTTTCACGTTTCTGCGCCGGCGGCGGGCGAAAAGCCGGCCCGGTGGGGAGAGCCACCCGAAAAAGTGCGCAAAATAAGGCGTCAACTTTTGTGAAAACCGCTAAAAAAGCGAAAAGCGGCACGGTTGGGCTTGATAATTTTCTAACGTGCATCTATAATATCAGATGTATGAGGAGGAGTATATCCGCCCGTCCCTTTGGGGCGGGCGGGAGTACTGCCGCTTGTGCGGCCCGGAGGGGGCGCGACCGTCTCCGCCGGCAGAAAGGAAACGTAAGGAGGAGTAGATATGACCAATATCCTGCTGGAGAAGAAGGGCCTCTACGCCGTGGCGACCATCAACCGGCCCAAGGCGCTGAACGCCCTGAATTCCGAAGTGCTGTCCGATTTGGACGAGCTGGTGCAGACCGTCTCCGCCGACGCGGACATCCGCGCCCTGGTCATCACCGGCAGCGGCGAGAAGGCCTTTGTGGCCGGCGCTGACATCGGCGAGATGAGCACCCTGACCCCGGAGGAGGGCGAAGCCTTCGGCAAGCACGGCAACGATGTGTTCCGCAAGCTGGAGACGCTGCCCATCCCCACCATCGCCGCAGTCAACGGCTTCGCGCTGGGCGGCGGCTGCGAGCTGAGCATGAGCTGCGACATCCGCATCTGCGCCGATACCGCCGTGTTCGGCCAGCCCGAGGCGGGTCTGGGCATTACCCCCGGCTTCGGCGGCACGCAGCGTCTGGCACGTTTGGTCGGCCCTGGCATGGCTAAGCAGCTGATCTACACCGCTAAGAATATCAAGGCCGACGAGGCCTACCGCATTGGGCTGGTCAACGCCGTGTATCCTCTGGACGAGCTGATGCCCGCCGCGGAGAAGATGGCCGAGACCATCGCCAAGAATGCCCCCATCGCCGTCCGCGCCTGCAAGAAGGCCATCAACGAGGGCCTGGAGGTCGAGATGGACGACGCCGTGGTCATCGAGGAGAAGCTGTTCGGCAGCTGCTTCAAGACCGCCGATCAGATCGAGGGTATGTCCGCCTTCCTGGAAAAGCGCAAGCACGAGCCCTATCAGAACAAGTAAGTTAATTAACAGGCGTCAGCCTGATGATTAAGTGTCCAACTCATTAAAATACTAATTAGGAGGAACTAAAATGAAAGTAGCAGTATTCGGCGCAGGTACGATGGGCAGCGGCATTGCCCAGGTTTTCGCAGCGAAGGGCCACACCGCCCTCATGTATGCTTCCAGCACCGCCAGCGCACAGCGCCATAAGGATAAGCTGGCCGCCTCTCTGAACAAGAAGGTCGCCAAGGGCAAGATGACCCAGGAAGCCGCGGACGACATCATGAGCCGCGTTCTGGTGGAGGAGGTTGAGGCTGCCGCCGATGCCGATCTGGTCATCGAGTGCGTCGCTGAGAACATGGCTGTCAAGAAGGAGCTGCTGGGCCGTCTGGACGCTCTGTGCAAGGACGAGACCATCTTTGCCTCCAATACCTCATCTCTGTCCATCACTGAGATGGGCCAGGGGTTGAAGCATCACCTGATCGGTATGCACTTCTTCAATCCCGTGCCCGCTATGAAGCTGGTGGAGGTCATTGCCGGCGGCAACACCCCCGCTGAGCTGGTGGACTACATCAAGAACCTGTCCACTGAGATCGGCAAGACCCCCGTGGTGGTCAACGAGGCCCCCGGCTTTGTGGTCAACAAGATCCTGATTCCCTATTGCAATGAAGGCGTTTGCGTTCTGCAGGAAGGCGTTGCCTCTGCGGAAGATATTGATATTGCTATGCAGCTGGGCTGCAACCACCCCATGGGCCCCCTGCATCTGGGCGACCTGATCGGCTGGGACGTGGTGCTGAACATTATGGACGTGCTGTTCAACGAGACCCACGATAGCAAGTATCGCGCAAACGTGCTGATCCGGAAGATGGTTCGTGCCGGCAAGTTGGGCATCAAGTCCGGCGAGGGCTTCTTCAACTACAAAAAGTAAATCTGTAAAGGAGAAAAGAGTATGGATTTCCATCTGACTAAGGAACAGCTGCTCGTTCGCAAGATGTACCGCGAATTTGCAGAGAACGAAGTAAAGCCCCTGGCCGCTGAGATCGACGAGGAAGAGCGCTTCCCCATGGAAACCGTCGAGAAGATGGCGAAGCTGGGTATGATGGGCATTTACTTCCCCAAGGAGTACGGCGGCGCTGGCGCCGACGTGCTGTCCTATGCAATGTGCGTGGAGGAGCTGGCTAAGGTCTGCGGCACCACCGCTGTTATCGTTTCCGCCCACACCTCCCTGTGCGCCGCCCCCATCTTTGAGAACGGCACCGAGGAGCAGAAGATGAAGTATCTGCCCGACCTGTGCTCCGGCAAGAAGATCGGTGCTTTCGGTCTGACCGAGCCCGGCGCCGGTACCGACGCCCAGGGTCAGCAGACCACCGCTGTGCTGGATGAGTCCGGCGAGAACTACATCCTGAACGGCTCCAAGTGCTTCATCACCAACGGCAACGTGGCTGATACCTTTGTCATCATCGCCGTCACCGGCAAGACCACCGACAAGCGTGGCCGCACCATGAAGGAGATCTCCGCTTTCATCGTCGAGAAGGACGACAAGGGCTTCTCTCAGGGCAAGCACGAGAAGAAGATGGGTATCCGCGGCAGCTCCACCTGCGATCTGATCTTCGAGGATTGCGTGATCCCCAAGGATCGTATGCTGGGCAAGAAGGGCGAGGGCTTCAAGATCGCCATGAAGACGCTGGACGGCGGCCGTATCGGTATCGCTTCTCAGGCTCTGGGTCTGGGCGAGGGCGCCGTTGAGGAAGCCATCAAGTACACCAAGGAGCGCGTACAGTTCGGTAAGCGCATCTCCCAGTTCCAGAACACCCAGTTCCAGCTGGCCGATATGCATACCCGTATGCAGGCCGCTCAGTACGTGGTTTACGCTGCTGCTATGAAGAAGCAGAACCACGAGCCATACTCCATGGATGCTGCCATGGCCAAGCTGTTCGCCGCCGAGGCCGCTTCCGATGTGACCCGCCGCGCCGTTCAGCTGTTCGGTGGTTACGGTTACACCCGTGAGTATCCTGTGGAGCGCATGATGCGCGATGCCAAGATCACCGAGATCTACGAGGGCACTTCCGAGGTCCAGCGCATGGTCATCGCCAGCAATCTGGGCGTTAAGTAATTGAGGAGGTAAAAGGTAAAATGAAAATCATCGTCACTGTTAAGCAGGTTCCCGATACCTCCGGTAAGGTGGCCGTGAACCCCGATGGCACCCTGGACCGTGCGTCCATGCAGACCATCATCAACCCCGATGACATGAACGCCGTTGAGGCCGCTCTGGCTCTGAAGGACGAGCTGGGCTGCAAGGTCGTGGCGTTCACCATGGGTCCTCCTCCCGCAGAGGGCATGCTGCGTGAGCTGATGGCCATGGGCGTGGACGAGGGCGTGCTGGTCACCGCTCGTGAGTTCGGCGGTTCCGATACCTACGCTACCTCCCAGATCATCGCCGCTGCCATCGACACCTACGGCATCGAGAAGGATGACGTCATCCTTGCCGGCCGTCAGGCCATCGACGGCGATACCGCACAGGTCGGCCCCCAGATCGCTGAGAAGCTGCATCTGCC
>ENA-UEOI01001772-UEOI01001772.1-human-gut-metagenome-genome-assembly--contig:-NODE-1772-length-17394-cov-3.778310_pt1 | contig 17394 bp, 14 predicted proteins | sample MGYA00242883_ERZ507882 | MGnify/ENA primary metagenome ERZ507882 (study PRJEB26167, sample SAMN06115502) | human gut metagenome | host: Homo sapiens | place: China:Chongqing | collected 2015-07-29...
ATTTGCCCGCGAGTTGATTAATATTATAACAAATTGGGGACAGAAAATCCTACTCGGAATGAAATTTAATAATATGTCAATGTGCCAATATGCCAATGTGCCAATTACCATTCGGATAAACAGCGCAGCCAATTGGCACATTGGCATATTGGCACATTGAATAATTATCTCTTATGGCAAGTATCTTAATAACAGGAGCAAGCGGATTTATCGGCAGTTTCATTGTGGAAGAAGCATTGAAGCGTAAATTTGCTGTGTGGGCAGGTATTCGTTCGTCGAGTAGTAAGAAATATTTGCGTGAGCGTAAGATCCATTTTCTGGAATTGGATTTTGCCCATCCCAATGAGCTGAGGGCACAGTTGTCAGGGCATAAAGGTACTTATAATAAGTTTGATTACATTGTACATTGCGCCGGGCTGACCAAGTGCAGGGATAAGAAAGAATTCGATCTTGTCAATTACTTGCAGACGAAGTATTTTGTCGATACGCTACGGGAGTTGAATATGGTTCCCAAACAGTTTATTTATATCAGTACGTTGAGTGTTTTCGGACCGGTGCACGAGAAAGATTATGCTCCGATAAAGGAGACCGATATTTGTGCTCCGAATACTGCTTACGGGCTTAGTAAACTTAAAGCAGAATTGTATATACAGAGTATTCCCGGTTTCCCTTATGTCTTTTATCGTCCTACGGGGGTATACGGTCCGCGTGAGATGGATTATTTCCTGATGGCGAAATCGATTCGCAACCATATGGATTTTTCGGTTGGCTTCAAGCGCCAGGATCTTACTTTTGTATATGTGAAAGATATTGTTCAGGCCATTTTCTTAGGGATAGAGAAACAGATATCCCGTCGTGCTTATTTTCTTTCTGATGGAAAAGTCTATAAAAGCAGTGCATTTTCCGATCTGATACGAAAAGAATTGGGGAATCCATACGTTATTCGATTGAGATGTCCGTTAATTGTCCTTAAAGTTGTATCTTTGCTCGCTGAATTCGTGGCTACCCGTTCGGGAAAGAGCAGTACACTGAATTCGGATAAGTATAAGATAATGAAACAACGAAACTGGCAATGCGATATAACTCCTGTCATGAAAGAACTGGGATACGTTCCGGAATACGATCTTGAAAAAGGAGTGAAAGAGGCCATTGCCTGGTATAAGAATGAAGGATGGCTCTAGATTTATTTAAACGTGTAGAGACCCGCAAGGGACTGTTCGCTGTCGAGAAGGTGACACTGATATATAATTTGTTAACTTCCATATTGATTCTGTTCCTTTTTCAGCGGATGGATCATCCCTGGCATATGTTGCTCGACAGGGTTATGATTGCCGGTATGACGTTTCTGCTGATGTATCTCTACCGGCTGGCACCTTGTAAGTTTTCCGCATTTGTGCGTATTGCCATTCAGATGAGCCTGCTTTCTTATTGGTATCCGGATACTTATGAATTTAACCGTTTCTTTCCCAATTTAGATCATATTTTTGCTTCGGCCGAACAATGGATGTTTGGAACTCAGCCTGCCCTTCATTTTTGTTATCTTCTTCCGCAGAAATGGATGAGCGAGGCTTTTAATTTAGGCTATTTTTCTTATTATCCGATGATTCTGGTAGTTACACTGTTTTATTTCATTTACCGGTTCGAGTTGTTCGAAAAGCTTTCTTTTGTATTGGTTACTTCGTTTTTTATCTATTATCTGATTTATATATTTATTCCGGTTGCAGGTCCTCAGTATTATTTCCCGGCCATCGGGTTGGAAAATGCAGAACACGGGACATTTTTTGCCATCGGTGATTATTTCAATTATCATCAGGAGTTACTTCCCGGTCCGGGATATGAGCATGGCTTCTTTTATAATTTGGTAGAGGGGTCGCAGCAGGTCGGCGAACGGCCTACGGCTGCTTTTCCCAGTTCGCATGTGGGGATTTCTACTATCCTGATGATTATGGCATGGCGTGGCAGCAAGTGGTTGTTCGCTATTTTGATGCCGTTTTATGTGCTGCTTTGTTGTGCTACTGTCTACATACAGGCCCATTATCTGATTGATGCGGTTGTCGGGTTTGTTTCTGCATTCGTGATGTATGTCCTTGTGACGAAGATGTTCAAGAAATGGTTTGCGGTGCCGATGTTCAAGTAAGGTGAACAGGGAAGAGAATGCCGTCCATAAAAAATAAATAGTAATCGATGCTTTATTTTATTTAAAGCTCCCCCGGCATTTGTCGTTAGAATGCCGGAGGAGTCTCGCCTTATGTAGAGAAGATTATAGGGTTTTATTGTTAAGAGTACGGAGGATAATGTAATGGCAAAGATCGTTGGATTATTCTTCGCAAATATAATGAATGTTTGTATTTCCGGTTTAATTTGGCAAATAAAATGATGGGAAATGATTAAATTTTAACTTATAAAATCAATACGTGTCACGGTTTTCAGTGACAAAACTTTTTAAGGGAGATGTAAAAGTTGAGGTACGATGTGAAAGGGTATGATAAAGAGTGCGGCCCGCATGGAATTTCCGTGCGGGCCGCCTGTTATTTAAAAATGACTTAAATCGATCAGTCCGAAGTTCGGGTCTTTTTCCGGTTGCCATGTACGTACATGGATAATCGGTTCTTTGGGATTATTGAGATCTACCATCAGGAAAAGATACCCTGTGTCGCCGTAACTGGATGAAAAGTAGTCCTGTTTGATTTGGATGCCATAGATTTCTCCTCCTACTCCGGATTTACGCACTTGATTATCAGCAAAACGGATGTTGATATACTCGTTGCCTGCGAAGATGTGTTTCAGTCTTTTCATGAATTCGCTTTTCGTCTGACGGGTATATTTGACGGCATCTTTGCTCATTGGCTGGTTTTCGTTCGCCACTTTGTGTTTCAAGACGGAACCGGTGATAATCAGAGCATCATCCGAGAAGATGCTGTTGATGTAATCGTAACGTTTCAACGCATAGGCTGTTTTGTAGCTCTCGAGGAAGTTTATCAGTACCTTACGCACGTCGTCTCCCCAAGAGGTTTGATTCATGATGTCGTCAACGGCCGCTTTGTTGAGTCCGAATGAGATCGCGTCTATTTTCCCCTCTTTAGTCAGGGTGAATACAACGTCCTCGACGAATGTGCGCCGGTTGCCGTTGAAACTGAAACTCATAGGAAGGCTGCGGCAGGTGATTTCACCATTGCATTCCAGGTATTTGAGTTCAGGCTCTTTTATTATTTTGGCATTGCCATATTTGATAAGTTGATTGAACATGGAAAAACCTTCCGGCGTGCATATGGATTGTATGTTCGTATAGTTCTTAGAGCGGATTGCCTTTTCTACTTCGTCTATGGTGTTTTGGTAAATGGTGGTGGCTTCGTCGGCGAGGTAATGCATGGCGGATTCTGTCTGTTTGGCACTATCACCGGAGACAGCTTGCAGGGGCTCTTCAGAGGCGGATTCTCCCGGTTTGGGTTCGTCACCTTCCAGTTTTAAATAGCAATTGCGCATAGGGATCGGGTTTACCGATTGCATCACTTCTGCCAGTTCATTGTCGATGTTCGATTCGCCTTCGAACATGTATTCTGTTTTGATCTGCATTCCTTTGGCATTGGCTACGGCCGGCATTTCGATGATGCCCAGTCCGTCTTTTGCCGAAAAGATGTTCGACCAATCGCGCCCGTCAAAATAAGTGTAGTCGTAATTGCGGGCGGGTTTGCCTTTGTAGAGTACTTTCAGATCGATGGTTTTCAGATCCCCGTCGATATGCACCTCGTTGATAGAGACTTCCAGATGCGAAAAGATCTCATTCATTTGTTTGGGAATCCAATTGCATAGTAATTGCTCTTTGCCTTCTTCGTCTTTCATGGTGAGGAAATTGCCGTCCGGATAACTTTGCAGCAAGATAAGAGCCCAGTAATAATAACGTAGGGCATCGGCTACCTGTGCCTTTTTCTCGGCTTTTATCGCTTCTTGGGTAAAGTCGAGCAGTTTGGTTTTGCGGCCTTCGAAAATACGTTGTATCTCGCTCACTTTGATGTAGCGCATGACAGCTGCTTCCGGTTCGTTTTGTATGACGATGCGACGGGTGTTGTTCAGGGTAGCCCGTGAATAGGTGTTGATGACCGATTTGAAGGTCTCGTCCACCGTAGCCTTGTCTCCGTCTGTCCCTCCTTCGGTGAGCTGGCTGAATTGGCTGGATACATTGGTGGAAATCTGGCTGATTAATGCAGCCAGAGCTTCATTGTCGGCTTTCTTGAGCGTGGAAGCGTTTCCTGTTCCCCAAATATATTCTTTGCTGTTCTGTATTTCTTCTACAGATTGTGCACGAAGCAGTGGGAGACTGAATGTCAGCATAACAAGAAATAGCAGTTTTCTCATATTGTTTGTTACGTTATAAGAGGTTCATTTTCTTGCAAAAGTAATAACTTTTTTATAATTATGCGATTAAAGTCTATCTCTTTTTTATTCACCTTCCGGCTTTATTTTGTCGAAAATTTGGAAAAGTTCTTCTACCGATTCTGTTCTTAGCATGGCAATGCGGGTTTCCCGGAAATTTGGAATGCCTTTGAACAAGGGTGTTGCAGCCAGATGGCGGCGTATGTGTATGATGCCCCGGCGTTCGTCCAGGCGGGCTACACTGTTGAGTACCTCTTCGCGGAGTACGTTTAGATACCATTCGAAAGTTTCGGGCGGCAGTTCGTTACCTGTTTCTAAGAAGTGTTTTACTTCGCGGAAAATCCACGGCCGGCCGATGCTGCCGCGACCGATCATGATGGCATCCACTCCGTAGCGGTCAAGGCATTCCTTTGCCCGTATGGCCGAGGTGATGTCACCGTTGCCAATGATCGGGATGTGCATGCGCGGGTTGTTTTTCACTTCGCCGATCAGCGTCCAGTCGGCTTCTCCCGTGTACATCTGTGCACGGGTACGTCCGTGGATGGCCAATGCGGCAATGCCGCAGTCTTGCAATTGTTCGGCCAGATCGACGATGATCTTATGGTCGGCATCCCAGCCCAGCCGGGTTTTTACGGTAACCGGTATTTTCACGGCATCTACTACGGCACGGGTGATTTCAAGCATTTTCGGAATATTCTGCAACATTCCGGCACCGGCGCCTTTTCCGGCTACTTTCTTTACGGGGCATCCAAAGTTGATGTCCAGTATGTCGGGACGTGCTTCTTCTACGATTCGTGCGGCTCCTACCATGGCTTCGGTGTCTTTACCGTATATCTGTATGGCAACGGGGCGTTCTTCATCGCAAATCGTGAGCTTCTGCGTGGTTTTATTGACCGAACGTATCAGTGCGTCGCTCGAAACGAACTCGGTGTATACCATATCTGCTCCAAACTTTTTACACATCAGACGGAAAGCGGGATCGGTCACATCCTCCATCGGGGCTAAGAAAATAGGGTGTTCACCCAAATCTATATGGCTTATTTTCATTTGTTGTTTACTTAATTATGCGGTTTACGATTGAAGTAACTTTCTTTATCGCTGCAAAAATACGGATTAAATTGTACCTTTGCATCATGATAAATCTATTTTCAATCGTAAATTATGAATATAAATGACTTTGAGATAATGGCTCCGGTGGGTTCCCGTGAGTCGCTTGCGGCAGCTATTCAGGCGGGAGCCGATTCCATTTATTTTGGTATTGCCAATCTGAACATGCGTGCCCGTTCGGCCAATACTTTTACGATTGACGACTTGAGGGAGATTGCCCGTACCTGTGACGAACATGGGATGAAGAGTTATCTGACGGTAAATACGATCATATATGATGACGATCTGGAGCTGATGCGCACCATTGTGGATGCGGCAAAGGAGGCCGGTATTTCTGCCGTGATTGCTGCTGATGTGGCGGTGATGAGCTATGCCCGTCGGATCGGTCAGGAGGTGCATCTTTCTACTCAGTTGAACATATCGAATGTGGAGGCGTTGCGGTTTTACGCACAATTTGCCGATGTGGTGGTGCTTGCCCGTGAATTGAATCTGGAACAGGTGGCCGATATCTACCGTCATATCCGGAAAGAGAATATTTGCGGTCCTTCGGGGGCACAGATACGCATCGAGATGTTCTGTCACGGTGCATTGTGCATGGCGGTTTCGGGCAAATGTTATCTTTCATTGCATGAGATGAACAGTTCGGCCAATCGGGGTGCTTGCATGCAGGTGTGCCGCCGTTCTTATGCGGTGCGCGATAAGGAGACCGGTGTGGAATTAGAGGTTGATAACCAGTATATTATGTCTCCTAAAGATTTGAAGACCATCCACTTCATGAATAAGATGATGGATGCCGGTGTGCGTGTATTCAAAATAGAAGGCCGTGCTCGCGGGCCGGAGTATGTACGTACGGTGGTGGAGTGCTATAAGCAGGCCATTCAAGCCAATCTGGAAGGCACGTTTACCGATGAGAAGATCGCTGAATGGGACGAACGTCTGAAAACAGTGTTCAACCGTGGCTTTTGGGACGGTTATTACTTAGGGCAACGCTTGGGTGAATGGACGAAAAATTATGGTTCGGCCGCTACGGAACGCAAAATTTATGTGGGGAAAGGAATCCGGTATTTCAATAACATCGGGGTTGCGGAGTTTTTGGTGGAAGCGGCTGAGCTGAATGTGGGTGATAAGCTGTTGGTGACCGGTCCGACTACCGGTGCGCTGTTTGCCACACTTGAGGAGGCTCGTGTAGATTTGAAGCCCGTGCAGACCGTAAAAAAAGGAGAGCGTTTCTCCATGAAGCTGGATAAAGTACGGCCGAGTGATAAGCTCTATAAACTCGTTTCAACGGAAGAATTGAAGAAATTTAAAGGAATTGAATAATAATGTGTCAATGTGCCAATATGTCAATGTGCCAATTTTCCCTGCGGCATATGTTATGACAGCGTAGCCAATTGGCACATTGGCATATTGGCACATTATTTAATTGACAAATTATTTTTTATGGATAAATATATTTATGAACTGGAGATGAAGGTGCGCGACTATGAGTGCGACCTGCAGGGCATTGTTAATAATGCCAATTATCAGCATTATTTGGAGCACACCCGTCATGAGTTTCTTTCTTCTGTCGGAGTTAGTTTTGCCGTACTTCACGAGCAGGGTGTCGATCCTGTTGTAGCCCGTATCAATATGGCTTTTAAAACTCCTTTAAAGAGTGGTGATGAGTTTGTCTCTAAACTTTATATGAAGAAGGAAGGGATCAAATATGTATTCTATCAGGATATCTTTCGTAAAAACGATCAGAAAGTAGTGGTGAAATCAACGGTTGAGACGGTCTGTGTGGTGAACGGACGTTTGAGTAACAGCACATTGTTTGATACCGTTTTTGCACCTTACCTCTGATGAGTAGTCCTGAAGAGTGTATTTGCAGCATTGCCTTGACGCAGATTCCGGGAATTGGGCATATTTGGGCCAAGAAGTTGCTGGATGGGGTTGGAAATGCTGTTGATGTGTTTCGCTATCGAAAAGAACTTCCCGATCGTTTGCCCGGTGTCAATAGCCGTGTGGTAGAGGCTTTAGATTGTCCGCAGGCTTTGTCGCGTGCTACACAGGAGTTTGAATTTGCAGAGAAGAATCATATTTCGTGCCTTGCTTTCACTGACGAGCGATATCCCTCCCGTCTCCGTGAATGTGATGATGCTCCTGTCGTACTCTTTTTTAAAGGTGCGGCCGATTTGAATTCTCTGCGTGTCATCAATATGGTAGGTACTCGTAATGCTACCGATTATGGAAAACAGCTTTGTGCTTCTTTTCTTTGTGATCTGAAGATCCTCTGTCCGGACGTACTTGTGGTAAGCGGCCTTGCTTACGGTATCGACATTCATGCCCATCGCGCTGCTTTGGCCAATGATCTTTCTACGGTCGGAGTATTGGCACACGGTCTCGACCGTATTTATCCTTCTGTCCATCGGAAGACGGCTGTTGATATGCTGCAAAAAGGCGGTCTTTTAACGGAGTTCCTTACCGGAACCAATCCTGATAAGCATAACTTTATAAGTCGTAACCGTATTGTGGCAGGTATGTCCGATGCCACAATTGTGGTGGAATCTGCTTCTAAAGGAGGCTCGCTGATTACTGCCGACATTGCCGAGAGCTATCATCGCGACTGTTTTGCTTTTCCCGGCCGTACGATGGATGCCTCTTCTATCGGCTGCAACCAGTTGATCCGGGATAATAAAGCGGCTCTTCTTCTATCGGCCGAAGATTTTGTAAAGGCTATGGGCTGGGGAGTTTCCCCTGTCTTTTCAAAAACGGAAAGTATTCAACGAAGTTTGTTTCTTGAATTGTCGGAAGAAGAACAACAGGTTGTTTCTATTCTTGACAAGCAGGGCGATCAGCAGATAAATACGTTAGTGGTAAAAGCGGATATTCCTGTGCATAAGATGAATGCCATACTTTTTGAGTTAGAAATGAAAGGGGTGATACGTGTATTGGCAGGCGGTATGTATCAACTGCTTCGGTAAAGAGCAAAAAAAAGGAGCAACGCCTTGCTCCAACCTTTGTTAACCTTAAATCTAATACTATGAAAAAAATCACATTGCAAATGTAAAGTTTTTGCCTGTTCCCACCAAATTTTATTCTTGATATTGGTTCTCTTTTAATTTCTTTCACGGTTTTTCACTGTTATCGTACACGAATGCACTCAGGATAGGTATATTCAATGTAATTTAAGCTCTTTATCCCGAAGAATCGGGAAAGGTGAATGTGCATAAGAACATCGTTTATGGAGGATAAATACAGTTTGATTTGCGAACAATAGTCCTATGGCAGGGTTGCGTACAAGTCTGTTTGAGAAATGTTGTGATTTCAGATACGTGTAAGTGCATGGAGACGGAAGGGCGGGAACGGCCCTTCACTCTGTATCACCGATGAATAGGGAGTTTGATTAAAAAAGGTGAAGCCTGTGAAGGGGGGCGAAATATATAGAATAAGCATGCTGAAAAATAAAAAACGTTTGCCGGAAAAAAGATGTTACGTCTTTTTTTGAAACTTGTACATCTTTCTCTTGAAACCTGCTACATCTTTTTTTGAAAGATGCTACGCTTTTTAAAAAAGATGCTACGCTTTTTCACGCAGAAAGTTAACGGGCTGAAGTTGTAAAGTTGCAAATATCTTCCAATCGTTTCACGAACCCTTTCAGTACCGTAAAATAGTTGCCGGAGTGTTGCTTAAGTTCATTTTCATCTTCTATATTTGTTGCATCGAGATAATCGGTAGATGCAAAACAAGAGAAATTTATTCATGAAAAAGTAATGTCTTTCGTATTGTATTGGAGGAATCTCTTTTTGGGTAGATATGGCATTTATTAAAGATAAACGCGACTGTTACGGCAATGAATTGGAGGGCAATGAATTGGAGAATGAAACAGGATGTATGTACCGGTGGAATTTAGAAACAAATAAAACAATAATATAAACTTTAAAAACAAGAAGTATGAAGACATTTATTTTTTCAGCATTGGCATTGGGAGTGATGGCTGGTTGCTCAAATACAGAGATTGAGGATGTGGTTGATAGTGGGGAACCGGTAGCGATTACACTGAATGCAGGAGTAGAAACAGCAGTAGTGGTAGGGACGAGAGCTGCTATTGGAACAGATGAGCTGTTTAAAGCTACAGTATTGGGATGGGAAGGTGATAATGTTGCTGATTATAAGGTCGCACCTACATGGACGGCAATATCCAGTGATATAAAAGCGTCTTCTGAAGTAACTAATAATATAACTTTAACGAATACTCAATATTATAAATCAGATGGAACCCATACTTTTATGAAAGCTTTTTATGTAAATGGTGAAACTCCTGTTGCTGATACTGATAGTTGGATTTATAACTTGACAAAGAAAGATGGAACATTAGACATCTTAATGGCATCTGCCATTAACGGTGATAAAAATACGCCTGCTGCTTCATTTGCTTTTAAGCGGCCGTTGACAAAATTGATATTTAAGGTGGTTGCCGGTGATGGATTAGCTGATAATGTAACACTTACCTCTATTGAGGTAAAAGATATGTGTGTACCTGAAAAAATAAATCTTGGTACTGATGAAGTTGTTTTTGGAGAAACGCTTGCTACGCCTTTGTCTATAGGTGTTACTGCAAGTACTTCAATAACTGCAACTGAAACACCGGTAGGGCATGCCATCATGGTAAAACCTATCGCAGGTACATTTGTTATTAGTGTGACAACAAGTACAAAAACTTATGATAATGTTACTGTAACTTTAAATTCTGTGGCAGAGCATTTAGACGGCGCAGGTGTTGCATACACTGTAACTTTAACATTTAAAGAACAGATTTCGGTCAGTGCTTCTGTTGCTGATTGGAGTGAAGGTACAGGTTCTGCTACTATTGGATAATTGTTTTTATAAATGTAGTATAACAATCTAATGAATTCATCAAGAAAAGTTTTTATATCTTTTCTTGAGGAATTTTTTATATAATGCTTTGTGTGTAAAAATATTATTGTACTTTTGTGGAAAACATAAACAAATAAATAATATATCGTTATGTCCGGCCTCTCCACTTGTGGAGTCACGATGAACTGTTTGGAATGTCCCAAGGCAGTGACAAATTCTATTGTTCATGCTTCTCATCCGAGAGGGTTTCACAAGCCGGCTCAGAAGTGTGAAGAGAACATTATTATTTTTTTGCTTAAAGGTGAAGTTCTTGTCAATAGTCAGGAATATGCCGGTACTACATTGCGGGCCGGCGAATTTATTCTTCAGGCAATCGGTTCGAAGTTGGAGTTGCTTGTTATGGAAGACGCTGAATGTGTATGCTATAGCTTTAATAAACCTGAATTCTTTTGTGAGGAGCGTTATAATCATATAAAAACTCAAGTGACTCCTCCCTTGATCTTTTCTCCATTGAAAATAGTGCCGGAATTGAAACATTTTCTTGAAGGTTCTGCCAGCTATTTATCTAAAGACAAGATATGTCGCGAGCTATTGTCACTCAAGAAAAAAGAACTTGCTTTTATTCTTAGTTCCTGTCATCCAACTTCTGTTAGAGATGAGATTACAGTTAATCTTCATCAAGACGTATCTACAGAAGCGGTTCCCATTGAAAATGTGATTGACACCTTTTACCGTGGAAGTCCAGAGTGCTTTTTTACTAATTCTGCAATGTTTGATAGAGAGCCCCGCGGAAAATTTCTGATCCATGCACATGGATATATGTGTAAAGTGGATAGTAGCAATATGTTGTCTACTCTGGCTGAGGTTGCCTGGCACTTGGGAATGGAGCGTAATGGAGACCTAGTCCAGATCGATTTTGACTCATTAGCTGTAAAGGGCGATGATGAGAGTAAGTTCAGTGCTGATTATGCGCGAGCTATGTCTTTGGAGAATACTCCAACTTATAATGTAGGAATTAGTAAGGTACAAAGTACGCCATTACCTATTAAGGTAGAAAAAGGTATGATAGGATTTGGTTCGTGGGATACGGAAGTGGAGTTTAAAGATATTCAGATTGAGATGGATGGAAAGGTTACTCTTTACGATATATCCCGTTGTCATGCTGATAGTGGAGAGTGGAACGTACAAGATGGAGTACTGATGCAAACTTCCAGACAGCTGCGTACCAGGGCCATTTTGCCCGATTTCGTTGGAGACAAATATGTACTCACGCTTAAAGCACGCCGTACAAGGGGTAATGAAGGCTTTTTTATTTATTATGGAGTGTCAACAGACAGGAAGAAAGGATATTGTGTCAATATGGGGAGATGGAATAACCGTTTTGCTAATATTGAAGATATGAAGGGCGGAGTGGTTACTAAAATAATTCCTTATCATCTGAAGAATAAGTGTTGGTATGACGTGAAGCTGCTGAGTACATCTGAAGGTGTGGAATTTTATGTGAATGGCAGATTGGTGGTTGGCTATAAGCCGGTTATGTCGCAGCAATTTTATACTGCTGGGTACGATGAAGAGGCAGAAGAAGCAGTGCTAAAAGTCGTTAATTCAGCTGAAACTCCTTATAAAGTAAGGTTTCATCTTGTAGGAGGTACACAGATTGAAGCGAAAGGGCGCGTGATTACACTATCTGCTGTTGCCGGTATGGATGAGAATACGGTGGAGGAACCTACACGTATTTATCCACGTGAAAGCCAGTTTCGGGAGTTTGGAGAACAGTTTGATTATGATTTTCTTCCTTTCTCTTATACAATAATGAGAATAAAAACACCAAAAAAGGGATGACTATGAAGAAGATTCTTACAATAATAACCCTTTCCATCGCAGTTATGGCTTGTGGCGACAAGACGAATTTAGAAACTGCACTGATACAAGCAGGTGATAATCGTGTGGAGTTGGAAAAGGTATTAAGTTATTATGCAGACGATTCGCTAAAGTATAAGGCAGCCTGCTTCCTGATTGAAAATATGCCTTATCATTACTACTATACAGGCCGGGAAGTGGACTATGAAAAACAGTTTTTTAAAATGCTTCATGAAACTACCTTGTCGCCGGAAGCGATTGCGGATTCCCTGAATCGTGGAAAAATGAATGAGCAGTTTGGCAGAACAAAGTTGAAATATGATATTCGTGAGATGGATTCCGCTTATTTGGTTCACAATATAGACTGGGCATTCAAGGTCTGGTATGAGCAACCTTGGGGAAAGAAAGTTTCTTTTGAAAATTTTTGTGAATACGTGCTCCCTTATCGCGTGGGGGATGAATGCCCGGTGGAATGGCGCGAACGACTTTATAATAAATATAATTCTCTGTTGGACAGCATTCGTCGTAAACCCGAAAGTATTTATCCTTGGATTGTTGCAGATGTGCTGCTGGATTCTCTGAAGAAGCGTTCTCCTCGCTTTGTTTCGTATGCTTATGCCAGATACTGTTCGGGGCCCGAGAATGCGGATTGGCTATCCGGTAACTGCGAAGACCTGGCAGATGCATTTACTTATATATGTCGTGCTTTGGGTATTCCGAGCGGCTGTGACGAGATGTTGATGCGTGGCGATAACAATGTACCCCATTACTGGAATTTTGTGCCGGATGATTATTGTGACGCTTTCTTCTGCTCGCTTCTCTATCCCGGACCTCTTGCCCAATCGCATATTTATGATGCTCCCCGTGGAAAAGTTTATCGCCGGATGTTCAGCATTAACCGAAATATGGTGAAGAGGATGAATCAGCCACCAGAGAATATCCATCCTATCTTCCGTTATCCGTTAATGCTGGATGTAACAGATATTTATTCCGACTGTGAACAAATGATCACTGTGCCCGAGTCACGCTTTCTTATCAGTCCAGAGCGAGATGAGATTATTTATTTGTGTCTTCCTTCGCACATGGAGTGGATGCCGGTAGCTGTCAGTAAGTGTAAGGATGGACAGGTAAGTTTCGAGAATGTTGATGGAAACGCTGTCTTTTGCCTGTCCGTTTATCGTGATGGGAAATTGGTGCCAATAAGTGTTCCTTTCTGGATTCACAAAGAATTGAAATACCTTCGATACTTCGGTGATGGGGAGGAGATGGAACAAGTGACTATTCTTCATAAGTTCAACTTGTTTATAGAGCCTTTTATCAATCGTATGGTGGGTGGAGTCTTTGAAGGTAGTAATGATGCGGAATTCCGTACGAAAGACACATTGTTTATAATTGAAGAAAAGCCTGTACGGCTTCAGAATGTGGTTTATATCGATACTCCGAAAGTGTATCGCTATCTGCGTTACTATGGGCCTGCAGGTAGTTACTGCAATGTTTCGGAAATAGAATTTTATAGAAAGGGGAACGATACAATTCCGTTGAAAGGAGAAGTGATAGGTACGCCGGGTAGTTATGGGGATGATAAGAAGCATTGGTATATGAGTGTTTTCGATGGTGATCCTTACACCTCTTTTGATTACAAACAGCCGGATGGCGGTTGGGCGGGAATCGATATGGGAAAACCTGTTTCTGTTGCTAAGATAGTCTTTACTCCACGAAATCGTGTTAATTTCATTCGTAAAGGTAACAAATATGAGCTTTTCTATGCTGGAAAGGGAGGCTGGATTTCAGCAGGAACTACGGTGGCTAATTCCGATTCACTGGTTTATAATGTCCCTAAAGGGGCATTGCTTTATTTGAAGAATCATTCTGGTGGTGTAGACGAACGGATATTTGAATATGTAGATGGGGAGCAGGTGTTTTGGTAAAAGCAGATAAATTGAATTATGACTAGAAAAAATGTTATATGGAAGGTGTTGTTGGCTGTGTTTACCTTAATAGCTTTGGGTTTGTCTGCAGATATCTTTCATAAATTCCAGATTCGCAAACAGAGTTGGAATGAACAAATGCGCACTACCTTTATCAGTGCTTTAGAGAATAATCTTGAAGCACGAGGAAGGGAGAATCTATATATAGCATCGGAATCTTCCGGAAGAAGGCAATATAAGGAAGATTCTCTGATAATGGTTGTAGTGAATGCTGGAGAAGGAGATAAGGAATATGCCATACCTTCGTATAAGCACTATAATAATATAGCGGAAAGCCCGGCAGAGAGGCTTTTTGATGGTGTTATCATAGAAGATCATCCGTTAAAAGTGGATTCTCTATGGGTGCGTTGGGATAGCCTTTTAACTAGGAATGGTATTTCCGATCAAGTAAATATACGTATATCTGCTATGGACTTGTCAGAGAATGTATCTGTAGTATACGCTCGGGATAATCAGCTTTTGCTCCCAACAGACAGTTTGTTTTCCTATTATATAGGCTATAGATGTGAAGTTGAGGTTACTGGTTTTGCGACTTTTAGCTATTGGAATACTTTATTTTTATGGGATTGGATGGAACTTTTTTCCCTTTTGTTGATAGGCGGATTGTTTTTATGGCGTCTATATATTTATAAGATACAGTTTGCTGATAATAGTGAATTGCCTGAGCTTATCGTCATTGAAAAGGAAATACCTGTAATTGCCCTTAAGGAAGAGAACTCTCATATATATCAACTTGGTAATGATTTATTCTTTGATGCAACGGAGAGGTTGTTAAGAAGAGGAGAGCAAAAAAAGAAATTGTTGCCACAAGTTTCAACTTTGCTGGTTGGGCTTTTGAAGGCTGATGATTATCGTATGTCTATATCGGAAATTTGTCTGTTATTGTGGCCAGATGGAAGTGGAACGGCTGAACGGGTACATACGGTAGTAGGACGACTTCGTGCTGCTTTATCTGAAATATCTTCAGGAATATCTGTTGATAGTGGGAATTTTCAATATCAGTTAAAAATGCCCCATTTCATCGAATAAAAGGTCAAATTTAACGCTGTATAAATGGCTCTATCAAAATCTGTCAATTGTTAAATGAATGGGGTTGACAGGTTTTGTCAGATATTGAAATTCATTCTTATTCTAAGGTCCCTTACCTTTGTGAGCATAATACAGAACTAAATATTTATATAAATATGAAAAAGAAATTTTTATTTGTAAGCTTACTTTCTCTAGCAATACTAACTTGTTATTATTCTTATCCACGAGAGGAGGTTACAAATGTATTACTTTTAGAGAATGTAGAAGCGTTGGCTGGTGGGGAATCCAATGTACCTGTACACTGTGTTGGCTCGGGAACTGTTGATTGTCCTTTTAATCATGTGAAAGTTAGATTAGTAGCGAGTGGCTATAGCTTTGAAGACTTATACTAACATATTGATAATAGTGCTTTTTGTCTCGGCATGTGCTTCTGTACCTGAGAAAGGAGTTACTTATGAGGACTTTCCGGTTACGGAAAAGTTGTCGGGGCAAACTGTGCCATTAGATACCACTGTTTTTCGTTTCCCTTATCGGATTCGAGTGCAGGGCGATACTGTGGCAGTACTGGATTTGCATGCTTCAGAGCATTTCATTCAGCTTTTTCATTATCCTGATTTCTCATATATAGTTTCTTTGGGCAGACACGGAGATTCACCGGAAGATATGCTTTCTGCCGAGAATATTCGCTGGAATGAAGAATCATTGTGGACGTTAGATGCAAATAAATCACAATTAATCAGATATGGTTTGTCTTTATTTGGTGACTCGCTCTTTCGTAAGGAAGTGGTGAGTCTGGATAAAGAGATTCTTCGGGCACTGGATTTTGTTATATATGATGATTCTACTTTTATCATTCCTGACTATTCAGGAGAAAGCCGTTTCTGTTGGGTAGATCGGAAGGGGCGGTTATTGTGTAAGATGGGAGAGATTCCTTCTACTAATGAAGAGGCTTTGAGGCAGGCTCGCCCTGCTTTGGCACAGGCATGGCGTAGTTTTATTGATTATAATCCCCGGAATGGGATTCTGGCTGCTGTTACTCAATTGGGAGAAGTGCTTGAAATTTATAATTTGAAAGATAGCACACATGTAGTTCGTATTGGTCCGCATGGTGAGCCGAAGTTCAAGGTTGCGGAAGGCTATGGTATTCCTACGGGAATTATGGGATTTTGTGATGTACACGTGACGGATAATGCTATTTATGCGGTATTTCAGGGACGTACCTTTAAAAAGATTACAGAAGCGGTACAAGAAGGTGATATGACGGATGGGGGAAAGTATGTATATGTGTTTAGTCTAATAGGAGAACCGTTGAGGAAGTATGAGTTGGATCATTCCGTTTGTGGTATATTTGTGAATGGGAAGTGTGGGGTTATTGTTGCTACAGATGTAAACAAGGATGAGCCAATGGTTGAATATCGTTTAGAATGATTATATTTCAAAAAGAGAAAATAATATGGAAGTTTAACGCGGATAAACAAGATGTTTACTTTGCGTTTGATTAAATAAAATATGTAAAATAATTTTAAAAAAAGTGACATGAAAAATGTATTGAAATTAGCTTTTGCTACCATGGCTGTAGCGTTTGCAGGGTATAGTGTTTATACTAATCAGGAGAAGACCGTCTTGTCTGATTTAGCTTTGAATAATGTAGAAGCTCTAGCTTGGCCTCCTGAAGGAAGTAGTTATTTTCGATTATTTCCTTGTCCTTATTCATCAGGAAATGAATGTGTGATGAAGCAGGATTCTAACAGACCGGAGTGTTATGCTATTAGTTATTGCAGCAGATAGGATGAAAGTATCATTTTATATGATTATCTCAATTTGTCTGCTTCTTGTATCCTGTTCTGGAAACAAGAAGCAGACAATGCAAAAATCTATGCATGAGATAAAATTGGATATTGAAGAGGTGCTTTGTCCTGTTTCAGAGGTTTTAAACCTTAAGTCTTATCATTTATCTTCAGCTTTTCATAATGATTCTTTGAATCTTCTGTATGGATATAATTATAAATCACATGCTTTGGATTGCATAGATATGTTGCATCATACTATTTCTGAAATCGTACTTTCAGATCAAGGGGAGTCTGCAATAATGCACCGTGTATGTGGCTTATTTGTACAAGCGCCGGATTCGATTTGGCTTTATGATGATACTCAACGGATTTTTCTGTTGAACAGTGTAGGA
>ENA-UEOI01001774-UEOI01001774.1-human-gut-metagenome-genome-assembly--contig:-NODE-1774-length-17370-cov-41.450182_pt1 | contig 17370 bp, 15 predicted proteins | sample MGYA00242883_ERZ507882 | MGnify/ENA primary metagenome ERZ507882 (study PRJEB26167, sample SAMN06115502) | human gut metagenome | host: Homo sapiens | place: China:Chongqing | collected 2015-07-29...
CTGAGCCGCTCGTTCAACCAGATGCTGGAGCGGCTGAACAACGCCTTTGCCGCCCAGCGGCAGTTCACCGGCAACGCTGCCCACGAGCTGCGCACGCCGCTGGCGCTGATGCAGGCGCAGCTGGAGCTGTTTTCCGCGGAGCATCCCGATGTGCGGCCGGAGACGGCGGAATTCCTCACGCTTTTGCGCGAGCAGACGGAGCGGCTGACGCAGATGACCAAGACGCTGCTGGAGATGAGCAATTTGCAGCAGGTGGCGCGAAACGAGCAGCTCCAGCTCGCCCCCATGGTCGAGGAGATCTTCACAGATCTTGCGCCGCTGGCGGAGAAGCGAAGCATCACGCTGGAAGCGGAGGGCGACGCCGCCCTGACCGGCAGCGACGCGCTGATCTACCGCATGCTCTTCAACCTGACGGAGAACGCCGTCAAATACAACCGTCCCGGCGGCTCGGTGCGGGTCTCTCTTGCACAGGGGCAGGAAAAGTGCATCATTCGCGTTTCCGACACCGGCTGCGGCATTCCGGAGGAATATCAGCGCAGTATCTTCCAGCCCTTCTTCCGGGTAGACAAGTCCCGCAGCCGCGAGTACGGCGGCGCGGGACTGGGACTTTCTCTGGTGTGGGAGATCGCCAATCTCCACGGCGGCTCCGTTTGGGTGGAGGAAAGCTCGGACAAGGGCACGACCATCGCGGTAGAGCTGCCGGCAGGGGCAGAAAACGATTCCCCCGGCGCGGATATCCCATAGCGCCCCTTGGCGGTTTCATGATGATCGTTTTTCAACCTCCACAACATTATCGCAGCAGCTCTCGATCAGCTCCCTGTCGTGGGTGATCACGAGAATGGTCCTGCCATGCTGCGCTTCGCTTTTCAACCTTTCTGCGATCAGGCGCATATTCTGCCCGTCAAGGCCGCTGGTGGGCTCATCGAGAATCAGTATCCCGCGGCCGGAAAAGATGGCGCAGGCGATGGCAAGGCGCTGCTTCTGTCCGCCGGACAGGGTGGACGGGTGCGTGTCCCTGTACTCGTAAAGGCCAAATTCTTTCAGCAGATGTCTGGCACGGTCTTTGTTTTCTTCTGTCAATTCGGTATTCAGCAGCAGCTCCTCCGCCACGCTCGCCGTAAAAAACTGCGTTGACGTGTCGTTGCCGCAGTAATAGATCTCCCTGCGCCGGACTGCCGCTCTTGCCTTTTTCCCGTCTATCAGGATATGTCCCCTTGTCTGCCTTGCCAGCCCGCAGAGGATCTGCGCAAGGGTGGTTTTCCCCGCGCCGTTTTGCCCCGTTATGGCGGTCACGCCGCCCTCTGGAACGGACAGCGAAATATCCTCAAAAATAACTTCTCTGCGTATTCTTTTCGAGAGCCCTGCTGTCTTCAAGACGGCAGGGCTTTCGTCCAATACGGAGGGAGCGGGAAGGCTCTTTCCCTCGTGCGGAGAGCGCAGACCCATGCCTAAGATGTCTGCTTCCGGCAGAAGGAGTAAATCCTCCGGTGTATACTCGGCCGCTATGGGAGCCTGAAACTATCGTTACTCAAAGGGTTATTTGTCCTTCTTACTTCTACACTTTTTCTACACTTTGCGGGAAGTTCATGCTTTTACTGGCTCAAGCCCTGCATGCTGTGTGCCCTGGAATCGTTGTGATATCAGGGATTTGGCCTCCCTATAAGCGCCTATATTATCCCGAAAACACCTTGTCCATACGATTCGAAATCGTGTGGAGCGTTTGGCTTTCCGTCCTCGGAAATCCTTGATATTTGGTGCTTTTTAGACTATGCTGTGTCCAGCAGACTTGTCTCTATCTACGCATTTTCTATGCTTTGTGCAGAGTAGTGAGTGCGAGTGGATTGCGGTTTTAAGGGTCACGAGAGGAACGCATCAATTTTCATTGGATTTCCTCTCCAAATGGCTCGAAATCAGTTTGAGGGAAACCTCACGTGGGTTCGAATCCCACCCGCTGCGCCAAAAATAAGACCATCTGCCTTTGGCAGATGGTCTTATTTTTGGGTTCCGCTCCCTGGGGTTGCTCCACCCCAAGGGGATCGAATATGCTCGGGGCAAGTGAATTGCCCCTGCGCCAAGGCTTTGCTGCGCAAAATACTTGTGACGGCGCACCCGCGCCGCCCCACCTTGTGGGGGTCCCGGTTCGGTCGGCATCCATACTGATATGCCATGACAAAATGCCTGTGATGTTACAGCATCACAGGCATTTTTTGCGAGTATCGGCGTGGCGTGACGCGCTGCCGGCATTGTGCGGCTGGGTAGAACGGCCCGTTGTTGTCCCCGGCCGCAGCTTCGGGGGCGATGCGGCGAGCGGTCATCACGCGAAGCCGTATTTGATTTTGACACGCTCGAGCTTATCGAGCATCGGCTCGGTGAAAAACCAGAGGAAAATCACCGTGGAGATGGCCTGCACCGCATCCATTGCAAAGCCGGAGGCGCAGTAGACCGCAAGACTCTGCCACGTCAGCGCGCCTGTGGCGAGCAGCGCGGAGTAGGCGTTGAGCAGAATGCCATAGACGAGGAATGCGCTCACCGCGCCGTAGGCGCAAAGCGCCTCCCGCTTCCTTGGCAGACCGCCCCTGTGGAACACCGGCCCCGCGAGAAAGCCGCACAGCCCCATGCCGAGCATCTGCCACGGCGTCCACGGCCCCTGCGAAAAGAGGATGTTAGAGACCAGCATGGTCACCGCGCCCACGAGGAAGCCCGTCTCCCCGCCCAGGGCTGCGCCCGCAAGGATCGTCAATGCCAGCACGGGCTTGCACTGGGGCAGCATGAAAAAGGCCGCACGGCCCGCCACGCCCAGCGCACAGAGCACCGCAGTCACAACCAGCTCCCGCGCACGGGGTTTGCGCCTCTCGAAGGTAAGGAAGAATGGCAGCATGGCCTCCAGCACCATCAGCAGCGAAACGGCGTAGTAGCTCCGGTCGCCCAGCAGCTTGGGGCCGAACACCAGCGTCAGGGGGATGAGCAGAAGGGCCATCAGGGCAGAGACGGCCGTGCGCGGGGAAAGCCTTCGCTTTTCCGGCGGCGCGGCGGGTATGTCCGCCGCTTTCGGCGGCTGCGGCGGAGGCTCCCGCCGCTCTTTTTTCGGCGCTTCCCTGCCGCCGCAGGCGGCAATGATGTCCTCCGCCGTCACGGCTTCGGGCAGCCGGCCGCGCGCCATGCGGTTCGCCGCCGTGGTGTAGAAGCGGTTGAGCGCGAAAAACTCCCGGGGCGCGCCGTCGGAGGCGATGGAGCCGTCGAAAAAGAGTGCGCAGCGCTGCGCATAGGCGGCGCAGAACTCGACGTCGTGGCTGACCAGAACGACGGTCACCCCCTGCGCGAGCAGATCATGCAGAAGCTCAGCCAGCTCAGCCTTGAAGGCCGCGTCCAGTCCGCGCGTCGGTTCGTCGAGGAGCAGGATATCGGGCCGCGTGAGCAAAACCTTTGCCAGCGCCGCGCGCTGCTGCTCGCCGCCGGAAAGGTCGTAGGGGTGACGGTCCAGCAGCGCGTCCAGACGGCAGAGTGCGGTGACGTAGGCGAGCATCGCCCCGTCGGAGGTGACCTCGGCAAGGTCCTCGCGCACGGTTTTTTTGGCAAAGAGCGTCTGCACCTCCTGCGGCAGAAGCGCCGTTTTGCCGGTGACGCGGACCTCCCCGCGATAGGGCTTTTGCAGGCCCGCCAGCAGCCGGAGCGTGGTGGATTTGCCCGCGCCGTTGCCGCCGAGGATGGCGAAAAGCTCGCCCCGCCGCACCGTCAGCTCCAGCCCGCGCAGCACGTCCGGTGCGTCCGGCGTATAGCGGAACCACGCATCCGAGACGGTTACGACCGTCTCCTCCGAGGGCGTGGGCAGCGGGCGCTCCGGTACGCTCTTGAGGGGGTGCGAGGCGGCAAAGTCTGCCAGCCAGTCCCGTCCCTCCCGCACGGAGACGGGACAGGGAAAGCTGTTCTCCACTGCCGCCCACACGCGCATGGCGGCGGGCATGGCGCGGAACAGCTCATGTCCCGCCGTGCGCAGCTGCGCGCCCACGGCGCGGGGCGCGCCGTCCGCGAGGACCGCTCCGCCGTCCAGCACAACGGCGCGGTCGGAGAGGGGCAGCGCCTCCTCCAGCCGCTGCTCGGAGAGCAGCACCGTTGTGCCCAGCTCCCGGTTGACCCGCGCGAGCGCGGCGAGGAAGTCCGCCGCCGCGATGGGGTCGAGCTGCGCGGTCGGCTCGTCTAAAATGAGCACGTCCGGCTGCAGGGTCAGCACGGCGGCCAGGTTCAAAAGCTGCTTTTGTCCGCCGGAGAGCGACGCTGTCTCGCGGTGGAACCAGCTCTCCATGCCGAAAAAGCCCGCCATCTCGGCGACGCGGCGGCGGATGGTGGGCGTATCGTACCCGAGGCTCTCCGACCCGAAGGCCAGCTCGTGCCAGACCTTGTCGGTGACGATTTGGTTTTCCGGGCTTTGCTGCACAAAGCCGATGCGCTCCGCCTGCTCGCGCGGCGAAACGTCGGAGAGCAGGCGGCCGGCGAAAAGGACCGCGCCCGAACGAACGCCGTTGGGCGCGAGCGCGGTCTTGAGCTGGCGAAGGAGCGTGCTTTTACCGCTGCCGGAAAGCCCGCAGAGCGTGACAAACTCGCCCGCGCAGAGCGTCAGGCTCACATCCCGCAGGGCGGGCGCGAACTGCCCGGGGTAGGTAAAGGTCAGGCTTTCGACGCGATAGAGCTCCATGTGCGCGCCTCCTTTCCCTGCAGCAGCACCGGCGTCAGGCAGAGCAGAAAATACGCGAGCAGCACGCTCGCGGAATACGGCGTCAGCACGCCGCGCGCCGTGGGATAGTAGCGCCACTTCACGCCGCCGAGCGCCCAGCCCGCGGCGACGTAAGCGCCGCAGAGTGTCAGCCACAAAAGCAGCAGCCTGTCGCGGCGGCTGAAGCGGTAAAGGGAAAAGGCCGTGCGGCCCGGCAGTCCGTAGCCGCGGCTTTTCATGCTGTCCGCCGTCTCCACGGCGTTCTCAAGGCTCCACGTCACCATGACGGAAAAGACCGTCACGGCGCTCTTGAGCTTTTGGGGCCGGCCCTTTTCCGCGTACAGCCCCATGCCCCGCCGCGCCGCCGTCACCTTCCGGAGCTTTGCCTGAAAGCGGGGCACAAAGCGCAGCGTCATGGACAGCAGGAGCGAGAGGGCGGGCACGACGCGCCCGAAAAGGTGCATGAGCTTGTCCGAGGTCATCACCGTGTTCCAGCAGGAAAACCACAGCACGACGGCGGCGAGCATCGCCGCGGCGGCGAAGCCGTAGGCGATGGATTCGAGCGTCAGGGGGTTGCCCGAGGGCAGATAGGCCAGAATGGTCGCGCCCTGATGGTTGAAGGCAAGGTTTACCAGCGCGGCGAGCAGTGCCGTCGGCGCCAGCCACAGGGCGGTGCGCCGCACCGCCGCGCCGCCGTTTAACTGCGCGGCACACCAGAGCGCGGCACAGAGCGAGACGGCAATGCAGAGGGGGTGCAGGAAGAACATGGAAAACGTCAGCACCAGCACAAAGTACAGAAGGTTCACCGCCGGATGGCAGGCGAGAAAGGCGTGATGCTTCATGCGCCGACCCTCCCGCCGACATCCGCGCCGAAGTCGCAGGTGTAGGCCCACTCGACGGTGTCGCCGTCCGCGAGGGTATAACGTGAGCAGCCGTAGTTGGGAAATTCGCCGTTCACGCGGTACATCCAGCCCGAGCCCTCGCCGCAGTCGAACTCGTAGAGGTTGCCGATGCCCTCGATGTAGGCGGACTGGTAGACCGGCGTTTCGGAAAACTCCATGTGTATCTTGTTCTCGCGGCACACGCGCTTGAGCACGTCAAACACGCTCTCGCCCTCGGCAAATTCCACCGCAGCCGGGGCCAGCAGAACGCCGTCCGCAGGGATCAAGTCAGCCTTCTCCGCGTTGAGCCGGTCGAGATTTTTCAGAATCGCCGCGCAGGAGATGGAGACCGTACACGTCGTCGCGGCGTTCTCCGACGGTGTGTCCGTCTCGTCCGGCGAAGTAGGTGTGTCGGCCGTCTGTGACGGTGCTTCAGCCTGCTTCGCCGGCTCGGCAGGAGTCTCTGCCTCCTGCCGTTCGGTTTCAGAGGGAGCGGACGTGGCGGGCGCATCCTGCGCCGCATCGGGCGCGGGCGTTTCGCTCTGCGCCGGCGTGGGTGTCGGCGTCGGCTCCGTCGTTTGTGCATTGCAGCCCGCAAGAGTGAATATCAGTGCAAGCGCCAGCAGCGCCGCACAAAGGCGCTTTGCCGTTTTCATGTCCGTCTCCCTCCTTTCGTTTCGGTGCTGCTATGCCATCAGGCGGCAGGCTGCGTCAGCGCCGCCATCCGGTAGAGGCTGCTCTCGCCGCGCTCGGCGCGGACGAGCGACGCGAGGGCGCAGACCGCCTGCTCGCTCGCCATGAGATTCGTTTCCCCACCGCGCTCGTGGCAGAAGCCGCCGTCCGCGTTCTGATAGGTCAGCAGCGCGTCGAGCACGCTGTGGCCGTTCTTTACGAAGCGGCTGTCATCCGCATCGAGACCCAGCGCGTTGAGCGCAAGGAGCACCTGCGCGCAGCTCTCGGCATTCTCACTCCCCCAGGAAGAGAAGCCGCCGTCCGCATTCTGCATGGCGCTCAGGCACACGAGCGCGCGGTTGGCCGCCAGTTGGACGCTGCTCTGCTCCCGATACTTCGCCAGCGCCTGTAAGGCCATGGCGGTCAGGTCGGGATCGGCGTCCTCGCCCATGAAGCTCCAGCCGCCGTCTGCAAGCTGGGCGGCGAGAATGGCATCCACATACAGCTGCCGCGTTGCCTGCGTGCTTGCCGCCGCGTTCTGCGGCATGGGATAGTCGCGGCTGTCGAGCGCGAGGAGCGCGTAGATCACGCCGTTCACGCCCTGCGCCTTTGTCTTTTCAAAATCGCCGAGCGGGAGGGTCAGGTCATAGCCCGCGACGTCCCGCGCGTCCTTCCCGAGCGCGGAGAGCGCGAGAATGACGCGGCTGTACTCAGTGTACTTGCGTTCGCTCAGCACGCCGTTTGCTTCGCGGACGGTCTGCTCGAGCGCGGCGTAATAGTCGGTGAAATACGCGGTTTCCGTGTCCGCGCCGCCGCGGGCGAGGGCGAGCACCGTCCACTCGCCGCCGAGACTGCCATAGCGCGGCGCGCTCACGGCAGCGGTCAGGTAGGTCGACGCGCGGTCATAGGCGGTCTGCGCGGCGCTCTTGCTCGCGGTATCCTTGGGCAGTTCGCAGAAGCGTTGGAGAATGGCTGCCAGCTGCGCGCGCGTCGCGGTAAGCTGGGGGCTGAGCGCCGTTTCGCTCGTGCCGTTGAGGAGGCCCTTCATCACGCACCAGTGCATCGCCTCGTCTGCCCAACTGCTGATGCTGGCCGCATCGTCGTAGCGCAGCGGGAAGTACCACATACCGGTAAAGCCCTGCCCCTGTGTCTTAACATAGCGGTAGAGGATCGCGGCGAGCTGCTCGCGCGTAATTGCATCGTTCGGACCGAAGCTGCTCTCGCTATAGCCGGTGACGACGCCGGTGGAGGCTGCCCAGCGCACGGCCTCGCCGTACCACGCGCCCTCGTCCACATCGGCGTAGCGCATAGCATAGTTGACCACAGGGCTGCCCGCGAGACGCCAGAGAATGGTGACGATCTGGCCGCGCGTCGCTGTGCCGTCCGGCGCAAACTCGCTCTCCGAAACGCCGGTCATAAGACCGTTTTCATAGACGTACTGCACCACGTCCGCGTACCACGCGGCAGCGGGAACGTCGGCAAAGGACGGCGCATTTTCCGCGGCGCGAGCCGCGGACGGCAGAAGGCCGACGGCCAGAGCAAGAGCTGTCAGCAGAGAGCATAACTGTTTTTTCATTGGAGGTTCTCCTTTCCTTGTAAGCGCCGCTCACGGGGCGATCTCCCCGGGCGCTGCGGTATGTCAGAACGGCAGGATGCCCATGAAATACTCCACGGCCAGCGCCACGAGGACGACGAGCGCGGAGATCAGGAAGCCGTGCACCATCGGCGCCGCGCCGGACTTTTTCATTTCGGCGAAGCTCGTGTTGAGGCCGACTGCGGCGAGCGCCGTGACCATGAGAAATTTGCTGATCCTCTTGAGCGCCGCCGCGGCTGCCGCGGGGATCACGCCCACGCTGCTGAGCACCGCCATGGCGAGGAAGCCGAGGATGAACCACGGAAAGACGCTCCTCCACCTGATCTGCACCGCGCCGCCGGACGCGGCGGCTTCCTTTTTCCTCAGGTGCATACTCACAAACGAGAACACCACCACCGTCGGGATGATGGCGAGCGTGCGCGTGAGCTTGACCATGGTGGCGAAGTCGCCCGCGCCCTCGCTGAAGGCATAGCCTGCGGCGACGACGCTGGAGGTATCGTTGACCGCCGTGCCTGCCCACAGGCCGTAGGCCATGTCGGAAAGGCCCATCGCGCGGCCCATGATGGGAAAGAGCACGATCATCACCATATCAAAGAGGAAGGTCGCGGAGAGAGCGTAGGCGATGTCGCTGTCCTTGGCGTCGATGACGGGCGCGACCGCCGCGATGGCGCTGCCGCCGCAGATGCCGGTGCCCGCGGAGATGAGGTTCGAGAGCTTCCAGTCCAGCCCCAGCGCGCGGCCGATGAAGTAGCCGCCGCCGAAGCAGGTAAGGAGCGTAAAGAGCATGACGGTCAGCGACATTCTGCCGACGTTCAGGATGGTCGTGACGTTCAGGCTCGCGCCGAGGAGAATGATGGCAAATTTCAGGATCTTCTTCGCCGTGAACTTCACGCCGGGCGCGGTGGTCTTGCCGGGCTTGCGGTAGCCGTTGATGAGCATACCGATGAACATGGCGATGACGGACGCGCCGATGACGTCGAACGGCAGCAGGGCCTCGATGCCCTTGGCGAGCAGTGCGATGACGAGCGCGAGCGCGAAGCCCGGCGCGTAGCTTTTGATTTGAGCGGGAATGGAGCGCATGGTGATCTGACCTTTCTTTGCCGGTAGCGATTTCTTTTGAATTTGCCTTGCGGGCTGCGCGCACTTCTGCTATGATCTTCGGCAGAAGTATATCCGAAGAGCAAAGGAGCACAATAGCTATGATAGAGAATTATGCAGAAAAAATCAAGCACGAATCCAATGGATTTATCCGGCACAACGGGATCCGCATCGTTTCCGTTGATGAGGAAAGGAGCGTGCTGGAGGCCGAGATCACCGACAACAGCCGCAACGTTTGGGGCAGCGTCCACGGAGGCTTTCTCTACACGATGGCGGACACCGCCGCCGGAGCCTTTGCGCGCATCAGGTACGGGCGGCGCAACGTCACGCTCAACGGCTCGATGAATTACCTGCGGCCCACCACGCGCAGCAGGACGTTGACGGCGGTCGGGCGCGAGATCAAGGTCGGCGGACACGTTGGCTTTTTTGCGGTCGATATCACCGATGAGACCGGCGCGCTCGTCGCCTGCGCGCAGATGAATATGTATTTTCTGGATTGAACGGATCGCTTTGAGGTCATGTTCCGCCATACCGGCAGGGTCGGGTGCAATGCCCGTCCCCTTTCTTCATTCCGCCGCGCGAAGAAAGAATAAAGGGAAGATACGCGGCGCGTATCTTCCCTTATCCTTTGCCTTATTTTTTCCGCTGCGCGGTGAAGAGGCGGACGACGGATGAGACGAGCAGGATCGCGGCGGCGATACTGCCGGCGATGCCTGCGGTGGCGAAGCCCCGCTGGAGGGCGAGCTGGGTGCTGCCGTTCAGCCCAAGGGACATGGTGTAGTAAATACCGGCGCCGGGCAGCAGCGGTACGGCGGAGATGACCTGATACGAGGTGACCGGATACTTGCGGGCGCGGGCCATGCCCTCGGCATAGACGGCGGCGACCGCGGCGGCGATGAAGTTTGCGCCGTAGGGACCGAGACCGAGCTCGCCGCACAGCAGATACGCCATCCACGTCACGACGCCGCCGAGCGCGCACAGGCAGCGCCCCCAGCCGTGGACGTTGAAGAGGATAACAAAGCCGGTGCAGGCGACCGCGATGGCGATGGCCTGAAGCCAGAAGGGATAGGAAAGCGTGCTGGCGGCGGTCTGGCCGTAGAGGGAGGAGGTGATGTGCCACGCGGCCGCGGTGCCCATGGCGATGGCGAGCGCCGAGAGGAGCACCTGCACGATGCGATTGACGCCGGAGTTTGTGTCGCCGTAGATAATGTCGCGCATGGAGTTGGTGATGAGCAGACCGGGGACCAGGATCATCAGCGAGCCGATGATGACCGCGTCCGCATAGTCGACCAGCCCGAAGGCGGCGGCGAGGTAGGCGGGCACCGCCATGGCGAAGGCGGCGGCGATGGTGCTGAAAAAGGGGTTGGTCTCGAGCTTATCCATCCGGCGCGTGACAAAGCCGATGATAAGCCCCATTAGGCCTGCCCACAGGCTGTCGCGCAGGGTTCCGCCAAAGACGGGGCAGAAGCCGGACGCGGCAAGAAGATTGCCAAGGTAATAAACGGGAACGGAATAGCTGCGGCGATCGTTTCTTGTCTCCTCCAGCCATTGCGCGGCAACGGCGGGGTCGGGCGTTTCGGCGCAGATGCGGCGCGAGAGCGCGTTGAGCCGCTCGACCGCGTCAAGATCGTTGCCGTGGAAGCCGACGCGCTTCATCACCATCAGCGGCTTGCCGTTGTCCGCCTCAAGGCTGACCATGACGCAGTTGGGAATGGCGAAGGTCTCGCAGACGATGCCGTAGGCGGCGAGCACGCGGCGCATCGTCTCCTCGATGCGGAAGGTCTCCGCACCGCTGACGGCCAGCTCGTAGCCGATCTGCGCGGCCATATCCGTTAAAAGATAGTAGTCCATATCGAACCCTCCTGCTGCCGCCTTACCTAACGGCGGGCATTATCTTACTGCGAAAGGATTTCCCTGTCAAGAAGAGAAAACACCGCTTAAAAGGCGGTGTTTTGCGCGCTGAGACGTTTTTTCTCCGCAAGCTCCAGAAGCGTCTGGCGGAAGCCGTATTTTTCCGCGAGCTCCCGCGCGGCGGAAAGGTTCCTCTCGCCCACGCGGCGGTCCTTGACGCAGCGGAGCATGAGGTTTTTCGGCGAGTGGGCGAAGTCGATGAATTCGATGACGTCCACCGTGTAGCCCATGTCCTCGAGCACGGCGGCGCGGATGGAATCGGTCAGCAGCGCGGAAAAGCGCTCCTGCAAAAGACCGTGGCGCAGCAGCACGTCGAAATCGCCGCCCTTGTGGATGGTGGCGTTGATCTCGTGCTGGCAGCAGGGAACGGAGAAAATGTGCTTCACGCCCTTTTCGACGGCGTACCAGAGGGCGTAGTCCGTGGCGGTGTCGCAGGCATGGAGCGTGACGACCATATCGACATGGGTGTCCGCGAGCGTGTCGCGCGTGACGTCGCTCACGACGAAGCGCAGGCCGTCGTAGCCGTACTTTTGCGCGATGGCGTTGCAATGCTCGACCACGTCCTCCTTGAGGTCGTAGCCGAGTATCGTGGCTTTCACGCCGCGCTTGACGGTGAAGTAATAGTAGAGAATGAACGTGAGGTACGATTTGCCGCAGCCGAAGTCGAGAATGGTGATCTCCTGCTGCTCCGAGGCGCGGAAGGCGTCGTCCACCAGCTCGATGAAGCGGTTGATCTGCTTGTACTTATCATACTTCGCCTTGACGATGCGGAGGTCCGGCGTAAACACGCCGAGGTCGACGAGCGCGGGAATGTTCTCGCCCTCGGCAAGGATGTATTCCTTTCGGCGGTCATGCGCCTTCGGCGCAGCGGTGCGCTGCGCCTCGCCTTTCGCGGTGCATTTGTAGCTGCCGTTCGTTTTGCGGATGTACTGGCGCGTCTCCGTCTCGGTGCAGAGCGCGGCCTGAAGATAAAGACCGTCCAGCTCCTGCGCGAACAGCCCGGGCAGCTCGCCCTTCGTCACGTTGCGGTGCGTGACCTTCTGCCCCTGCTGGTATTCCGGCTGAAAAAACGCCTTGCCGCGCAGCGACAGCGGGCGGATGGTCACCCTAGAGCAGCCGATGCGCGCGAGCGGCTGAGAAAGCACGGCCTTGGTGAGCGTGTCGAGCCGCGCGGTGAGGTCGTCCAACACGATGCTCATGCGCCGAACCTCTCTTTCAGGGCAAGATGCGCGGCGTAGAGCTCGTTTTTGCTGTAGGTGTTGTTGTCGTCCTTGAGGAGCAGCTTGATGGCGTCCTTGGCGGTGCAGTCATGCTGCACCATGCAGTCCACCAGCAGCGCCTCGGGCGAGGAGACGTGCTCGACCTCGGTGATGAGATAGTCCTCCTCCACCTCGCAGAGCAGGACGTATTCGCCCTTATCGTAGCTGCCCTTGGCGAGCAGTTGATCGCGCACCTCGGCGGGCGTGCCGCGGAAGGTCATCTCGTGGAGCTTCGTCATGTCGTTGCACAGGCACAGCCGCACGCCGGCGTGCTCCGAGATAAAGAACTCCACCGCGTCCATGATGCGCTTGGGGCTTTCGTAAAAGCAGTAGGTGCGCGTGTCGCCGCGGCGCATCATGGCGAGCGCACGGCGGCGGTCGGCGGCCTCCCGCGGGAAGAAGCCGAAGAAAAAGAAGGTCGAAAGGTCGAAGCCCGAGATGGACAGCGCCGTGACCGCGGCGCAGCAGCCGGGCACGCCGACCACGCGGATGCCCGCGTCGATGGCGGCGCGGATCAGCTCGTTGCCGGGGTCGGAGATGCAGGGCGTGCCCGCATCGGTGATGACGGCGATGCTCTTGCCCTGCTGAAGCTGCTCGATGAACCACTTCGCCTTGCCGTATTCGTTGAACTTGTGGTTGGCGGAAAGCTGGTTGCCGCGGATGCCGAGCTTGTTGAGTAGCACGACGCTGCGGCGGGTGTCCTCCGCCGCGATGATGTCCGCCGTCTCTAAAATCTGACGGCCGCGCTCGGTCATGTCGCGTGCGTTGCCGATGGGCGTCGCTACGATGTAGAGCGTGCCGACGGTGTTCATTTCGTCCATAGCGTTCTCCTCTTAGAATAGCATGACCTGGTCGGGGTCGTCGCCTTGCCCGATGGCGCGCAGCTGCTCGGCGTTCTTCTCGCTCAGCGCGTCGGAGACTGCCATTTTGCGCAGAATGTTGTGCACCGTTTTATCGAACTCCGTTCCCTCGCGGTAGTCGGCGGGGAAAATGAAGTCTACACGCCCGTCCTGCAAAAGCTTTTCCACGCCCGCGCGGTTGCTCTTCTGATAGACCGCGACGGCCTGTCCGCCGTAGGCGCGCATCATCTTCATGCACGGCACGTCGGAAAGTCCGTCGCCGACGTAGACCATGTTGGTGAACGGCACGCGCTTGGAGTCGTCGGGCATGGAGTCGTTGAGCTCTTTGTCGCGGGCGATGTCGAGAATGCCCTTGTTGATGCGGTAGACGAACTGCGTCTTGTTCGTGAAGTTGACGTCCAGCTTCGGCCAGGCGGCGAGGCCGCTTTCGTCGTAATAGAACTCGCAGGCGTAGATCTGCTTGAACTCATGGGCGATGCCGCTGCCCTCGATGATCTCGCGCAGACCGGAGGAGATGACGTAGTGCTCCACATCCACGCCGAGGTCCGCGCCGTAGGCGGTGATGCGCGCGAACCACTCGCGCACACCGGGAAACAGCTCGATGGCCTCGCCCGAACGGACCAGATAGTCGCGGTCGAGACGGATGCCCTGCGCGGCGCACTCGCGGATCATGGTGTACATATAGGCGAGCAGGCCGTCCATTTTGTTCTCATAGCCGAAGCCGTTGGCCTTGGCCCAGAACTCCGAGGGCGTGTAGCCGAGGGATGGAATGAAGGCGTAATCCTCCATATCGGTGGTGCAGAGGGTCTTATCAAAGTCGTAAAGGAACGCGACGATAGGGCGTTTGGTCATGGTGTCCTCCTGTGAAAAAAGCGGCTCGGAGAGAGCCGCTCTTTTGAAGTGCGTTTTATTCTTCGCCGTGGTAGTTGCGGCCGAACTTGAGGTCGCTGAGCTTGATGGCGCGGGTCGCGGAATCGAGGAAGGGATTGCCCTCCTCCGGGCTTTCCTCCGGCTCCTCGGGCGCTTCCTCGGCCTCCGGCTCGACCTCCGCCGTCTTCGTGAGGTCGGGGAGCTTGAAGGAATCCATGATGCTCTTTTCGATCTCGCTGACGTCGGCGGCGGGCTTGGCGAGCTCCAGCGGAGCCGCAGGGGCGAGGTCCGCTTCGGGAAGCTCCTCGAGGAGCTTCATTTCACGCTCGTAAAGCTCGCGCACGCGGGCGAGGAAGTCTGCGGTCTCGGCCTTGGCGGCGGTCAGGCGGCGCTCCTCCTGCGCGACCTCGTCGCGCAGCGCGCCGATCTTGCGGTTGGCCTCGCTTTCGGCGTTTTCGAGCAGGGACTTTTTCTTCTCCTCCGCCTCGGCGACCATGCTGTCTGCCATCTTCTGCGCGGTCAGCAGCGCGGCGCGCATGGCGTCCTCGGTCGAGCGGTATTCCTCGACCTTGTCCACGAGCACCTTCATCTTCGCCTTGAGCGCGGCGTTTTCCTTGTAAAGCGAGGTATAGTCGTCGGTCAGCTCGTCAAGGAACTCATCGACCATGGCCATGTTATAGCCGCCCATGACGGCCTTGGCGAATGCGTGGTTGGAAACCTCCTGCGGTGTCAGCATCGTGCAGCCCTCCGTCTCTTATAAGTACAGTCCGTTGTTTTCCAGCTCGTCGATCAGGTCGCCCATGATATCGACGTGGTAGGGCGTGATGATGTAGGTGTTGGCCGCGACCTTCTTGATCTTGCCCTCGCCCGCGTAGGCGACGCCGGAGAGGAAGTCGATCAGGCGGCGGGCAATGTCCTTATTCGTGGATTCGAGATTGATGACCACCGTGCGCTTTTCCTTCAGGTGGTCGGCGATCTCGCTGGCATTCTCAAAGCGCTCGGGCTTGACGAGCACGACCTTGAGCTGCGTCGTCGCGTGGATGTTGACGACCTTGTTGCGGCGATCCTCGTCGCGGTCGCGCTCGCGGCGGCTGGGCCGCTCGTCGGCAAAGGCACCCGTGTCGCGGGAGCCGAGCTCGGCAAAATCGTCTTCGTATTCTTCGTCCTCATCCTCGTAGGGATGCGCCCATTTCTTCAGATCGTCAATGAGTCCCATGGAAAAAACCTCCCTGTATCAAAGCGTATAGTGGCGCGCGCCGAAGATCGCCGTGCCGACGCGCACCATCGTCGCGCCGCAGCGGACGGCGTCCTCATAATCGCCGCTCATGCCCATAGATAATATATCAAGCTTATTATCATACAAACTCGCGTTGATGTCAACATAAAGCGCATGAACTTTTTCAAAGTAGGGCACGCTCCCGTGCTCTCCCTCGGCGACCGGCGGAATGGTCATCAGCCCGCGCAGCACGACGTGGGAGAGGCTCTTGGCCCTTTCGGCGGCGGCGCGGACCTCGGAGACGGCAAAGCCGCTCTTGGCCTCCTCCCCGCCGACGTTGACCTCAAGGAGAATGGGCTGGACGATGCCGAGCTTTTCGGCCTGCCGGTCGATATCCTCAAGCAGCTCATAGGAGCCGACGGATTCGATGAGCGCGACCTTGCCGACGACCTGCTTCACCTTGTTGCGCTGGAGATGACCGATGAAGTGCAGAGGCGCGCCGTCGTAGGCGTTCTCTGCGAGCTTCTGCGTCATCTCCTGCACGCGGTTCTCGCCGAGCGCGTCGATGCCCGCGGCGATGGCCTCGCGGCAGGCCGCGGCGTCGTTCATCTTGCTCGCGCCGACAAGCGTGATGTCCTCGGGCCTGCGCCCGGCGGAGAGCGCCGCGGCGGCAATGTTTTCCCGTACCTGCTGAATGTTTTCCCGAATGCTCATGTTCATTCGACCACCTTTCCATCGTATAGATCGTTTGCCGAGACGATCGCCTCGTCGCCGGCGCGCAGCGTGTAGAGCTGGCGCAGGCTTTCACTGGTCGTTTCGATGCCGACGGGCCGGACAAGGCAGTAATCCTCACCCTGCCAGAGGACCTCCACCGGCTTGCGGTAGGCGCGCAGCCCCACAAGGCAGTAAACGCCGCTGCTGCCGTCCGCGTCCACGCGGAGGGCATTTTTGGGGATGCGCAGTCCCTCGTAGCGCGCGAGGATCAGCTCGACGTTCTGCGCGCGCAGGAGCGTGACGTAGGCCAGATGGCTGCCGCCGCGCAGGACGACGATCACACGGCCGTTCTCCTCACGCCCGATGCGCTCGACGGTGACGTCAAGATCGAAGTCCACGCCGGTCGCGGCGCGCAGGCTGAGGGCCTGTCCCTTTTGCAGCCGCGCGGCGTCTGCGGCGCTCAGCACGGTGACGAAGCGCCACTCCTCGCCGGCGATCAGCCGGCCCACGGTCGAGCTTGCCGCCTCCGGGGCGATGGCGTCGTACTGCGCGACGGTCATATTCTCCAGCGCCGCGGGGGTGAGAACGGCCTCGTAGCCGTCGGCGACGGCGCTGTAGGTGCCGGCAAACGGCGCGCGGATCGTTTGTGTGCCGCCCTCCAGACGGCCGGAGAGCGTGCTGATCTCGGCATTGAGCGCGTCGATGCGCACATCCAGATCGTCCGTGCCCGCGTAGGCGTATTCGCGCTTGAGGACTGTCGTGCGCAGCTCCTCGCCGGAGGACTCGACGCTCGTCCAGCTCCCTGCGGCAAGGGAAGCGCGCAGCGCAAAGAGGTCCTCGCGGATGTCGCCGTCGAGCTTGAGCGCGGTCTCGGCGTCGCGGGACGCCTCGCGCGCGTAGCGCAGCTGCTCGAGCCGGGACCGGAGCGCGCGGAGCTGACGGTGGTCGTTCAGCGCGCTCTCGCTGCGGTAGACCGTTGCGAGCGCGCCGCCCGCGTTCACGCGTTCACCCTCGGCGCGCTCGAGCTCCAGAAGCGTTTCGCTGCACGCGATCACCTGCTCGTCGCGCGCGAAATAGCCGGTCGCGGCGATGGCGTCCTCGCTGGAGTAAGCGTAGACGAGCGTGGTGGTCTGCGGGTCGACGAAGTAGCGGCAGGCCTGCACGCTGAAGTAGGCGGCCACCGCGAGAAACAGGAAAACAAAGATCAGTTTTGTCGATAGGGATCGGGATCTCATAGGCACCTCGGGAGGCTCAGGTCATTCCTCCCCGGTCTCGTCTGCCTCGTGCAGATCGATGGGGCTCAGCGGCGCGATGGTCGAGATCGCGTGCTTGTAGATCATCTGCTGCCGACCCTCGCTCAAAAGAACGACGGTGAAGCTGTCAAAGCCGGTCACGCTGCCGCGCATCTGGAAGCCGTTGACGAGGAACACGGTCAGCGGCACGCCCTGCTTGCGGGCTTTGGTGAGGAAAATGTCCTGAAGATTGGCTGTCTTTTTCATGTTGGATGTACCCTTTCTATTACAATAAGTTTTGGTTGGAAGCCCAGCATCCGGCTGGGCTTCCTTTCCAACTCATGCCTAAGCTACA
>ENA-UEOI01001798-UEOI01001798.1-human-gut-metagenome-genome-assembly--contig:-NODE-1798-length-17202-cov-55.646482_pt1 | contig 17202 bp, 15 predicted proteins | sample MGYA00242883_ERZ507882 | MGnify/ENA primary metagenome ERZ507882 (study PRJEB26167, sample SAMN06115502) | human gut metagenome | host: Homo sapiens | place: China:Chongqing | collected 2015-07-29...
TTTTCTTACGGACATTTTTATTTTATCGGCTGAAAAACAGCCGATAAAATTGTCGTGGCGGAAAATAGAATAGTTACGATTTTTGTTGTTTCATTTATATTAGGACATTACATTTGTAATTTACCTTTAGGAATATTACCGGGACTTTGTGGAGTTGTTTTTTATAGTGCAGGTTCATACTTTCGAAAGATACAAATATCTCATATCCAATATATATGCTTAATCTTATGTTGGATAGGATGTATTTTCTTCTCAAGACTAGAAATGACTTGTTTTACATATAAATGTTGGCCAATAGACATATGTGGAGCTTTAGGCGGTATTGTATGCACTTTAAAATTCAGTCAATATATCGATAAATCATCTATATGGAGAAAGTGTAAGAAAGGTTTATTATGGGCCGGTACTAATTCACTAATTTTACTGTGTTACCATAGTATAAGTTTTTACGCTGTAGAAGCCTTTAAGATATATATTTTTTCATTTGGTAACAAGAATCTTGCCATTGCATTGAATATATGCTTCATGATTTTGTTTATATTCTTACATAAAAAATTTAAAACGACTTTTAATTGATGGACAACAAACTACCGTCCAATACCCATGTGGAATGGATAGACTCTTTAAAGGTGATAGCTACTTTGTTAGTCATTATAGGTCATTGTACTTATTATAATATTCAGTCTCCATACGGTGGTATAAATTTACTGGAGTATAGTTGTGGAAGTTCCTTAACCTCCAAACTGATTAACTACCTGATTGGGTTTATTTATACCTTTCATATGCCTCTTTTTATGGCTATATCCGGAATGTGTTTCTTCCTTAGCTTACAAAAGAGGGAACAATCATTCTCCTATCTGGTTAAATCAAAATGGAAACGGTTGCTCATCCCATTTTTAGGGGTAAGTATCTTTTATAGTATTCCATTAAAGTGGTTATCAGGATATTGGGATAATTCTGCCAACACTTTGCATGATATGCTATTGGGACAACTTTTCCTGTTAGGAAATACACATCTTTGGTACGTATTTAGTCTTTTTTGGATTTTTATCATTTTTTACTTTATTGAATCCTTTAATTTATTCAAGCATAAATGGATTTGGGGATTATTATTATTGCTATCTTGGCTTGGAAGATACATGGAAGCCTCAGGAATGGGATTTCTAGGATTTGCTCCTACTATGGAACATCTTCTTTATTTCTCAGTCGGTTTTTATGCATTTAATTGGATAAACAAGAACGAAGTTCGTTCTGTTCGTTTTTATCTGTCATCTTTAGCGGGACTATTTATATTTTATTTGATATTTGTGAAGCGTCAGCCATAATTTCCACAAGCTACATCAACCGCCAAATATCCTATAATAACTTTATTAGCTCTACTGGGAGGAAGTAACATCATAGGCTTAAGCAAAAGATTATCAAAAAAGATGAGAAGCTATAAATTTATTACTCTTCTTAAGAATAACACGTATGAACTATATTTGTACTCTGACCCATTAAATTATGTGCTAATAGCATGTCTCCCCTATTTTGTATCAAGATGTTTCCTTGAATCAAATGTGACATCCATTTTCCTATTTTTTATTCGATTTATTTTTACAACAGCAGGAGCACTTCTAGTATCTCTTTTTCTAAAGAGAATATTTAAAAGAAAATAAATGATTTGATATGCAAAAATATGATTATCTTATTGTTGGTTCCGGATTATTTGGAGCCACATTTGCCTACCGAGCTAAACAAATGGGCTTGAAAGTTTTAGTGATTGACAAACGTCCACATCTAGGTGGAAACATTTATTGTGAAGAAGTAGAAGGCATTCAAGTACATAAATATGGTGCTCATATCTTTCATACTTCAAACAAAAAGGTTTGGGATTTTGTAAATTCGATTGTAGAATTCAATCGCTACACTAACTGCCCAGTAGCAAATTATAAAGGAGAACTATATAATTTGCCTTTTAACATGAACACATTTTATCAGTTATGGGGGGTCAAGACCCCCGTTGAAGCGCAGGCCAAAATTGAAGAACAGCGAATGGAGGCTATTCAGACATTAGGTAACCGCGAACCACAGAATTTAGAGGAACAAGCATTATGTCTGGTAGGGAAAGATATTTTTGAGAGGCTTATTAAGGAATATACAGAGAAACAATGGGGACGCTCTTGCAAAGAGTTGCCAGCTTTCATCATTCGCCGATTACCAGTACGCATGGTATATGACAATAATTATTTCAACGATAAATATCAGGGTATTCCTATCGGAGGATATAATAAACTAATTGAAGGATTACTCCAAGGAGTAGAATGCAAAACAGATGTTGATTTTTTCCATTCTGAATATCGTGATTGGAAAAAAATTGCAAAAAAGTTAGTATATACTGGCGCTCTTGATGAATATTTCGACTACTCGCTTGGGAAACTGGACTGGCGTACAGTTTCATTTAAAACACGAATAGAAGATACAGCAAATTATCAGGGAAATGCCGTAGTAAATTATACCAGCCATGAGGTTCCTTATACACGCGTAATTGAGCACAAACACTTTGAACATTTCGGCCAAGACGTATATAATTTACCTAAAACTGTAATTAGTGAAGAATACTCCACAGAATATCAGCCCGGCATGGAACCTTATTATCCGGTAAATGATGAGCGAAACGACGCATTGGCAGAGGCATATCGTAAATTGGCAGCTAAAGAGGAAAATGTGATTTTTGGAGGACGTTTGGCTCAGTATAAATATTATGACATGGCTCCAATAGTAGAACAAGTATTAGCACTGTCGATAAATTAAAGCAGATGGAAAAGTTACTGACACTCATAATCCCTACCTATAACATGGAAAAACTTTTGGACCGATGCCTTTCATCATTGGTTGCAAAAGACAATTCTTTGTTTCAACAAGTAGAAGTATTGGTAGTGATTGATGGAAGTAAAGACAGAAGCAGTGAAATTGCCCACAGGTACCAAGAGCGTTATCCTGCTGTTTTCCGCGTAATCGATAAAGAAAATGGGAATTACGGCTCATGTGTAAACAGAGGATTAAAAGAAGCTACTGGAAAATACATCAAGATACTCGATGCGGACGATTATTTCAATACAGAAACTTTTACTCAATATCTTGCAACAATAAAAAATCAGGATGCCGATCTGATTATTACATCGGGAACAAATGTGACCGAGCAAAATGAGCCAATGCTAAAATGGAGATTTGATTATGAGCCAAACAAAATATATCCAATTGAGACCCTAAAACGGGTATGGATACATGAAGTAACTCATAGGACCGCACTTTTAAGAGAAATAGGCTATGCACAGACTGAGGGAATCAGCTATACAGATGAAGAGTGGGTCTTTTATCCCATGAGCATGGTAAAGACGTTTTTCACACTTAATCTCGATTTATACCAATATACAGTAGGTCGGGAGGGGCAAACAATGAATCCAACAGTGTGGAGTCGTAGTATGAAGAATGAGATACAAGTATCAAAAGGATTCTTTGCTTATCTGGCTACTCATACAGATTTAGGACGTGCCAAGAGCTTTTATCAGTCAAAAATGGAAACCCGAATGCAAGGCTTTTATTATCGAGCCTTAGTGGAATGTAGTTTGTATCGAAACCACGAATTGATAGATTTTGACAAGTGGATAAAAAAGAATCACATTCAATGGTACCAAAGCGCAAATAGTTATTGTACACAGGATGGCAAATTCAGCTTCGTTAAGCAATGGCGAGCTTATGATTATGGGACTTGGGGAATATGCTGTTTCAAGATTTACAGGTGGTATCTGAACATAAGGAGTTTGAAAAATAAACTGATAAAATAATGGAAATATCAATCATTGTACCTATATATAAAGTTGAAAAGTATTTACAACGCTGTATTGACTCTGTACTCAGTCAAGATTTTACTGATTGGGAAATGATACTGGTAGACGATGGCTCGCCAGACAGATGTCCGGAAATATGCGACGAAAACGCCTATAAAGACTCACGAATTAAAGTAATTCACAAAGCCAATGGAGGTTTGATTTCCGCACGACAAGCAGGAGTGCGAATAGCAAGCGGAAAGTATTTGATGCACCTGGATAGTGATGACTGGCTTCAACCCAAAGCATTATCTACCTTGTATAATCAAATTATCAAAGGTTATGACATGGTGCGAGGCGGCGCACAACGTGTCACACCGGATGGAAAGATAATTCCAATAGAAAACTATAAAATAACTAACGGTGAAGTAATAGGCAGTGAAAATTTCCTGATAAACATCTATACCGGTAAAGTAGCACCTTATTTATGGGGAGCTTTGTATCGGGCTAATTTATTTGATGATACTGTGTTCGATGAAAGTATTGAGAACAAAATCAGTTTGGGTGAAGATGTGGTAACCAATATGTTGGTGGGCATGAAGATTAACAAAGCATTGTATATAGAAGATGTAGTTTACAATTACGCCTATAACCCTAATAGCATTATGGCTTCTTCAGCTGTATCTGATGACTATGGAAAACGTCTGGAAAGTTTGCTTTACAGACGGATAATCAGTAAATATCCTGAATTAGAGAGCTGGCGTTTTGCAAAGTACGCTTCTTATACTTTTACAGCCTGCTGTAATCCAAACTATGGTTTTAGCAGTTATTATGATAAAGATGTACAATATTTAAAAGATCCACTTTACGCAGATAAAATACGAGAGCTTGTGCCAGCCAAATTTTTACGTTTTGCTACGTGCAAGCCTTTGTATAAGTTGTACACATGGGCTTATCGTACTGCTCTTAAAATTATAAGAAGCAAAAAAAGAAGAAAAGAAAAACTAGTGTAATGTTATCGAAACACGAAATATGTATTACCTAGAAATTTATAAAACATTAAGAACTAACTTAACTCTAAAAAAGTGAAAGTCGTATATATTCATTCTTCCTATCGTCCCAATGATCTTATCGGGAACTGGTTCGAAGAGACTAAAAAATATTGCAAATCAACAGGTGGTGATGCCTATTTTGTAATCAAATTCACACATAAAGAAACACAACCGGATGATATTGTGGTGGGTGGTTCTGTATCGTGTGGTATTCATGCACGTATGTTCCATTATTTTGGCTTGCAAGATATGTTCTCCTATTTTGCGACACGCAAGTTATTAAAACAGCTCGATAAAATAAAACCGGATATTATTCATTGTCATGTTATTAATGACTGTTTTTTACACATGGGGCTATTTGTAGACTTTGTAAATAAGCACAATATTAATGTAGTATGGACTTTTCATGACGCACGCGTCTTGACGGGAATGTGCCCCTGCCCCATCTATACAGGCTGTAATCAATGGAAAACAAATTGTAAACATTGCCCACAAGAAAATCGTTTCCTTGCACCAGCTCATGAAATAATCAATTTATGTAATTGGGTACATCGCTATCGAAAACATACAATTGGTCGTATAAAACATTTAACCATAGTAACTCCATCAAAATGGATGGCAGGATTAGTCAATGAATCCTATCTCAAAGAGAATCGTTGTATTATAATTAACAATGGAATTAATCACAACGTATTTAAGAAAATACAGTCAGACATACGAATAAAATATGGAATAGCTGAAGAAAAGAAAATGCTGCTTACCGTGGGAAATCCAATAGGAGAATTAAAAGGAAGAAAGTATTTACATCGTCTAATAAGCGAACTACCTCAAGAACGTTATGAATTTGTAATGGTAGGATGTAACGAGACAGATGTAGAAAAATATAAACAAGTAAGCAATGTCTTAGCTTTTCCTCGTATAAATCGTGATGAACTTATAGCTTTTTATAGTGCAGCAGATTTATTTGTAAATACCACCTTAGCTGATAATTTTCCAACAGTGAATTTAGAAGCACAAGCATGTGGTTGTCCAATTGTAGCTTTTGACAGTGATGGAACTCCTGAAACAATTGATCCTAAATGTGGGAAAGTAGTGCCTCGTAAAAATTACGAAGCTTTAAAGCAAGCTATTCTTAACTTTAACTATGATGGTGCCAGAGAAGCAGCCATTTCTTTTGCATCTCAATTTGATCAGCAGAAATGCATTGAACAATACATCAAACTTTATAAAGAGCTGCTTTAATTATAAAGAGCAGCCAGTAAGAAGAAGGAAGTAATTATAATTACAACTATAAACAATGGATATTATAATTAGTCTTGCAACAAAAGACTTTCAAATCGTAAAAAAAGTAGTCAGATATTGCCGACTTTATTTACAAACTGAAGAAGAGTCTTTTTTCTTAATAACTAAAATAGAAAATAAGATTTTTTTTCAGCATTCATGGATAAAACAGAATCATGTTACACTTATAGATGAAGATAACATGATACCGGGTTTATCATTTGCAAAAGTAAAAGAATATCTTGAAGTCCATTTTCAAAAAGGGACTCATATATATCCTGGATGGTACTTACAACAGTTCTTGAAAATGGGGTTTGCCTTAACTCCGTATGCTGGAAAGGAATATCTGATTTGGGATAGTGATACGATACCACTCCATAAATTATGTTTTAAAGATAAGGACAAATATTTACTGACGGTAAAGACTGAGAAGCATGCACCTTACTTTGATACAATGCAACGTATATTCGGATTTGGCAAGCTATGTGATCGTTCATTTATTGCTGAACACATGCCTATAAAAACCTCGATTATGAAAGAGCTGATAAGTCGGATAGAAAAAGCTGAGATACCTGGGACTGATTGGTTTGAGAAAATTATAAATGCAACAAGTGGAACAGACGAACAAGCATTTTCAGAATTTGAAACTTATGGGAATTACTGTTTCAAATATCATCCGGAGATATTTGAAACACGCCCTCTAACCACTATGCGTACAGCCGGTTTACTTTATGGTCGTGGAGTAACAAACAGGCAGCTGGCATTGCTGGCTAAAATGGAATTCGATACAGCATCTTTTGAGCTTAGACATATTCCGGATTTTCCAAAGAATATAGCTAATTGGACAGAGCGAATTTTTTTAGCAGTTTTACGCAGACTAAAAATAGTAAAATGATAAAAATAAGTATTATAACAGTAAACTTCAATAACTTATCTGGTCTACAAAAAACCATGAAAAGTGTATTGTGTCAGAAATACACAAACCTAGAATATATCATTATTGATGGAGGATCAACTGATGGCAGCAAAGATTTTATCATGAGTCACCAAGATAAACTATCTTATTGGTGTTCCGAAAAGGACAAAGGAATCTATGATGGAATGAATAAAGGGATTGCTAAAGTTACAGGAGACTATGTTTTGTTTTTAAATTCTGGTGATTATTTTTGTTCTCCTCTAATACTTAATGAGGTATTCAATAATAACCCCAATGATGATCTATTAATCGGAAGGCAATGCTATTACAACCGAAAAGGCAAAAAAAGCATTGCTTGGAGTATTCAAGCTAAAGATATAAATGAACGTTTCTTTTGGAGTAACACTTTACCACATCAGTCAACTTTTATAAAAACAACTCTATTAAATAAAATAGGAGGTTATAATCTTAATTATCAAATTTGTGCAGATTGGGTTTTTTGGTATGAAGCAATCGTAGAGCATAAGTGTACGTATTCATGTATAAAGAATGCAGTTTCCTATATGGAAGATTGGGGTATATCCAGTAATATGGAAAAATGTCGCGCAGACATGGCTAAGTTTCTTATAAAACACCACCCTACCATGACAATTGAAGATTGGTTTGAGATTAACATACAATTTTCTGAAGCTTTAAGCTTCAGACGAGCATATAGTAGTCGTATTTCTCGGTTATTAATGAAAATAGCTATTCGATTAAATAAAAAATAGATTGTTATGAATTTATATAAAGAGTTTAAACAAGTACTGATGTTAGGAGGAGTCCCAGGCTGGATGCTCCTCGGATATTATGTCGTACAAATAGCTTTTGCCCGTACAAAATCGGATATGGCTGCTGTAGATGGTACAGCTGTTATTTATGCTGTCTATGCTTTAGGGGCTGGAATATATTGTTATCGAGACTTAACCAAAGACACCTTTAGCCGTTTTTTTTTTAGCCAAATAATGAAAAGAACCTGTATTCTATGGTTCGTTTTATATACAATGTTATGTGCTCTTAGTGCCTTATGGAGCCCCATTCTTCCATTATCTGGTTATCGTGCATTAGAATGTATGGGAATGATGCTCCTAAATGCAGCTGTCATTAAGAACTTAATAAAAAATTTGGATGTAAAAGGCATTATGTTATGGAGTGTTACCTATGCTTTTGTTATGATGAGCTTTATAGCAGTTAGCTTCGCAAAAGCCGGATGGGGTATTATATTATATGCATTACAATTTCCATCCACTATATTTTTCTATTTAGCTTTTTATTATGCACCAAAGAAAATAATAAAATATCCAATGTTAATTACAGCCATATTGGCTCGTTCTACAACAGGATACCTTGGCATAGCTGCAGGATTATGCTCATTTATGTTTGGTCAGAAAAAATATAGGATTTGGGGATATATAATAATATTGGGAGTCGGAATATCTATTGCAACGGTAGGCATAGAGGATGTTTTAAATAACACTGTTTTTGCTGCAAAAGGAGGTGCTCTTGAAAATGGGAAATTTAATGAAGAAAAAACATCTGGAAGAACAAAATTATGGGGACCTGCAATTGAAGCTGTAAAAACAGATAACCGAGAGTGGTACGGTTATGGATTTGTAGCTGGAGAAACGATGTTTGTACAAAAAGTGATAGGAGGCCAAGTAATAGGAATGCATAATGGTTTTCTGTCAGCCTTTGTAGGAACAGGATATATTGGTCTGCTCTTTTTTAGTTTGTTTATACTAGGATATGCACGTTCTGTATTTTTTTCTCCCATACCCAAACAATATAAAGCTTTGTTGATGGCCACATTCTTCTGTGTATTTGTTCATACACTAGGAAATCCTGGACTTGGATTCCGAGTATATGGAACATGGATGCCAGCTATGTACTTTGTACTGCTAACTGTTGGACTAAACATTAAATATAGATATATGAAAAAGTACAATCCTCCTTATACAGTGACTGTTAATAATAAAAACAAAATGAAAATACAACCAAGAAAATGAAAGTACTCTATTGCAATCCTATTTTTTTTGAATACAGATTACCATTTTATAAAGAATTAGTACGGTTATTTAAGGGCCAATTCTACGTTATGTATTCAGTGAATCGTTATGACGTTTGCGGGAAAAGCAAATTTTGCAAACAAATAAAAGAAGAATTGGGAAACAATGCAATTCCTTTTTATAAGGATTACATATTTGATACATATTCTATGTCTTTTAAGATGAAAGATATAGAGAAAGGGAAACGTATTCCCCTTACCTTTGGTTTATTACGAGCAATATACAAAATAAAACCGGATGTATTGATTACAGAAGGTTATTTCCAATGGACTCCATTGGTTTTATTATATAGCATAATCTTTAGAGTTCCTATTTACATGGGATATGAACGAACATTACATACAGAACGAAATACAGGTAAATTTAAAACATGGCAACGCAAATTATTTAATAAATATTTTACCGGCTTTTTAGTGAATGGACAAGAGACAAAAAAGTATTTAGAATCTCTAGGAGTTATTCCTTCCAAAATTCATATAGGCGGAATGAGTGCAGACGCTAAATGGCTAAAATTTAAAGTCACAGAAACGAACCCTACAGATAAAATAAACTGGAAAAAGTATTATATAAAAGATGAAAATGGGCTATTATATTTATTCTCAGGCCGTATTTCAGAACCCAAAGGTGTTCACTTTCTATTGCATGCATGGGAAAAGCATATAAAGCAACATCCCAAAGATGCGTTATTACTTATAGGATACGGGAACAAATATGAGGAGTTTAAAGAAAAATACAGGAATGAAAAATCAGTCCATTTGATAGGGCAGGTAAATTATTCTGAAATATATAAGTTTTATGCTATATCTGATGTCTTTATTTTACCCACTTTACAAGATAACTGGAGTTTAGTTGTACCAGAAGCTATGGCCTGTGGATTACCAATTGCAACCTCCATTTATAACGGATGCTATCCAGAGTTAGTACATAAAGATGAAAATGGCATTACATTCGATCCATGTGAAGAAGAGACTCTAATCAACGCTCTAGACTATTTCCATCATCAAGATTTGAAAGTAATGGGACAGAAATCAATAGAACTGGAAAAACAATTTAACACTGAGAACTGTGCACGCAGAGTTTATGAAGCTTTGAATAAGTCATTAAGCAAATAGAAATATGAAATTAACAATAATTACCGTATGTTTTAATGCGGCAGATGATTTAAAAAAAACACTTGATTCCATTCTTACACAAACGTTTACTGATTTTGAATATTTAGTTGTGGATGGAGGAAGTAAAGACAATACGCTTACCTTACTTGAATCTTATAAGCCATTGTTTGCTAAAGAAAGTAAAGTTTTTCGTTATGTGTCTGAACCCGACAAAGGCACTTACGATGCCATGAACAAAGGAATACAATTAGCCAAAGGAGAATGGATTAATTATATGAATGCCGGTGATAGCTTTTATAAAGATTCTACATTATATGAGTTCTTTTCTGCCTCATTAAAAGAAAATGCAGGTGTGATGTATGGTGACACATTTCAAACTTTTGATTTTGGAAGTGGTATTGCAAGAGAAGAAGATTATAAAAAAGATAACACCATAATGCCTTTTTGCCATCAATCATGCTTTGTTAAAACTGAACTAATGCGCCAATTTCCATTTAATCAGACTTATCGAATTGTAGCAGATCATGATTTATTTTATCGTCTACGTAAAAAAAATATTGTTTTCAAATATATTCCAATAGTTGTAGCACGCTATAATGGCCAATACGGACTTTCTGCAACTCATCCTTTAACTCTTCATCTAGAAATTTTACGAATACACCATATAAATGAAAAATGGTATTATCCATTTAAATTAATATGGACTTATATGCGATATGGATGGGTTCAACCTTTTAAAAACCATATGCCTCGCTGGATGACCGACGCTTGGATGAAACGAAAAAGAAAATTTATAAATAAAAATTAAAGATATGGATTTGTCTATAGTTATTCCTGTATATAACGGAGCGTTACTCCTAAACCGCTGTTTAGATAGTATTTTTATTCAGAAAACTCAATATACATATGAAGTCATTTTAATAGATGACGGTAGTACTGATAATTCCGTAGAACTTATAAAAGCGCGAAAAGAGTCCAATATTGTACTATTTCAGCAACAAAATGCAGGACCAGCTATAGCCCGTAATAAGGGAATAGAACTAGCTAAGGGAAAGTATATAGCTTTTATTGATGCAGATGATTACTGGAATCAAGGATATATCCAAAAAACAGTAGATTTTTTAAATACACATAATGAATGTGTGGCTGTCTCTGTAACCTGTAAGAATATTGCTTCATTTGCAAAATCAGCTTCTTATAACCCTTCATGGATGGATGATTCGAAAAAGAAAAATCCCTTTGTTTTGGAAGATTTTATGTCATATTGGGCTGCTTATTGTCATGTAGGAACGTGTTCAACTACTATGCGAACTGAACAAGTTCGACAATCAGGAGGGATGCGAATAGACTTACGTGTAACTGAAGATTATGAATTTTGGCTGTATTTATCTACGTTTGGCAAATGGGGGTTAATTCCTGAAGTTCTTTATGTAAGTGACGGAGGGGATGTAACACAATCACAGGGTTGGTTAAGCAAGATGAAACGCCGCTGGAAAAATGCACCCAGTATCGCTGAATGGGAGCAACGTATAATAGCACGATTACCAGAATTAACAATTTCTTATCAGAAAGCACGTGGACGGGTAAGCCGTAACCTAACATATTGTCAACTACTTTCAGACAGATTGACATTAAGTCGCCATGAAGCATTATGTTATGGAAAATATTTCATAAAAGATCCTATCGGAAAACTAATGAATCTAGCAAAATATATACCACTTACCTGGTGGATGCTTGCGAAATTTTTGAAATATCGAGAATATCATCGGAAGTTAAATTAGAAATACAAATTCCTCAAAATACATAAGGACTAAACATATAAGCATCTATTCTAAAAACATATCATAATCTTTTAGAACAATTATTAATATGTACAAAAAAAGAGAACTAAACATTGAAATTTTACGAATTATTTCCATGATTTTAGTACTTCTAAATCATTCACATTGGAATGCAAAATATTTCAATATAGAAATGATTCATAATGATTTATTACAATCGATTGGAGTACTGGAAATTTATAGTTGGATTTTTGTATGTGTACCATGTTTTATTGTGATTTCAGGATATTTTGGTATTCATTGGAAATGGAAAGGACTATTTAATTATTTATTCCAAATAGGCTTTTGGGGAGGATTAATTTATATAATAACATGGTTACTAGGAATGCATGCTTTTGAGCTATTGAATATGCTAAAAAATATGACTTGTTTCCTCTATGGTGTAAACTGGTTCTTTACAGCCTATCTTGGTTTGTATATGCTTGCCCCCATCTTAAATGCATTTATTGATAATGCAGATGAAAAGAAATTAAGAAATGTAACCTTGGCATTCTTCCTATTTCAAACAATATTTGGATGGATATTTAAAATGCAAGAATTCTATTATGGATTAACTACAACCAGTTTAATAGGATGGTACTTGATAGGAGGTTTAATAAGAAAATCTACATGGAAAGGATTTTTTTTGAAACCCTGGCAAAATATGATTGTATTCTTAGGCATTGGACAACTAAGTGTACTAATCGCTTTAGTAGCAGCTTATATTGGAATAGAGAAAGGTACTTATAGTTATATTTCCCCCTTGCAGGTGATACAAACGATTTATCTTTTCTTATTTTGTAAGTCTTTAAAAATCAACAGAGGAAGAAAACTCATTGCTTTTTTTGCTTCTTCTGCTTTTGCAGGTCTTTTAGCACATTCTTGGGAAGGAAGTCATTTATACGGAAATATCAATAATTGGATTAGTGAAAATTTGCCTATTCCTTTCGTTTTTGCACTTATATGGATTTTACTATTCTTTAGTTGTGCTTGTTGCCTAGACAAATTCCGAATTTTCTGTTGGAACAAAGTATCAAATCTATACTTCAAAAATTAGTTTTTCTCAATAAAAATGAAACCTACAATTTTATTTATTCTCCACATGCCACCTCCTGTGCATGGAGCTTCCATGATGGGGAAATATATTCATGACAGTCAGGTAGTGAACGAGACATTTGACTGCCATTATATAAACCTTACCACAGCAAAGAATTTGGCGGATATTGGAAAAGTAGGACTACGAAAATTAATCCAGTTCGTACAGTTATTAAACCGAATCCGAAAAGAAGTAAAAAAACTAAAACCGCAATTAGTATATATAACACCCAATGCTTGCGGAGGAGCTTTCTACAAGGATTTTGTGGTAGTACAGTTATTGAAAGCTATGGGATGCAAAGTGGTGGCTCACTATCATAACAAAGGGGTGGCTACCCGGCAAAATCACAAACCGGATAAATGGCTGTATCGTCAATTCTTTAAAGGAATTCAAATAATTTTACTGGCTGAACCGCTTTATGCAGATATGCAGCAATTCGTGAAACGAGAACAAGTATTGTTTTGTCCCAATGGTATTCCGGAATCTTCTCCTACTAACAAAGCCCCCCAAAAAGGAAGTCTGCCTCATATTTTCTTTTTATCAAACTTATTAATAGACAAAGGGGTACTTACATTATTGGATGCTTGCAAGCTGTTAAAAGAACAAGGATATATGTTTCAGTGTGATTTTGTGGGCGGAGAAACAGCAGATATGAATGCGGAACGTTTCAAACAAGAATGCATACAGCGTGAAATAGTAGATTGCGTGATTTATCATGGGAGGAAATATGGAGAAGAAAAATTAACATTCTTCCAACAAGCTGACATTTTTGTTTTCCCAACATTTTACGACAAAGAATGCTTTCCACTTGTACTATTAGAAGCAATGGAGCAAGGTTTACCTTGTATTTCTACATTTGAAGGAGGAATTGCAAATATAATAGATGAGGGAAAAAACGGTTTCCTAGTACCTTGTAGGGAAGTACAGCCTTTAGCTGAACGTATCGGGCTTTTATTGAAAGATGAAGCTTTACGAAAACAACTTGGGAAAGCAGGAAGAGCTAAATTTGAAAGAGAATATACTTTGTCTCGTTTTGAAGAGAACATTAAACGATGCCTGGAAATTTGTTTGCTGAAAGAATAATGAATTTGGTTTTCTACAAATTATTCTTTTTCTTTGCTTATCATTATTGCCTAATAGTATGAGTAACTTAAATATTGCTGTAGCTGGCACAGGCTACGTAGGTTTATCCATAGCCACACTGCTGGCCCAGCATCATCAGGTAACGGCTGTAGACGTGATTCCTGAAAAAGTAGAAAAAATCAATCACCGTATCAGCCCGATTCAGGATGAATACATCGAAAAGTATTTAGCGGAAAAGGAACTGAACCTGACGGCTACACTGGACGGAGCATCGGCTTACCGGAATGCGGACTTCGTGGTGATAGCCGCTCCCACCAACTACGACCCGGTGAAGAATTATTTCGACACGTCGCACGTGGAGGAAGTGATTGACCTGGTGCTGGAGGTAAACCCGGATGCGGTAATGGTAATCAAGAGTACCATTCCGGTGGGTTACTGCCGCAGCCTGTATGTGAAGTATGCGGAGAAGTTCCGCACCTCTCCTGCCCTTGCGGGGAAAAAATTCAACCTGCTGTTTTCGCCGGAGTTCTTGCGCGAGAGCAAGGCATTGTATGACAACCTCTACCCCAGCCGTATCATCGTGGGCTTCCCGAAACTGATTAACGGACGCGACGAGGAGAACGCGGCTATTCAGACGATTGCGGGGGAACACCTGGAGGAAAAGGCGCATGAGTTTGCGGTGCTGTTACAGGAGGGTGCCTTGAAACCGGACATCGACACGCTGTTTATGGGACTGAAAGAGGCAGAAGCGGTGAAGCTGTTTGCCAATACCTACCTAGCGCTGCGTGTAAGCTACTTTAACGAGCTGGATACGTATGCAGAGGTGAAAGGGCTGGACACACAGGCCATCATTCAGGGTATCTGTCTGGACCCGCGCATCGGTTCGCATTATAACAACCCTTCTTTTGGCTACGGGGGCTACTGTCTGCCGAAGGATACCAAGCAGCTGTTGGCCAACTACCAGGATGTGCCGGAGAACCTGATTCAGGCCATTGTGGAGAGTAACCGCACGCGCAAGGATTTCATTGCGGACCAGGTGCTGAAGAAAGCCGGATACTACGATTATTACAACCGCGGGGATTTCAGTCCGGAAGCGGAGAAGGAATGCGTTATCGGAGTATATCGCCTGACCATGAAGTCGAACAGCGATAATTTCCGCCAGAGCAGCATCCAGGGAGTAATGAAGCGTATCAAGGCGAAGGGTGCTACGGTCATCATCTATGAACCGACGCTGGAAGACGGTACTACGTTCTTCGGCTCAAAGGCGGTGAACAACCTGGAGGATTTCAAGAAGCAAAGCAACGCCATCATTGCCAACCGCTATGATGCGTGCCTGGATGACGTAAAAGACAAGGTTTATACACGTGATATTTTCAGAAGAGACTAAATAGGTAACTTAGAAACACAATGCAGACACATGTAGTCATTATGGCAGGCGGAATCGGCAGCCGGTTCTGGCCTATGAGTACCCCCGAATATCCCAAACAATTTATTGATGTGATGGGATGTGGTAAATCACTTATACAGCTTACTGTAGAGCGTTTTCTTCCGCTCTGTCCGAAAGAGAATTTCTGGGTGGTAACCAGCGAAAAGTATACAGACATCGTGAAAACGCAGTTGCCGGAATTAGCGGAAAGCCATATTTTGGCTGAACCGGAAGCGCGTAACACGGCTCCTTGCATAGCGTATGCCTGCTGGAAAATCAAGAAGGAGTTTCCGGAGGCAAACATCGTGGTCACACCTTCGGACGCCCTGGTGATAAATACCGCTGAATTCGCACGGTGTATCGCTGCCGCACTCGAAAAGACAGCGGAATCAGCTGACATCGTTACCTTGGGTATCAAGCCCAGCCGACCGGAAACGGGTTACGGGTATATTGCAGCCAAAGGTAAGGCTGACAACAGAGGTATTTACGAGGTGGAGGCTTTCAAGGAAAAGCCTGATAAGGAAACTGCTCTGAAGTATGTAGCTGCCGGAAACTTTTTCTGGAATGCGGGCATATTCGTATGGAACGTGGAAACCATTACCAAGGCCATCCAGATGTATGCACCGCAGATAGCCGGAGTAATGGACGAACTGGAACCTGCCTTATTTACGGATAAGGAACAAGAGGAACTGAAACGTCTCTTCCCTACCTGCGAGAAAATCTCAATTGACTATGCCGTCATGGAAAAGGCGAAAGAAATTGATGTACTGCCGGCGGAATTCGGCTGGAGCGACTTAGGCAGCTGGGGTTCGCTGCACACATTGTTGCCGCAGGATGAGAACGGAAATGCATACGTGGGAAACAACGTGAAGCTATTTGGATGCCGGAACTGCGTGGTACACGTGGCAGACGAGCAGAAAGTGGTGTTAGAAGGACTGGACGGTTACATCGTGGCAGAAAAGAATGGAAGGCTGTTGGTTTGCCGCCTGAATGAAGAACAACGTATCAAGGAATTCTCACAGGCATAAAACAAAAAAACATTATTTGATTGATTCTACCATTATGGAAAGAAAAGTAGCACTAATCACAGGTATTACAGGACAGGACGGATCATTCCTGGCCGAATTCTTATTGGAAAAAGGTTATGATGTACACGGTACCATTCGCCGCTCGTCGGTGGACTTCCGCGAACGTATCGCACATCTGGAAGGTAAACCGAATTTTCACTTGCACTATGCGGATTTGGGGGATTCCATGAGTATTCTGCAAGTGGTAAGCAAGGTACGCCCCACGGAAATTTACAACCTGGCTGCACAAAGCCACGTACAGGTAAGTTTTGATTCTCCGGAATTTACAGCTGACGTAGACGCCACAGGGGTACTCCGCGTGTTGGAGGCTGTCCGTCTGTGCGGACTGAAAGATACTTGCCGCATCTATCAGGCATCTACTTCGGAACTTTACGGAAAGGTGGAAGAAGTGCCGCAGAATGAAAACACGCCGTT
>ENA-UEOI01001802-UEOI01001802.1-human-gut-metagenome-genome-assembly--contig:-NODE-1802-length-17149-cov-4.375820_pt1 | contig 17149 bp, 13 predicted proteins | sample MGYA00242883_ERZ507882 | MGnify/ENA primary metagenome ERZ507882 (study PRJEB26167, sample SAMN06115502) | human gut metagenome | host: Homo sapiens | place: China:Chongqing | collected 2015-07-29...
TACCTACTGGCAGGGCCGCTACACGGAGGGCTTCGACCCCGGCACAGGCAAGCAGATCCAGCGCAGCATCACCGGAAAGACGCAGAAGGAAGTGGCACAGAAGCTGCGCCAAATCACGGCGTCGCTGGACGATGGCACCTACAAAGCCCCCTGCAAGCTGACGGTTGGAGAATGGCTGGACATCTGGACACAGGACTATCTGGCGTCGGTCAAGCCAAGAACTGTGGACAGCTATAAAACAACGGTGGAAAACCATCTAAAGCCCGCTTTTGCTGCAATGAAGCTGGACGCCTTGAAAACGCAGGATGTGCAGCGGTTTTATAACTCTTTGCAGGTAGAGTGTGGAGACAGAAAACCACTGTCTGCGAAAAGCGTTCGCAATATCCACGGAGTTTTTCATAAAGCGTTGCAGCAGGCTGTAAAGCTGGGGCATATCCGCACAAATCCAGCCGACCCCTGTGATTTGCCTCGAGCTGTTCGCAAAGACATTCATCCGCTGGATAATGAAGCAATCGCCCGATTTCTGAAAGTAGCCCGTGGACACCGCTATGAAACCATCTATGTGTTCACACTCTTCACCGGTCTGCGGGAGGGCGAGGTGCTGGGACTGCTGTGGGATTGCGTTGACCTTGAACGCGGTGTGATCGTTGTAAACAAGCAGTTACAAAAAGAACGGCGCGGAAAGGGCGAATATCACCTTGTTACCACTAAAAACGGAAAGAGCCGCCAAATCACGGCAGCTCCCTTCGTGGTTGACCTTTTGAAAAAGCAGCGGTGCTTACAAGAGAGCCAAAAGCGGCTTGCGGGAGAGGCGTGGGAAAATAGCGGACTTGTGTTCACAAATGAAATGGGACATCACCTTTCAGCACAAACCGTTTACCTCCACTTTAAGAAGTTGGCGGGACAGGCAGGTTTTCCCTCTGCGCGTTTTCACGATCTGCGTCACTCCTATGCAGTTGCCTCTTTACAAAGCGGCGATGACATCAAGACCGTGCAGGAAAATCTGGGGCATCACACAGCAGCATTTACGTTGGATGTTTACGGTCATGTGACGGAACAAATGAGACGCAATAGTGCTGACCGTATGCAACGGTTCATCGAGAGTCTGCCGCAAGAATAAGGCTAACTGTAAGGCTAAAATGGCTTCAAGGCAAAAGAAAAATCCTTGAAACCGTTGCGGTTTCAAGGATTTTTACTGGTGCGCGAGGCGGGACTTGAACCCGCACGTCCGTAGTGGACACTAGAACCTGAATCTAGCGAGTCTGCCAATTCCACCACTCGCGCGTCGAACAAATGGAATTATAGTATGTCGGGGGCGAATTGTCAACCCCTTTTTGGAATATTTTTTCAGCTTTTTGAAAGAGCCGTTTTCACGCCTTGACCTGACGGTGGAAAATTGATATGATAAGGAAAAATCCGGCGGACAGAGAGGTTTTTATGGAGAAGCAATTAACGGCACGGCAGCGGCAGGCGCTGGAGATGCGTTCGAGGATACAGGCCGTAGCACTGGACTTATTTGACAAGGAGAGCTTTGAGGCGGTGTCTGTGGAGCAGATCGCCCAGGCGGCGGGATGCTCCGTGGGCAACATCTATCATTATTTCAAAAGCAAGGATGAGCTGGTCATCCAGGTGACGGACAGCGTGGACGCCCAGTACCGGGTGCTGGAGGCGGGATATATGGCGGACGAGGCCAACAGCTGGTACGACAAGCTGCTGGATTTCGTAGGACAGGCGCTGGTGATCAGCGCCAACGATCCGTCGCTGTACCGCAGCTTCATCCACGGGATCAAGTATCCGGAGCAGGCGATTCTGCGGGACAACGAGAAGCGCGTGTACTTCCGGGTGCTGCGGGAGCTGGTGGATGGCTGCCGGGAGGAGGGCTCGGTACACCACAGCCGCGACCGGGAGGAGCTGGTGGCGGATCTGGTGGCGCTGCACCGGGGAATGCTGCTGGAATGGCGCATTTACGAGGGCGCGTTCGACCTGCCGCGCCGGGGGCGGCGGATGGCGGCGGCGCTGCTGGCAGGATGGAAGCAGGCGGAATAATATGTAGTATGGCAGCAGGGCGGCCCGGTGGAAACACTGGGCCGCTTTTTGACGTGCGGAAAGAGGGAGTTAGAGGGGGTGAACGGTGTTTTCAACAGCGGGTACGGCCGTTTTTTGTGCGATGTGCCAACTTTGACGGCAAAATGCAAATCAGCGTTGACATCGGGGGCGGTGAGTGCCATAATTAAAATAGTTCACTGAGCCGTTCGGTGAAATATTTAACGACCGACCCCTTTGCGGGAACGACGGGAAGGAGAAATACATGAAACTTCTGATCATCAACCCCGGCGCGACATCCACCAAGATCGCGGTGTTTGAGGACGAGGAGCAGCTTTTCAAGGTCACCATCGACCATTCCGCAGAGGAACTGGATCAGTTCCCCAGGGTCATCGACCAGGCGGACTACCGCAAGGAGGCCATTCTGAAGGCCATCGGCGAGGCGGGCTATCAGCTGGGCGACTTTGCCGCCGTGTGCGGGCGGGGCGGTCTGTACCGGCCTATCCCCAGCGGTACGTACGCCGTCAACGACAAGGTCATGGCCGACGTGGAGACGGCGCCCTACGGCGAGCATCCGTCCAACCTGGGCGCGTACCTGGCCAAGAAGCTGGGCGACATGGTGGGAATCCCGGCGTTCTTCGTTGACCCGGTGTGCGTGGACGAGATGACGGAGGTGGCCCACTACACCGGCTTTGCCGAGTTCCGCCGTCTGTGCCAGTTCCACGCGCTGAACCACAAGGCTGTGGGGCGCAGGGCGGCCAAGGAGCTGGGCAAGAAATATGAGGATGTGAACCTGATCGTGTGCCATCTGGGCGGCGGTGTCAGCGTGGGCGCTCACGAGCATGGCCGGGTGGTGGACGTGTGCAACGTGAAGGACGAGGGCTCGATGGGTATGGACCGGGCCGGCGGGCTGCCGGTGAACCAGCTCATCAGCTACTGCTTCAGCGGGAAGACCAAGGACGAGGTTAAACGCACCTTCGGGCGCAGGGCCGGTATGTTCTCCTATTTGGGCACGACGGATTTCCGGGTGGTCTGCGCCAAGGTGGTGGAGGGCGACCCCAAGGCCGTGGAGGCCTATCAGGCGCTGGTGTACCAGCTGGCCAAGGACATCGGCGCGATGGCGGCGGTGCTGCATTTCAACGTGGACGCCATCGTCTATACGGCGGGCATGGCATACGAGGACTTCTTCTGCAACGACATCAGCGCCTATGTGAGCAAGATCGCGCCCATCATCCGGCTGCCGGGTGAGGAGGAGATGCGCTCTCTGGCGGAGGGCGCACTGCGGGTGCTCCGGGGCGAGCAGGAGGCCGCGCAGTATTGATCTGTTTTCAATTCGCATGACATATAACGCATAAAATAGTGGAAAAAAGAGAAGAAAGGTGGAAAAAGCTATGAAACATCTGATGTCCGGTAACGAGGCCACCGCACGGGGCGTCTACGAAGCCGGTATCAAGGTCTGTTCCGCGTATCCCGGAACGCCCAGCACGGAGATCCTGGAGAACCTGCCCCAGTACGGCAAGGACGTGTACTGCGAGTGGGCCCCCAACGAGAAGGTGGCCACCGAGGTGGCCTACGGCGCGTCCGTGGCCGGTTCCCGCGCCTTCTGCACTATGAAGATGGTGGGCCTGAACGTGGCCGCCGATCCCCTGTTCACCGCCGGCTACATGGGCGTGAACGGCGCGTACATCGTCGTCACCGCCGACGACCCCAGCTGTCACTCCTCTCAGAATGAGCAGGACAACCGCCACTATGCCCGGGCTGCCAAGATCGCCATGGTCGAGCCCAGCGACGCCCAGGAGTGCAAGGACTTCGTGAAGCTGGCCTGCGAGATCTCCGAGGAGTTCGACACGCCGGTGCTGTACCGCACCACCACCCGTGTCTGTCACAGCAAGGGCCTGGTGGAGTTCGGCGAGCGTGTGGAGCACGTTGCCCCCGCCTATGCCCGGAACACCCGGAAGTACATCTGCGCCCCCGCCAACGCCTATCTGAACCACCCCATCGTGGAGGAGCGGCTGGTGAAGCTGGCGGAGTACGGCTGCACCCGCGCCGTGGAGAACGGCCTGAACAAGATGGAGCTGGGCGACGGCAAGGTGGGCGTGATCACCGCGTCCATCAGCTATCAGTACGCCAAGGAGGTGTTCCCTGAGGGCACGTCTTTCCTGAAGCTGGGCCTGACCTACCCCCTGCCCATGGAGCTGATCCGCGACTTCGCCGGGAAGGTGGAGAAGCTGTACGTTATCGAGGAGCTTGACCCGTTCATGGAGGACGAGATCAAGGCCGCCGGTATTGAGTGCGTCGGCAAGGAGCTGACCGGCAAGCTGTATGAGCTGAACACCGAGCTGGTGCGGGAGCGCGTGCTGGGCATCAAGCCGGAGTACAAGACCATCACCGATGTGCAGGTGGCCAAGCGTCCCCCGGCACTGTGCCCCGGCTGCCCCCACAGAGGCTTCTTCTACACCCTGTCCAAGAACAAGAACTATGTGGTCACCGGCGACATCGGCTGCTACACCCTGGGCTTTGCGCCTCCCCTGAACTGCATGGACGTGTGCATCTGCATGGGCGGCGGCTTCTCCGCCGGTATGGGCATGGCCAAGTCCTTCCAGCGCGAGGGCGTCACCGACAAGGTGGTGTTCGGCGTCATGGGCGACTCCACGTTCTTCCACAGCGGCATGACCGGCGCGGCCGAGATCATCTACAACAACGGTCGGATGATCCCCTGCGTGCTGGATAACCGCATCACCGGCATGACCGGCCACCAGGAGAACCCCGGCACGGGCTTTACGCTGATGGGCGAGCCCGCTCCCATGATCAGCGTGGAGAAGGTGTTCGAGGCCTATGGCTACGCGCCCATCTTCACCGTCGATCCCCAGGATCTGGCGGCCATGAAGAAGACCGTGGACGAGGCGGTGGCCGCCCTGAACGAGGGCAAGCACCCCGCCATCGTTACCCGCCGTCCCTGCCTGCTGATCAAGCGCATCAAGCAGGAGTTGGGTATGTGCGTGGTCAACGCCGACAAGTGCAAGAGCTGCAAGAGCTGCCTGAAGGTGGGCTGCCCCGCCATCTCCATGGAGAACGGCAAGGCGGTCATCGACCGTACCCAGTGCGTGGGCTGCACCGTGTGCGCCCAGGCCTGCCCGTTTGGTGCTATCGAAAAGGAGGAGAAGTAACATGAACGATGTGAAAAGCTGCCTGTTGGTCGGCGTCGGCGGTCAGGGCGCCATCCTGATCTCCAAGATCATGTCCAACGGCTTTATGAAGGCCGGCTATGACGTGAAGCAGAGCGAGGTCCACGGCATGGCCCAGCGCGGCGGCAGCGTGTCCACCCAGGTCCGCTGGGGCAAGAAGGTCTACGGACCTGTGTTCGGCAAGGGCGAGGCCGACATCATGGTGGCGCTGGAGAAGATGGAGGCCGTCCGCTATGCGGAGTTCCTGAACCCCAACGGCGTGGCCGTCATCAATGACTATGCCATCAAGTCCACCACCATCGCCTCCGGCGCGGAGGCCTATCCCGAGGGCTGCATCGAGGCCATGCAGAAGAACTTCAAGACCATCGCCGTGCCCGCCAGCGACATTGCCATCGGACTGGGCAACCCCAAGTGCATGAACGTGGTGCTGTTCGGCGCTATGTGCGACAGCCTGGGCTGCCCGGAGATCGACTGGGAGGAGATCGTGGCGGAGACCGTGCCGGCCAAGGTCAAGGAGCTGAACCTGAAGGCGTTCCGTGCCGGCCGTGAGGCGGCCAGGAGCGCCCAGTAAAGTACGCTTTATACTCCGGGAGAGAAGGAAATAGAGAAAGGGGAAGGGGTGCGCGCAGCGCACCCCTTTTCCGTGGGTGGACAAACGGGACGGACTGTGCTATCATCCCGGTGAAAGGAGTGTGCTGACATGGCATTTGAGGGATACACCCAGGAGACGCTGGACTTTCTGTGGGGCATACGGTTCAACAACGAGCGGGGCTGGTTCATGGCCCACAAGGAGGACTATCAGGCGCATCTGCTGCGGCCCACCCGGGAGTTGGGGGAGCAGGTATATGAGGCGCTGCACGAGAAGTACCCGAAAGAACCGTTCCTGCTGAAGATGTCCCGTATCTACCGGGACGCCCGGCGGCTGCACGGACAAGGGCCGTACAAGGATCATCTGTGGTTCTGCATCCGCACCGGGGACGAGGACTGGACGGGGAGGCCTACGTTTTACTTTGAGATCGCGCCGGATTATTACAGCTACGGCATGGGGTTCTGGTCGCCAAAGGCGTCGCTGATGGAGGCGTACCGCAAGGGCATCGACGAGAAGCCGGAGGAATTGGCCAGGCTGGTGCGGCGGTTCAACCGGCAGGAACATTTTGTGCTGGTTGGGCCGGAGTATGCCAGAAGCCGTGGGGAGGTCAGCGCGCTGCTGCGGCCCTGGTATCAGAAGAAGTCGGTGAATTTGCAGCATGAGCTGCCGCCGGACGAGCGGATCTTCTCCCCGGAGCTGGCCCGGGACATGATCGAGGGCTTTGAGGCGCTGATGCCGTTTTATAAGTATTTCGACAGGCTGTGCGCGGCCCAAACCGAAAAGTGAAAAGTTTTTGTAAATAAGGACGTGTTGCCGCTTGACAACCGACGCCGGGGTGGGTAAAATATTGCCTAATGAATGAGGGAGTAATTCCGCAGTGCCTCTGGCGCGGCGAGACACACCGTCATCCCGGCGCGTCAGCGCCCGATGTGTCCTGAAAGAATGAGACTCATGCACAGACTGCCCTGTGCATGAGTTTTTTGCTGCACAGGGCGGAGAACATACAGGACGAGAAACGAAAAGGAGTAGGTCATTATGGACAGAGAGTATACCCACAGCCCGCAGGAGGTGCTGGAGTCACTCCAGTCCTGTCCCACCGGCTTGACGGAGGAACAGGCGGCGGAGCGGCTGCGGCAGCATGGGCCGAATAAGCTGAAGGAGGCGGAGAAGCCCTCCGTGTTCCAGCGGTTTCTGGCGCAGCTGAAGGACCCTATGCTGCTGATTTTGATGGCAGCGGCTGCGGTATCCGCCGTGACCAACGCCCTCAGCGGCGAGAGCTTCACGGAGGTGTTCATCATCCTCATCGTGGTGCTGCTGAACGCGGTGCTGGGCGTGGTGCAGGAGAGCAAGGCGGAGGCCGCCATCGAGGCGTTGCAGACCATGACCGCCGCCAAGTGCAAGGTGCTGCGGGGCGGCCATCAGATCGTGGTGGAGAGCAGCCAGCTCGTGCCCGGCGATGTGGTGGTGCTGGAGGCCGGCGACGCCGTGCCCGCCGACGGGCGGCTGCTGGAGAGCGCGTCGCTGAAGATCGAAGAGGCGGCGCTGACAGGCGAGAGCGTGCCGGTGAACAAGGCGGTGGAGCTGCTGACCGGCGACTCCATCCCCCTGGGTGACCGGAAGAATATGTGCTATATGGGCAGCACGGTGGTCTATGGACGGGGCAAGGCGGTGATCACCGCCACCGGTATGGACACGGAGATGGGCAAGATCGCCGACGTGCTGGCCCAAACGGAGCAGGAGCAGACCCCTCTGCAGCGGAAGCTGAACGAGCTGGGCAAGACCATGAGCAAGCTGGTGCTGGGCATCTGCGTGTTCATCTTTATCTTTGACCTGGTGGTGGCCGGGGAGTTCACACTGGAGACGGTGCTGAGCACGTTCATGGTGGCGGTGTCCCTGGCGGTGGCGGCCATCCCGGAGGGGTTGGCCACGGTGGTGACGGTGGTGCTGAGCATCGGTGTGACCAACATGAGCAAGCACCATGCGGTGATCCGCCGGCTGACGGCTGTGGAGACGCTGGGCTGCACCCAGGTCATCTGCTCGGATAAGACCGGCACGCTGACCCAGAACAAGATGACGGTGGTGGAGCACACCGGCCCGACGGAGCTGCTGGCCACGGCCATGGCCCTGTGCAGCGACGCCGTGCTGGAGGACGGTAAGGCGGTGGGCGAGCCTACGGAGGCGGCGCTGGTGAACTTTGCCGCCGCCAATGGGCTGGAGAAGGCGCGTTTGGAGGAGAAGCAGCCCCGGTGCGGCGAAGCACCCTTTGACTCCGGGCGGAAGATGATGTCCACCATCCACCGTATGGACACCGGGTTCATCCAGTACACCAAGGGTGCGCCGGACGAGGTGCTGCGCCGGTGTGTGAGCTATACGGAGGGCGGCGCGGTGCTGCCCATGACGGAGGAGAAGCGCAGCGCCATTTTGGCGGAGAACAAGGCAATGGCCGACAAGGCGCTGCGTGTGCTGGCGGCGGCGGAGCGGCTGTATGACGCGCTGCCCGACCGGCAGGAGCCGGAGGATCTGGAGCAGGAGCTGTGCTTCATCGGCCTGGCGGGCATGATCGACCCGGTGCGGCCTGAGGTGAAGGCGGCCGTGGCGGAGTGCCGGGCTGCCGGTATCCGGCCTGTGATGATCACCGGCGACCACAAGGACACCGCCGTGGCCATCGGCAGGGAGCTGGGCATCATCGACAGCGCCGACCAGGCCATCACCGGCAGCGCGCTGGACGGCATGAGCGACGAGGAGCTGGACCGGGCGGTGGAGAAGTACAGTGTGTACGCCCGGGTGCAGCCGGAGCATAAGGTGCGCATCGTGTCCGCCTGGCGGCGAAAGGGCGCTGTGACCGCCATGACCGGCGACGGCGTCAACGACGCGCCGTCCATCAAGTCCGCCGACATCGGCGTGGGCATGGGCATCACCGGCACGGACGTGACGAAGAACGTGGCGGACATGGTGCTCAGCGATGATAACTTCGCCACCATCGTCTCCGCCGTGGGCGAGGGACGGCGCATCTACGACAACATCCGCAAGGCCATCCAGTTCCTGCTGGCCAGCAACATGAGCGAGGTGCTGGGCGTGTTCTTTGCCACGCTGCTGGGCTTCACGCTGCTGAACCCGGTGCACCTGCTGTTCATCAACCTGATCACCGACTGCTTCCCGGCGCTGGCGCTGGGATTGGAGAAGGAAGAGCCGGACACCATGACCCGGCCTCCCCGTGACAGCAAGGACGGCATTTTCGCCGGCGGATTGGGCTTTGACATCCTGTATCAGGGCGTGCTGATCACGATCATCACCATGACCTCCTATATCATCGGACACTGCATGGAGGTGGGCTATTTCGAGATGCCCAAGGGCGTGTCCGACGACGGCATGACCATGGCGTTTTTGACCATGAGTATGTGCGAGATCTTCCACAGCTTCAATATGCGCTCCCAGCGCAAGAGCGTGTTCTCGCTGCCAAGCCACAACAAGGTGCTGTGGGGCGCGATGGTCGGCTCGCTGGTCCTGACCACGGTGGTGCTGGAGGTGCCGGTGGTGGCCAATGCCTTTGGATTTACCCCGGTGAGCTGGGCCGAGTACGGCGTGGCCATGGGCTTGGCGATCTTGGTCATCCCCATCGTGGAGCTGGTGAAGTGCATCCAGCGGAAGGCCGCGAAAAAGAGAAGCAAATAAGCAAAAAGGGAAGCACCCGGGAGGGTGCTTCCTGTTTTTGCTTATGGAGACGGATTCCGAGTTGACCAATCGATGGTAGGGAAATAGCACTTGCAATCTGAAAAAAGCGTGGTACAATACATACACTAAAACAGAGGGAGAAAGGAGCGGCCGCTATGCTTGCAGGACTCAGTCAATATCTGCCGGAGAGCACGCTGACGCTGTTCGACAACCTTGAATTCTTTGTCCGCCTGCTGCTGTCCGCCGCGCTGGGCGCACTGGTGGGTCTGGAGCGCAGCAAGCGGCAGAAGGAGGCGGGCGTCCGCACCCACTGCATCATCGCCTGCACCTCCGCTTTGTTCATGATTCTGTCCAAGTACGCCTTTATGGACCTGGTGGACATCAGCGGTATCCGGGGCGCTGACCCGGCCCGCATCGCGGCCCAGGTGGTCAGCGGCATTTCGTTCCTGGGCGCGGGTGTTATCTTCAAAAACGGCAACTCCATCCGCGGGCTGACCACTGCCGCCGGTATGTGGGGCACGGCAGCCGTGGGTATGGCCATCGGCGCGGGTATGTACTGGGTGGGGTTCATCGAGGCTGCTGTCCTGGTGGCCATACAGATCATCCTGCACCGCTTCCCTGTGGGGGCGGACGCGCTGACCACCCAGGAGATCCTGGTGGAGATGGCGGACACCCAGGAGATGCAGGACAAGTTTGACGAGCTGCTGAAAAAGCACCGGGGACAGGTGACGGAGAGCAGCCTGACCCGGGAGGAGGGGTATCTCCGCATGGAGATCACCGCCAAGCTGGAGCCGCCCATCTCCCATGATGAGGCGTTGATGTTTATGAAAGAAAATAGCGGTGTGCGTCGTATTTCCGTCTGATGGGAGATATACCCATGAAGCGCTCTGAGATCAACCGTGCCCTGCGGGGCATGGAGGCCATGCTGGAGCAGCACTGCTTCGCGCTGCCGCCGTTCTGCCATTACATCAGACTGTCAAAAAAGCCTGTTATTGCGCGCCAGTCCGCAGACTGGTCGCGGCAATCCGCTTCCAAAATACATAATAATACATAATTCCTGCATTTTTCGCAGATTTTCAGCAAAAGGTTTGGGTTTATTGACACGCTGATGTAATGAGAGAAGGACGCCCTCCGGGCGTCCTTCTCTCATTACATCATGCTTTATCCCAGCGCGTTTGCCAGACCCACCATTACCGGCATGGTCAGGGCGGAGAAGGCGGTCTGCACCGACACCACCGATGAGGACAGCGCCGTGTCGCAGCCGAACTTGGCGGAAAACATACTCAGCAGCGCCGCCGGAGGAGCACTGGCCGCGATGAGCAGCACCAGCGTCAGATCGTGGGGCACGCCCAGCAGCAGGCAGATGCCAAGGGACGCCAGAGGCAACGCCACCAGACGGAGGCCCATGGTCACCCAGGAGGACTTGCCCTGCAGGGCCGCACGGAAGTCGGCGTGGCTGAGCTGATAGCCCACTACCACCATGGGGACGGGGGTGTTCAGGTCAGCCAGGTAGCCGATGGGCGTGATCAGGAGCTGAGGCAGCTCAATCTGGAGCAGATACAGGAGCATGGCCAGTGCGATGCTGATGACACCGGGGTTCAGCAGCAGCGGCCGCAGCTTCAGCTTCCGTCGGTCACCGGTGAGGATGTATACGCCCCAGGTCCAGCTCAGCACGGTGAACACGATGGTGTAGGCAGAGCCGTAGAACACGCCGATGCTGCCCAACAGCGCCGCCATCAGGGGATAGCCCATAAATCCGGAGTTGGAGAACACCGTGGCGAAGCGCAGGGCGCGCTGCCGGGGGAGGCTTTCGTCGCGGACGAAGAGGTACGACGCGGCGATGAAGATCATGTGCAGCACCAGCGCCACCAGCGCCACGATGCCGAAGGCGCGGAGTGTCTCCCGCTCCAGCGGGCGCTGGAACGCCACCATCAGCATACAGGGCGACACCACGTACATCACCAGCGTGCTCAGGGCCACAGAGCCGCGGTCATCCAGCAGCTTTGCCTTTCCCAGCACGAAGCCCACCACCATCAGCAGGTACAGCGTGATGATCTGATGGCCCACGGTGAGAAACGATTGGAGCATAGGGCATACCTCCCTGCAAAAAATTCACATTCCGACACAGTCTACCACAAATCCGGCGGGTGTCAAGAGAAACTGTTGTCTTACGGCGGAAAACGGCGTATAATACATCTATTACGTCATTTTGAGAAAAGCAGGAGGCGCTTTTATGAAACTCATGGTACTGGACGGCAACAGCCTCATCAACCGCGCCTACCACGGCGTTCGTCCCCTGAGCACCAGTCAGGGCTTGCAGACCAACGCCATTTTCGGTTTCCTCACCACCCTCCAGCGGCTGACGGACGAGGAAAAGCCCGACGCGCTGTGCGTCACCTTCGACCGCCGCGAGCCTACGTTCCGTCACAAGGCGGACGAGGCCTACAAGGCCAAGCGCAAGCCTATGGACGAGGAGCTGGCCATGCAGTTTCCACCGCTGAAGGACGTGCTGGACGCCATGGCCATCCCCCGCTACGAGCTGGCGGGCTATGAGGCCGACGACCTGATCGGCACCATCAGCCGCCGGTGCGAGGCCGACGGCTGGGACTGCGTCATCGTCACCGGCGATAAGGACAGCTTACAGCTCATCACCGACCATACCCGGGTGAAGCTGGCCACCGGGATGCCGGGGCGGGAGTCCTACAAGGACATGACGCCGGAGACGTTCCGGGAGGCCTATGGCTTCGACCCCATCCATATGATCGACCTGAAGGCCCTGATGGGCGACGCCTCGGACAACATCTCCGGTGTGCCGGGCATCGGCGAAAAGACGGCCATGACGCTGATACAGACCTATGGCAGCATCGACGCGGTATATGCCCACATCGACAGCGTGGATCTGCGGGCCGGTATGCTGGCCAAGCTCAGGGACGGCGAGGCCGCCGCCCGTCACAGCTATTGGATGGCCACCATCGTCACCGACGCGCCGCTGGAGTTCCAGCCGGCGGACGCCCTGCGAAAGCCCTTCAAGCCGGAGCTGTACGACGTATTCCTGCGGCTGGAGTTCCAGCGGTTCATCGACAAGTATCATTTGACGCCGGGCCATCCGGCGGAGGCGCATCGGGAGTACACCGCTGCGGTGGAGATACTGACCGGCGAGAACCGGGCGGAGGAATGTCTGGCGCTGTGGCGGCAGGCGGACTATGTCACCGTATATGGACTGTCGGACCTGTCTGCGCTGGTGGTATCCTGTGAGACAGGGGAGGACAGCTCTCTGGCGGTGGAGCTTTATGTAAACCGATATAAAGGCGGCTGGCACGATCTTCTGACGGCGCTGTTCTCCGGGGACATCAAGAAGGTGAGCCACAATGTCAAGGATATGATGCGCGCCCTGCTGGAGCAGGGACTGCCCGCCGAGGGGTTCGTGTTTGACACGGCGCTGGCGGCGTACCTGCTGGACGCCACCGCCGGGAGCTACGACCTGCCCCGGCTGTTCGTGGCGTATTATAATGAAGAACTGCCCAAGCCGTCCCACCTTGCGCCGGAAGCGTTCACCTCGCTGCTGGGCGAGGATGGGGAGGCCCAGGCGTCGCTGCTGAGCTATACCGCTGCCGTCAGCGCCCTCCATGAGACGCTGCGGCCCAAGCTGGCGGAGCGGAACGTGGAGCGGCTGTACTACGACGTGGAGCTGCCCCTGTGCCGGGTGCTGGCGGATATGGAGACGGCGGGCTTCCTGGTGGACAGGAAGGCTTTGGCGGAGTTCGGCGAGATGCTGGGCCGCACCATGGAGGAGACGGAGCAGGCCATCTACGACGCGGCGGGGGCGCGGTTCAACATCAATTCCCCAAAACAGCTGGGGGTGCTGCTGTTCGACAAGCTGCACCTGCCCCACGGGAAGAAGACCAAGACCGGCTGGTCCACCAACGCGGAGGTGCTGGAGAAGCTGCGGTACGACTATCCCATCGTGGACAGCATCCTGCGCTACCGGCAGTACGCCAAGCTGCGTTCCACCTACGTGGACGGGCTATTGAAGGTCATCGACCCGGATGGCCGGGTGCGCACCAGCTTCCAAATGACCGTCACCGCCACGGGGAGGCTCAGCTCCACCGAGCCGAATTTGCAGAATATCCCCACCCGCACCGAGCTGGGGAGCCGCCTGCGGGCCATGTTCACCGCCGCGCCGGGGTGCGTGCTGGTGGACGCAGACTACTCCCAGATCGAGCTGCGGCTGCTGGCGGACATGGCGGGGGACACGGAGATGCGGGACGCATTCCTGTCCGGCGCGGATTTCCACACCGTCACCGCCGCCAAGGTGTTCCACCTGCCCCCGGAGCAGGTGACGCCGGAGCTGCGCCGCCGGGCCAAGGCCGTGAACTTCGGCGTGGTCTACGGTATCTCCGCCTTCTCCCTGGCCCAGGACATCGGCGTGACGGTGCAGGAGGCCAAGGACTATATGGAGCGCTATTTCGCCACCTACACCGGGGTGCGGCAGTACATGACCGACGTGGTAGCGCGGGCGGAGCGTGACGGCTTTGTGGAGACGCCCATGCACCGCCGCCGCGCGCTGCCGGAGCTGAAGAGCAGCAACCACAACCTGCGGGAGTTCGGCAAACGGGTGGCGCTGAATATGCCGGTGCAGGGCGCTGCCGCCGACATCATCAAGATCGCTATGGTGCGCGTTCACAGCCGCCTGAGGGAGGAGCACCTGCAGGCCCGGTTGCTGATGCAGGTGCACGACGAGCTGATCGTGGAGTGCCCTGTATCGGAGCGGGAGAGGGTGGAGCGTCTGCTGACGGAGGAGATGTCCCGGGCCGCTGAACTGTCCCTGCCGCTGATCGCGGAGGCCCATTCCGGCCAGAACTGGCTGCAAGCCAAGGAGTGACTGTCATGAAAACGGTAAAAATAATTCCCATGTCCGCCGAGCATTTGGATGCGCTGGCGTCCCTGGAGCGGATATGCTTTTCCCGGCCCTGGTCGCGGCAGATGCTGGCCGACGAGCTGGACAACCAGTGCGCCGCATTTCTGGTGGCCCTTGAGCCGGAGACGGAAAAGGTCATCGGCTATGCCGGGCTGCTGGTGGCCGCCGACGAGGGGTATATCACCAACGTGGCCGTAGATCCCTCCCGCCGCCGTCAGGGCGTGGCCGCCCAGCTGCTGCGGGTGTTCGACGATTTTGCCCGGGCCAACCACCTGGCGTTCCTGACGCTGGAGGTGCGGCCCTCCAACCAGGCTGCCATTGCCCTGTATCAGGGCTTTGGCTTCATTGAGGCGGGCCGCCGCAGGAATTACTACGACCTTCCCAAGGAGGACGCCCTCATCCTGACGAAATACTACACGGAGGAGGCGGCGCAATGAACATTCTGGCGTTTGAGTCCTCCTGCGACGAGACGGCGGTGGCGGTAGTACGGGACGGACGGCAGGTGCTGTCCGACGCCATACTGTCCCAGGCAGATATGCACGCGCTGTACGGCGGTGTGGTGCCGGAGATGGCCTCCCGCAAGCACGTGGAGGCCATCGCCGCCCTGACGGACAAGGCGCTCTCCGACGCGGGGCTGACGAAGACGGACATCGACGCGGTGGCCGTCACCTATGCGCCGGGGCTTATCGGCGCGGTACTGGTGGGCGTCAGCTTTGCCAAGTCCGCCGCCTATGCTCTGGGCGTGCCGCTGATCCCGGTGCACCACGTCCGCGGTCATATCGCCGCCAACTATCTGGCCTTTCCGGAGCTGGAGCCGCCCTTTGCGGCCCTGGCCATCTCCGGCGGCAACACGCTGATCGTGGACGTGGCGGATTACACGGATATGACCATCCTGGGCGCGACCCGGGACGACGCGGCGGGGGAGTGCTTCGACAAGGCCGCCCGGGTGCTGGGGCTGCCCTATCCCGGCGGCAGGCCTATGGATGAGCTGGCACAGCGGTCGCAGGGTGGAAAGTACGACCTGCCCAGTGCCCACGTGTCCGGCGCGGAGCTGGATATGAGCTTTTCCGGGCTGAAGACCGCCGTGGTGAACCTGGCCCATAATGCCCAGCAGAAGGGCGAACCGCTGGACGCGGCGGCGCTGGCCCGCGATTTCACCCGCGCCGTGTCCAATGAGCTTGTGCCCCGGGCCATGCGGGCGCTGGAGCTGACGGGACGCAGGACGCTGGTGGCCGCCGGCGGCGTGGCCGCCAACTCCATCATCCGCGCCGATTTGCAGAATGCCTGTGAAAAGGCCGGGGTGAAGCTGTACCTGCCGCCGCTGCGGTGGTGCGGCGACAACGGCGCGATGATCGGCTCGCAGGGCTACTATGAGTATCGGGCCGGGAGCACCGCCGGGCTGGACCTGAACGCTTATGCCACCATGGATCTGGGCGATCCGGTGTTTTGAAAACAGAGCAAAAGCCGCCTGCGGGCGGCTTTTGTCGTTTCTTTGTAGTGTAAACGTGTGTTATGGTAAACGGGGGCGGCGGAATTGGCCGGTTTTCTCCGTGAGACGACATTATGTTAAGTGAATAACCGCTGTTTCGCGGGTAAAAGTGCCGTTTTCGGCTGTGGAATTTTCTGTAAAGTGCTGTAGAAAATGGCTTGAATAAAGGATTTACACCGGTGTGGAAAACCCTGTGGAAACTGTGGATAACTGCTTGTAAACTTTATGGGTTGTAGAATTATGTCAAATAGTCGTAAAGGGAAAGCGGTTGCGGCACACCCGCTAAATAATCGCAAAAACAGGAGAAATCAGGCACGTAGGCTTACATTTCCCGGCGGAGTCTTTCGCGGGCCGACCGAGAGGAAAAGTGCAATTTGAAACTTTTCCAATGCTTTTTATTGCGGCGGCGGTGAATGATTACGTTATGTATTATCAGGGCGTTTCCACAAATTTTTCCCACGATTCCACTTGACGCGTTCCTCATGCTATGCTATAATCTCAAATTGCGCGGGAATCGCCCGTGAAATTTGTTATGCAACGACAGGGGGAGAGCGCTTGTGCCCGGAGAGCTGGCTTCCAAGGATAGGGTGGTGGGACTGAAGCAGACCCGCCGCGCCGTGCTTCAGGGTGCTGCCCGCGTCGTCTATCTGGCCTCCGACGCCGATCCCCGGCTCACCGCGCCGCTGCGGGAGCTGTGCCGCACGCAGGACGTGCCCTGCAACGGCAGCATGACGCTCCAGCAGCTGGGCAGAGCCTGCGGTATCGCCGTTCCGGCCGCCGCTGTGGCATTGCTCTGCGCGGAATGATATTGTTTCCGCCGGGTATAAACACCGTTTATCCCGTGGAAAATAAAGGGATGGAACACCTCCCGCCAATTCTTGAGAAAGGAGAAACCAAATGCCTACTTTCAATCAGCTGGTCAAGCAGGGTCGCAAGAAGAGCACCTACAAGTCCAATTCCCCCGCCATGCAGAAGGGCCTCAACACGCTGAAGAACAAGGAGACTGACCTGAGCTCTCCCCAGAAGCGCGGTGTCTGCACTGCCGTGAGAACCGCGACTCCCAAGAAGCCCAACTCCGCTCTGCGTAAGATCGCCCGTGTGCGTCTGACCAACGGCTACGAAGTCACCGCATACATCCCCGGCGTGGGCCACTCCCTGCAGGAGCACTCCGTCGTGATGATCCGCGGCGGCCGTGTCAAGGACCTGCCCGGCGTCCGTTACCACATCATCCGCGGTACGCTGGATACCCAGGG
>ENA-UEOI01001806-UEOI01001806.1-human-gut-metagenome-genome-assembly--contig:-NODE-1806-length-17095-cov-4.335116_pt1 | contig 17095 bp, 10 predicted proteins | sample MGYA00242883_ERZ507882 | MGnify/ENA primary metagenome ERZ507882 (study PRJEB26167, sample SAMN06115502) | human gut metagenome | host: Homo sapiens | place: China:Chongqing | collected 2015-07-29...
ATCGATCTTTCGGAACGGATAGTCGATTCCCCTTCCTCGAATCCGCTTTCGGCTTTGGGAATGGAAGAGCTGTTGTCGATGGAAGTTTCGCGCAGCCTGGCGCTGATTGACGTGCTCGGCGCGATCGAGCGGGCCGAGACGGACGACCGGATCGAGGGAATCTACCTGAACGTGGCTCCTACGATGAGCCTCGGCATGGCGTCGCTCGAGGAGATACGCGACGCCGTGCTGCGTTTCCGGCAGTCGGGCAAATGGGTGATCGGGTATTCCGACTATTATACGCAGGCATCCTATTATATGTCTACGGCGGCCGAAAAGGTTTACCTGAACCCGGAAGGGGGGGTCGAATGGGTCGGCCTGGCTTCCGGCGTATTGTTTTACAAAGGTCTGCTCGACAAGATGGACCTGCAGCCCGAAGTGATCCGGCACGGGGAGTTCAAGGCAGCCGTCGAGCCGTTTATCACCGACCGCATGAGTCCGGCCAACCGACTTCAGATGGAACGTCTGCTCGGGTCGATCTGGGGACATGTCGTGCAGAACGTCGCTTCGGCCCGGGGAATCGATTCGACGGACTTGCAGCGGTATGCGTCCGAGCTGACGCTCGCCGACGGCGAAAGCGCCGTGCGGACGAAAATGGTCGATTCGCTGGCCTATGCCGCCGACATGGAGCGGATGCTGTGCGAGCGGACGGGAGCGGACGACGAGCCGCGGTACGTATCTCTCGCGGAGTACGTCGATCAGCCTAAGGAGCCTATCAAGAAGCTTTCTAAGAATCATATAGCCGTCGTTTATGCCGAAGGGCAGATCGTGGACGGAAAGAGCAGGGAAGGCTTGGTCGGAGGAAACTCGCTGGCGGCCCGTCTGGCCGATGTGCGCCGCGACGACCGGGTGAAGGCCGTCGTGCTACGCGTGAACAGTCCGGGCGGCAGCGCGCTGGCTTCCGAAGTGATCTGGCACGAGATCGAGCAGATCCGCCAGGAGCGCCCGGTGATCGTTTCGATGGGAAATGTGGCGGCTTCGGGCGGATATTACATTTCGTGTCCCGCCGATGCCATCATGGCTTCGCCGGTCACGTTGACCGGGTCGATCGGCGTGTTCGGACTGATATTCAACGGCGAGCAGACGCTCCGCAACAAGCTGGGCATTACGGTCGACGTAGCCAAGACCAATCCGTCGGCCGATCTGGGCATGACCGTATTCGGGGCCGTCGGGGTGCGGCCGCTCAGTTCCGCCGAACGGCAGTTCATGCAGAACGGCGTCGAGCGCGTGTATGAGACTTTCGTGGGCCATGTAGCCGAGGGACGCAATATGAGCGTCGCGGCGGTGGACAGTATCGGGGGAGGTCGTGTGTGGTCCGGGATCGATGCGGTCCGGATCGGTCTGGTAGACGGTTTCGGAGGACTGAGAGAGGCGATCGCGCTGGCGGCCGACCGGGCCGGAGTGGCCGGCGACTTCCGGATCGTGACGCCGGCCGACGAGCTCGATCCCCTGTCGCAGGTTCTGAGAATGATGTCGGCCGAGAGCCGCGCCGAGTTGTTCAAGGGCGAGTTCGGAGAGATCTACTCGCAGTACGAAATGCTGCAAAACATACTGGGGGCCGGCGGAGTGCAGGCCATTATGCCTTACGACGTCCGGATGCGCTGAGGCGCGGGACTTTCGCAGGGAACGCGGGTTGTCGGGCGGAGCGCTCCGCCCGACAATTATTTGCATAAAGTTTGATTTCCAATCTTTTTGAGTTATTTTTGGAAGTTGGAAGTTGTTCGCTATGAAGTTACCCGCTCTGATAGCGGCCCCGTTGGCCTGGATATACGGTCTGATAATCAACGTCAGGCACAAGCTGTTCGATCTGAAGATTCTCCGGAGCGAGGAGTTCGACATCCCGGTCGTATGCGTGGGCAATCTGACTGTCGGCGGTACGGGCAAGACGCCGGTGACCGAATTTCTGATCGAGCGTCTTTCGGGCGAGCGGCGAGTAGCCGTACTTTCTCGCGGGTATCGCCGCAGGACCAAAGGGTTCGTGCTCTCTACTCCGCGCTCGTCGGTCAAGAGCATAGGCGACGAACCCAAGCAGATGAAGATGAAGTATCCCGACGTTCCGATGGCGGTTTGCGAAAAAAGGGCCGAGGGAATCCGCCGGCTGAGGGAAATTCACCCCGAGATCGAACTGGTTATTCTCGACGACGCTTTTCAACACCGGTATGTCGAGCCTTGGGTCAATATCCTGCTGATGGACTACAATCGTCCGGTTTACCGCGACCGGCTGTTGCCGTGGGGCCGGTTGCGCGACACGCGAGGACAGATCGACCGGGCCAATTTCGTGCTGGTCACCAAGTGTCCCGAGGACCTCAACCCGCTCGACATGCGCATCGTGCGCAATTCGTTGGGACTCTATCCTTACCAATCGCTCTATTTCTCGAGAATGGAGCAGGGCGAGGCGCTGCCGCTGTTCGCCGACCGGACCGAGAGACGGATTCGCCGGGGCGACCGGGTGATCGTCATGGCGGGAATAGCCGATCCCGGTCCGCTGCTTCATGAGACCGGATCCCGGTACGATGTCGTCGATACGCTGATTTTCAACGATCATCATACCTATCGCGTGAGCGACATCCGGAAAATGGAGCAATTGCTCGGTATGTACGAGGATGCCGTGATCGTCACCACCGAGAAGGATGCGGTCAAGCTGACCAACCGCAGCCGCATACCCGAGACGGTGCAGCGCAAGTTGTACTACGTGCCCGTGCAAGTTTCATTCGTGGGGGATTCCGAAGCCGAGTTCCTCCGTCAAATCGAGCTATATGTTAGAACGAATCAAAAGTACAGCGTCCTTCATCCGGAGTAAGGTCGATTTCGATCCGCAAGTAGGTATCATCCTCGGAACGGGCCTCGGCGGTCTCGTGAATCACATCGACATAGCCGCGACGCTCGATTACCGGGATATTCCCGATTTTCCCGTATCGACCGTCGAAGGGCATGCCGGACGCTTCATTTTCGGCTCGCTGGGCGGCAAGAGGGTCGTAGCGATGCAGGGAAGGTTCCATTATTACGAGGGCTATACGTCGCAGCAGGTCGTCTTTCCGGTGCGGGTGATGAAGTTTCTGGGCATCCGCTGCCTGTTCGTGTCGAATGCCAGCGGCGGAGTCAACCCGATGTTCAGGACCGGCGACCTGATGGTCATTACGGATCATATCAACCTGATTCCGAACCCTCTGATCGGTCCGAACATCGACGAGCTGGGGACCCGCTTTCCGGACATGAGCGAGCCGTACAGCCGCAAGCTGATCGCCCTCTCCGACGAGGTGGCCCGCAAAGCGGGTATTCCGCTTCAGCACGGATGTTATATAGGCGTGACCGGCCCCACGTTCGAGACGCAGAAGGAATACTCGTTCTACCGGACGGCCGGTGCCGACACGGTAGGCATGTCGACGACGCCCGAGGTGATCGCGGCACGACATATGGGGTTGCCCGTATTCGCCGTTTCCATCATTACGAATATGGGACTTGCGGGACTCAAGTCGACGCACGAGGAAGTGCAGGCCGAGGGAGCCAAGGCCGAGGTCCGGATGACGAAGCTATTCACGGGTTTGCTCGAAGAGCTCTGATCTTCGATGTCTTTCCCGAAAGAACGTTTATTAGGACGGAGCGCGGTGTCGCGACCGGCTGGAGGCGGCGGGAATCGGAGACGATACCGGAGGTTCCGAGCGAGGTAGAAAGACCGTTCGTGTCTTTCGGGCTCGGGACCGCGGGCGAGAATTTCAAGGAACCAATAGAGACGATTATGGTAAACAAAGTCATTTTGATAGGAAACGTGGGCATGGACCCCGAAGTGCGCGCCCTCGAGGGCGGAGCCAAGGTAGCGCGGCTCAGGATCGCCACGACCGAGCGGATCTACAATCGCCAGACGCAGGAAACCAAGGAGCATACCGAGTGGCATACGGTGACCCTGTGGAGAGGATTGGCCGACGTGGCCGACCGGTATGTCCGCAAGGGCAGCCAGGTCTATATCGAAGGCAGCCTGCGCACGCGGGAATGGACCGATAAGGACAACAACAAGCGCTATACGACCGAAATCGTAGCCAATGACATGAAGATGCTGGGCCGACGTGCCGAAGGGACCGGCGCGCCGATGGACGGAACTACCTACGGCGCGCCGGCCCGTCCTGCGGCCGCGGCGCCGCAGCCGTCCTACTACGGTACGCCCGCTCCGTCCTACGGCGGAGGAGAGATTCCGGCTGCCGCGCAGGACGAAGTCGACGACCTGCCTTTCTGATTTGCAGGACAGGCGATCGGCTTATAGGTTGCAGGCCGCACGCGAGACACGGCCGCGGCATGACTTTTCCGGAAGCCCGGATGCTCCGCAGGATGCCTTTGCGACAGGGAAGGTGCGCACGGTTTTTGACGGGGCGGATTCACAAAGCAGAAGAGCGATGAGCGATAACGATTGGAAAAGCCGGTTAGGTACGGTCTATTCGACCGATCCCGACTTCCGGTATCGGACAAAAGAGGAGCCCGAACCCGAGACGCTGCCTCCGCCGAGCCAAAACCTGCGTGTATGGATCGACCGCAAGCGGCGGGCGGGCAAGCAGGTAACGCTCGTGACGGGATTCGTCGGCAGCGAGGACGATCTCAGGGAGCTGGGCCGCATGCTGAAGGGCAAGTGCGGAGTCGGGGGTACGGCCAAGGACGGCGAGATCGTCATACAGGGCGATCACCGCGACCGAGTGGTCGAGCTGCTGGCCGGTGCGGGCTACCGGGTCAAAAAGGCGGGAGGATAGCCTATGGCTCGTATGCTCGCGCGAGTCGCTCTGCTGTTCGGCGCCTTACTGCCTGTCGTCGCTTCGGGACAATACTACGATTGGGGCCGGTCGCCTCAGGGGATGCGCTGGATGCAGGCCAAGCTGCCCTCGGGAAAAGTCGTTTTCCCCGACTACTATTCGGACAATGCCGCGCGCGTGGCCCGCTACCTCGATACGATCCGTCCGTCGATTTCCTACGGTTTCGAGTACGCTCCGCTGAAGATGCCGGTCGTGCTCCATACGGAGAACTTCGTCGCCAACGGCATGGCGATGTGGGCGCCCAAACGCATCGAGCTCGAGATGATTCCCGACGCCCAGCCTTTCGCAGAGCCCTGGCTCAAGCACTTAGTGACGCACGAGTACCGCCATGCCGTGCAGTACGGCAATCTGTACCGCCGTTTTATGAAGGGGCTCGGGTACGTGCTCGGGCAGCAGGCCGGTTTCGTCAGCTCGGTGCTCGTTCCGGTCTGGTTTCTCGAGGGCGACGCCGTGATGGCCGAGACGCAGATGTCGTCGTTCGGGCGCGCGCTTCAGCCGTCGTTTACGGTCGAGTACCGGGCCTACCTGACCGAGGGGAAGCAGCGGTTTCCGCTCGACAAGTGGTTCTGCGGATCGTACAGGAACTATATTCCCGACCATTACCAGTTCGGCTATCAGCTGGTGGCCTGGTCGAGAGAGCGGTACGGCGACGACATGTGGTCGCGCGTGGCCGATTACGGGGCGCGGCGTCCGTATACGATCCTGACGACCAAATGGGCGCTGCGCAAGTATTACCGGACCTCGGTGAACCGGATCGCCCGCTCGACGCTGGACGACCTGACCCGCTTCTGGCGCTCGCAGCCCGTCGAGCCGAACAGCGCCTCGATTCTGCCGACGCCCCTGACGAGCTATACCGTCTACAGGTCGCCCATGCGGCTCGACGGCTCGACGCTGCTCGCGCTCAAAAAGGACATGGACCGTCCGAACCGTCTGGTGGCCGTCGATCTGGCGACGGGCCGGGAGCGGCGGATCGCATGGACCGGAAGCGTCAACACGCCTCCGGTGCTGGGCGACAGCGTGATCTACTGGAGCGAGTACCGCAGCAGTACGCTGTGGGAACAACGGGTGTTTTCGGTGGCCTGCCGGTACGATCTGCGCACCGGGCGGCGCAAGACGCTGCGCAAGAGAGGGAACGCTCTCTATCCGACGCCGCTTCCGGGAGGCCGGCTGGTTACGGTCGGTTACGACTATACGGGGCAGTATCTGCTCGACCGAGGAGACGGGAGGCGATTCCCTTTTCCCCGCACGATGTCGGTACACGGTCTCGCTTACGACAGCCTGACCCGGACGCTCGCTTTTATCGGGCTGGACGACGAGGGAATGTCGATCGGAGCGATCGATCCCGAGAGCGGAGCGATCCGCACGCTTCTGAAGCCTTCCTATGTCAGTATCTATAATCTGCGCGCCGGGGCGGGTCTGCTTTCGTTCAACTCGATCCAGTCGGGCAAGGACGAGATCCATCTGTACGACCTGCGCGCCGGCCGGCAGTACCGGCTCAGCCGCTCCCGTTACGGCTCGCTGTCGCCGTCGGCTCCCGAGGCCGACAGTTTGTACTATTTCACGACCTATACGCTCGACGGTTACCGGCTCTCGACCCAGCGGGCTACGGCCGATTCGCTCGTTGAGGTCGAGTATTCGGAGCTTCCGGTCGACCGGGTCAATCCGCCGCGACGCAAATGGGACGTGATGAACATCGACACGGTGGACGTGTCGTTCGAGTTCGCCGAGAGTACGCCTGTCAAGCGGTTCCGTAAAGGGACGCACCTGTTCAACGTGCACAGTTGGGCTCCGTGGGACTTCGATCCGGTCAAGGTTACGAGCGAGACCCGCTTCAACGTCGGAGTCGGCGCGACCGTCATGTCGCAGGACCTGTTGAGCAGTACGACCGCCTACTTGGCTTACGGATACGTGGGAGGCGGTACGAGCCAGCTCCGGGGTGCGCTGAACTATTACGGTCTGGCGCCGAAGTTCGAGCTCGGTTTCAACTACGGCGGAGGGTGGCAGTCGCTGTACGGCTTCCTCAGCGAGGAGCAGGTGCCGAGACGGAAAAAGTATTTCGACCTGAGCCTGAAGGTCTCCCTGCCGATGACTCTGTCGTCGGGCTATCACACGCGGACGCTGACTCCCTATGCCGAGCTCCGCCACATCAACGCGCTGATTTGGGAGAACGATCGCTCGGAGACGGGCTATCAGCGCCTCGTGGCCGGGCTGTTGTTCTCCGACAACGTGCGGATGGCCACGCGCGACTTTCTGCCCCGCTGGGGCTATGCGCTGCGCTTTTCGACGGTGTCGGCTCCTTTCCGGGGCGGTTTCGGGCGCATCCTCTCGCTGTACGGCCGCGTTTACCTGCCCGGACTGATGCCGCATCACTCGCTGATGCTGCGCGGTAATTTACAACGCCAGACCGCTTCGGATTACATGTTCTATTACAAGGAGCTCTATCCCCGGGGAGCCGGATACGACTATGTGGCGTCGCGCTACGCCTCTGTGACGGCCGACTATCAGTTCCCCGTATGGTGTCCCGACGGCGGAATCAACAGCATCGTCTATTTCACGCGCATCCGGATGAATCTCTATTTCGACTGCGCACGCTATCAGGAGAAGCGGGCGACGATGGCGGGGCCGTACTATCCGATGCGGTCGGTCAACTCCTATGGGGGAGAGATTCTGTTCGACATGCATCCGTTGAGGATTCCTGCGAAGGAAGCCACGCTCGGCGTCTATGTTTACAAGCCGGGAGACCGCAGCGGCGTGGTGACGGGAATCCATTTCTCGCTTCCGCTCTGACGGGGGCGCGGGCCGGCTGTCTCTCGGCCGCATTCGGGGGGGCTCGCTTGCCGCAATGTTCCCGATGCGTGCTGATGGTCTTTTGCAGGGGCTGTGTTCTTTCGGGTCGGTTCGTTCCTTATGGGCGGCGGCCGATCCCTGCCGGCCCGGGTCTCCGCAGGCCGCCTTTCGATGCGTTTGTCGTCCGTTATGACCTTGTCCGGCGTGAGTTCCCGTACGTCCGCTCCGACCGCTGTGCGCCCGATCGCCAAAATAAGCGGGGAGGCGGATGCGTTCTTACTGGAAATAGCGATTAAAATCGTACCTTTGTTCCGTTAAGTTCGCATCGTTATGGATAAAAAGAAGATACTCGAGCGGCTTCAGACGCCGAAAGCCGTCAGGTGGTTCTGGATCATTCTGTGCGCGCCCGTCGCACTGATCCTCTTGCTGCTTCTGCTCACTCGTCTGGGGGCGTTCGGCAAATTGCCCACGTTCGAGGAACTCGAGAATCCGAAAAGCAATCTGGCTACCGAAATCTATTCCGACGACGGAGAGATGATAGGCAGCTTCTTTATCCAGAACCGGTCTTACGTCGATTACAACGAGCTTTCTCCCGCGCTGGTGGCCGCGCTGATATCGACCGAGGACATGCGCTTCTATTCCCATTCGGGAATCGATTTCATCTCGCTGGCCCGGGTGGCCGTCAAGACGCTCGCGCTGGGCAACCGGAGGCAAGGGGGAGGCAGTACGATCACGCAGCAGCTGGCCAAGAACTTGTATCCGCGCGATACGGCCGTCTATAACAATCCGATCTCGAAAGGTTCCAAACTCGTCATATCCAAGCTCAAGGAGTGGATTACGGCCGTCATGCTCGAGTATAACTATACGAAAGAGGAGATCATCACGATGTACCTCAATACGGTTCCTTACGGCAGCAATGCCTACGGGATCAAGTCCGCTGCGAGGACTTTTTTCAACAAGTTGCCTTCGGAGCTGAACGTGCAGGAGGCGGCGATGCTCGTGGGCGTCGTCAATGCGCCGACGCGGTACAGCCCGCGCAGCAATCCCGACCGGGCGCTCGCAAGGCGCAACACGGTCATCAGCCGCATGAGGGAGAAAGGCTATCTGACCCGCGCGCAGCGCGACTCGATTCAGGCGCTGCCCATCGAGCTGGACTTCCGCCCGATTTCCCACAACGCGGGTACGGGAACCTATTTCCGCGAAATGCTGCGCATGGTGATGACTTCCGGCAAGCCGTCGCGCGAGAGCTTCGGACCGGGCGCGGCCGGTGACTGGGACTACCGTCAGGCCGTCGAGCAGTGGGAAAGCAACCCGCTTTACGGCTGGTGCGACAAGAACGTGAAGGCCAACGGACAGCCTTACGACCTGTACCGCGACGGACTGAAGATTTATACGACGGTCAATGCGACGATGCAGCGATATGCCGAGCAAGCCGTCTGGGAACAGATGGGGGAAACCGTGCAGCCTATGATGGACCGGGTTACGAAGGCGCGGGGCTCCGTTTTCTCGGATATCAGCAAGGACGAGCGCGAAGCGATCATGAGGCGCGCGAAAAAGAACTCGGACCGTTACCGACAGATGAAGCGCGCCGGAGCTACCGACGCCGAGATCGACAAGGCGTTCGCTACGCCCGTGCCGATGCGCGTGTTCAGCTACAAGGGCGACCGCGATACGGTGATGTCTCCCGACGACTCGCTGATGTACTATAAGAAGTTCCTGCGGGCCTCGTTCATGGCAGTCGATCCGTCGAACGGCTATGTGAAGGCCTACGTCGGAGGAACGTCCTACCGCTATTTCAAATACGACATGGCCAAGCAGGGCCGGCGTCAGGTCGGCTCGACGATCAAGCCGTTCGTATACACGTTCGCGATCGAGCAGCTCGATCTGACGCCTTGCACGCAGGTTCCGAACCTGCCTGTGACGATCGAGACCGACAACGAGCCCTGGTCTCCGCGCGAGGCGAGCAAGGTCGTATACGACGGCGAGTGGAAGCCGTTGCGCTGGGGGCTGGCCAACAGCCGTAACAACTATTCGGCCTGGATCATGAAGCAGGCGCGGCAGCCGCAGGCTGTGGCCGACTTCATCCATAAGTTCGGTATCCGCAGCTACATCGATCCGGTTTATGCGCTCTGTCTGGGGACTTCCGACTTCTCGCTGTTCGAGCTGGTAGGGGCCTACGGTACGTTCGCGAACCGGGGCGTGCATGTCGATCCGATTTTCGTCACGCGAATCGAGGATCGCCACGGGAACGTGCTCGCGAACTTCACGTCGCCGTCGCAGGACGCCATTTCGGAGCAGTCGGCCTATACGATGCTCGGTATGCTCAAGCGCGTCGTGAACGCCGGTACGGCCGGCCGCATACGGGCTTTGGGGCTGAAGGCCGACATGGGCGGCAAGACGGGAACCTCGCAGAAGAACTCCGACGCATGGTTCGTCGGCGTGACGCCGAAGCTCGTGGCGGGGGCCTGGGTCGGCGGCGAGGACCGGAGCATCCATCTGTCGTCCGGCGGCGAGGGATCGCGGATCGCGCTGCCCATTTTCGCCAATTTCATGAAAAAGGTTTACGGCGATTCGAAGCTCGGCATAACGGAAAAGGATCAGTTCCCGATTCCGGTCAATGCCGTGTCGTACGACTGCGACGAGTCGGCTGAGCCGGCGGCGGCGCTGCCCTCTTCGGGAGGAGGAGACGAATTCTTCGATTGATGATGTGTCCGGTGGAATGATAAAATCTGTTTGTAAATAAACAAATCGAATAAAAATAAAACAATTCGTATTTTTATTCTCGATTTCGATTACCTTTGTCCGAAAATAAATCCTGTCGTTTTTCCGGTCGGTTCGGATTCCGGACCGCTGGAGCCGGGAGGGTTTCAAACTAAAAAGCTGAGTTATGAAAGTTGCGATTGTCGGAGCGAGCGGAGCTGTCGGTCAGGAGTTGCTGAAAGTGCTCGAGCAGCGGAATTTTCCTGCGGACGAGCTGTTGCTGTTCGGCTCCGAGCGGAGCGCGGGACGCGTCTATCCGTTCCGGGGAAAACAGATCGGGGTGCGCCTGCTGGCTCATAACGACGATTTCAAGGGCGTAGACGTAGCCTTCGTCTCGGCCGGGGCAGGCACATCCAAGGAGTTTGCCGAGACGATTACGAAGCACGGCGCGCTGATGATCGACAATTCGAGCGCGTTTCGCATGGACCCGGACGTTCCGCTGGTCGTGCCCGAAGTGAATCCGGAAGACGGAATCGATCCTCCGCGCCGGATCATTGCCAACCCGAACTGCACGACGATTCAGATGGTCGTTGCGCTGAAGGCTATCGAGAACCTGTCGCATATCCGCCGCGTCCGCGTTTCGACCTATCAGTCGGCGAGCGGGGCCGGAGCGGCCGCTATGGCCGAGCTGGAACGGCAGCACGCCCAGTTGGTGCGCGGCGAGGAGCCGACCGTGTCCAAGTTCGTTTACCAACTGGCCTATAACGTGATTCCGCAGGTCGACGTGTTTACCGAGAACGGCTATACGAAGGAGGAAATGAAAATGTTCAACGAGACGCGCAAGATCATGCACTCCGACGTCCGCGTCAGCGCTACGTGCGTCCGGGTTCCGGTCATGCGCGCCCATTCCGAGGCGGTTTGGGTCGAGACCGAGCGTCCCGTATCGGTCGAGGAGGCGCGCGAGGCTTTCGCATCGGCGGAAGGGGTCGTGCTGATGGACGAGCCTGCCGAGAAAAGTTATCCGATGCCGCTGCCTTTAGCCGGAGTCGACGCCGTATACGTGGGTCGCATCCGTAGCGATCTGGCCGATCCGAACTCGCTGACGTTCTGGTGTGTCAGCGACCAGATCCGCAAAGGGGCCGCGCTGAATGCCGTGCAGATCGCCGAGTATCTGCTCCGAAACGGACATTTGGGCTGATCGTTCCGTCGAATCGATATCGAAGGCCGCCTGACATATGCAGGCGGCCTTTTCGTTGCCCGTTTGCCAAAGCGGATTCCGTATCGCGCTGGCGGACTGGCGGACGGGAACGGGCTTTTTATCGTATCGGCCTGCCTTTTCGGGGTATTTTCCTGTTGCTTTTGTCCTGAAAATGAAATATATTTGTCATAAAGGCGGATTGCGGAAACGGAGCATTATTCCCGGATATAAATAGGGCGTCGAATATGTTTCCCTCAGGAGAGGGAGGGCCTTGCGGATGCCGAGTTTCCGATCGTTTCCGTCGGTTCGGCGTGGCGCCGGTCTCTCCGCATCGGACCGCGCAAGGCGAGGCGAATGCTTGTCGGAACGGATGCGGCCGTCCCGATCTCGAACGAAGCGGCCGTCCGGAATACGGAGCAGCGCTTGTTTGTCTGTTCCGGAGCAACGGGCGTGAGCGGTATATAAGTTATGCACAATCGAATCATCAATCCCAATCGATATGAAAAAGATTCTGTTTCTTCCGCTTCTCTTTCTGATGACCGCCTCGTTTTCCGATCTGGCGGCTCAGCGTTCCCGCTATCAGGGCGAAATTCAGGTGGGTTTCGGCGCCGGTGTGGGAAGCAATCCCTTTCTGAGCCTGAACCGTGTGACGGTGGACGTGGTGAACGGAATACGCGTCAATTCCTATTTCTCGATAGGTCTGGGGCTCGGCTACCATACTTATCTGGGCCGGACGATCGAAGGTATCGATTTCACGGACGAGCATATCGTGCCGGTCTATGCGAACTTGAAGGGCTATATGCCTGCCGGACGCAGCATGTTCCGTGGATTCGTGTCTCTGGACGCGGGTTACGGGTTCTCGATGGAGTCCGATATCGGAGGTTTCCTGATCACGCCGGCACTGGGAGCCTGCATCGGACGAAATGTCACTTTTTCGGTCGGCTATCAGTCGCAAAACATTTCTTCCGGGGGACTGTCTGTGTCTTTCGGTGCCGTATTGATGCGCATAGGTGTGATGTTCTGACGTTCTTTCGTCCCGGGCGGCTTTGGTCGCTATCCGGCTCTTTTCGCTCGTGCGGTGGCGGATAGCTGCTGCGCTCTCCGGATCGTGGATCGCATGCGGACGAAAGATGGAGTCCGGTCGCGTTTGTCGGAAAATCCGATTCGCCGTCGGTTCGGGGTACGGCATAGGGCGTGAGACGACGGAAGCCCCGTGGCCTGCCCATGTCTCTTGCGGCACGGTTTTATCCGTGCGCGGAATGACGGAAAACGGCAGCGGCTTTCTTTCCGGGGAATGTCCGGTCGGAGCCTTCTGAAAGCGGCGGGCGGCGAGGAATCGTGCGAGGTGCGAAACAAAGGCGCGGAATCCCGGTGTCGTCTTTCGTGTCGGTTTCGGGGTCACGGACCCGGAATCCGGTCTGGATGCGATCGCATCTTCGGTCCGGAGCGGAAAGGAGACGTTTTTTCACGCTCCGAAAACGGCGCGGGCCATTTCCTCGATCTTGTTGACGTACGCGATCCGGATGCCTCCGGGCGGCTTCGGCAGGCTTTTGCGCAGATAGCCCGATACGACGATGCGCCCGAATCCGAGCCGGGCCGCCTCGCTGATGCGCTGCTCGCTGCGCGGCGCGGGCCGGATTTCGCCCGACAGGCCGATCTCGCCGGCGAAACAGGTGTCTTCTCCGACAGGACGGTCGAAATAGGACGACAGCACGGCGGCCACGACGCTCAGATCGAGGCCGGTGTCGCTGATGCGGAATCCGCCCGCGAAGTTCAGGAAAACGTCCTTCTGGTACATTTTCAGCCCGGCCCTCTTTTCGAGCACGGCCAGCAGCATGTTGAGCCGCCGCGAGTCGAATCCGGTGGCCGAGCGCTGGGGCGTGCCGTAGGCGGCCGTGCTGACGAGCGCCTGCGTCTCGATCAGGTACGAGCGCGCGCCGTCGACGGCCGCGCCGACAGCGATGCCGCTTAGCGGCTCGTCGTAGTGCGACAGCAGGATTTCCGACGGGTTATTCACCTCGACCAGCCCTTCGGCCCGCATTTCGAATACGCCGATCTCGAACGTCGCGCCGAAGCGGTTCTTGATGCTGCGCAGCAGGCGGTACGCATTGTTGTTGTCGCCTTCGAACTGGAGCACGACGTCCACGATGTGCTCCAGAATCTTCGGCCCGGCGATCACGCCGTCCTTGGTGATATGGCCGATCACGACGACCGACGTGTCGGTCTGCTTGGCGTATTTCTGCAACAGGGCGGCGCATTCGCGGATCTGCGAGACGCTGCCCGGCGACGAGTCGATCGTGTCGGTATAGATCGTCTGGATCGAGTCGATAACGACCAGGTCGGGAGCTTGCTCGTCGATCTGGCGCAGGATGTTCTCCATGTTCGTCTCGCTGTATATGTAGCACTCGTCGTTGCCGACACCGAGCCGTTCCGCCCGCATCTTGATCTGCTGGGGCGATTCCTCGCCCGAAACGTACAGCGTTTTCAGGCCGCTTGCGCGCAGCGCGATCTGCAGGCTCAACGTCGACTTGCCGATGCCCGGCTCGCCACCCAGCAGGATCATCGAGCCCCGGATCAGTCCCCCGCCGAGCACCCGGTTCACCTCGGTGCAGGAGAGGTCGAACCGCCTTTGCTCGCTTTGCTCTATTTCCCGGACGCGCTGGGGTTTCGACCGGGGTCTGTTGCCTGTCAGAGCGGTTACGGGCGAGGCGTTCTCGCGGGCGATCACTTCCTCCGTGAAGGAGTTCCATGCTCCGCACGACGGGCAGTGCCCGAGCCATTTCGGAGCCTCGAATCCGCACTCCTTGCAGAAATATGCCTTTTTGATTTTGGCCATGTCGTTTCAGTTGTCGGTTAAAGATAGCGATTCTCGGGGAATCGTTCCGCCGAAGGCGAAATTCTTTCTTTCTCCGGTTCGGTTCCGTGCGGTTGCATGGCGACTCGTTCGGGGCGGACCGACCGATCGTTTGCCGGTTCGTGCGCCGGACTGCGCCCGGTCCGTCTCCGAAGCAGGATGCGTCCGGTATCCGGGATGCGTCCTGCACGGATCGTCCGCAAACCGTGCGTATCTCCGCGCGCGGCCCTCAGGTTCGCAGTCGGCCATGCTCAGAAGACTCGCGGAGTCTCCGGCGCCCGGCTATTTGATGAAAAATCGGTAAATGTCGTTCCCGTTGGCGAAGATCAGCAGCGCGAGCAGGATCATCAGGCCCGCCATTTGGGCCCGCTCGAGGAACTTGTCGCTCGGCCGGCGTCCGGTGACGACCTCGACGAGCAAGAACAGCACGTGTCCGCCGTCGAGCGCCGGGATCGGCAGGATATTCATGATCGCCAGCACGATCGACAGAAAGGCCGTGATGTGCCAGAACTGAATCCAGCTCCAGTGGTCGGGGAATATGCTTCCGATCGCGATCAGTCCTCCCAGCGACTTGTAGGCTTCGGTTTCGGGCGTGAACATCAGCTTGATCTGCTTGGCGTAGCTGCCGATTTCCTCGCCGGTGCGCCTCACTCCGGCGGGTATCGCCTGCCAGAACGTGTAGTTGCGGGTGCTCAGGCTGAGCAGACGGTCCGGCGGAGTCAGCTCCACGCCGATCAGGCCGTCGTCGGAAACTCGTACGGGCAATGTCAGCAGCTTCGTGATTCCTGCCGAGTCGCGCATGACGCTTACATGGACGGTATCGCCTTTGAACTGGCCGAACGCGCGGCGGTACTGGTCGAAGTACCGCATCGGCTCGCCGTTCAGCGAAACGAGCGTGTCGCCCGCCATGAAGCCGGCCTTGGCCGCCTCTCCGCCCTCGACCGCCCGGCCTACGACGAACGGGATGCGGGGCTCGGCGAAGTCGGCGCAGTTGAGCAGCTCGGCCATCGCCTCGGCGGGAATTCCGATACGCTCCTGTTTCCCGTCGCGCTCGACGGTCACGTATTCCGCCTGGTCGAAAACGATCGTCGGGAGCAACTTGGCCGCGTCGTCGAGCGGTTTGCCGTTTATGTCCACGATCCGGTCGCCGTCGCGGAACCCGATCCGCTTGGCCAGCTCGCCGTAGGCGTAGCCGTACTTGACGTTCCGGTTATCGAGATAGGTCTTGCCCCACGCCCAGCTCATGCCGATGTATATCAGCAGGGCGAGCACGATATTCATCACGACGCCTCCGACCATAATCAGCAGCCGCTGCCAGGCCGGCTTGGCCCGGAACTCGTAGGGTTGTACGGGCTGTTTCATCTGGTCGGTGTCCATCGATTCGTCGATCATGCCCGATATTTTGACGTATCCGCCGAACGGAATCCAGCCGATGCCGTACTCGGTCTCTCCCTTGCGGAACTTGAACAGCGAGAACCACGGGTTGAAGAACAGGTAGAACTTTTCGACCCGCGTCTTGAAAATCCGGGCGAACAGGAAATGTCCGAACTCGTGGACGATGACCAGCAGGGAAAGGCTGAGAATGAATTGGAGAAGTTTGATCAGGATATCCATCGGTGTTTTGTTTTTTCGTTTGTCAGATCAGCGAGAGCGCCGTCTCGCGTGCCGCAGCGTCCGTTTCGCGGTACTGTTCGAGCGTCGAGCACCGTCCTTGAGGCATTCTCGAGAGCGTCTGCTCGTTGATGCGGGCGATGTCCGTGAAGCGGATCTTTCCGTCCAAAAAGGCCGCTACGCCGACCTCGTTGGCCGCGTTGAGCACCGCGCCCGCGCAGCCTCCCCGGCGCAGGCATTCGTAAGCGAGCGCCAGGTTCGGGAAGCGGTCGGTATCGGGACGGCGGAACTCGAGGGTCCCGAGCTCGCAAAAGTCGAGCCGCCTGCCTTCGAGCGGCAGGCGCTGCGGGTAGGTGAGCGCATACTGGATCGGCAGGTGCATGTCGGGCGTACCGATCTGGGCCTTGACGGCTCCGTCCCGGAACTGGACCATCGAATGCACGACCGAACCGGGATGGATCACCACGTCGATCCGGCCGGCATCCACTCCGAAAAGCCAGCGCGCCTCGATCACCTCGAAGCCCTTGTTCATCAGCGAGGCCGAGTCGATGGTCACTTTGGCTCCCATGCACCAGCTCGGGTGAGCCAGCGCCTCGGCGACCGTCACGTGGCGGAGCTCGTCGGCCGAGCGGTTCAGAAAAGGTCCGCCCGATGCGGTCAGGATCACTTTCTCGACTTCCGACCGCTCGCCGCTCAGGCACTGGAAAATGGCCGAGTGCTCCGAATCCACCGGGATGATCGGAGCCCGGTGGCGCTCCGACAGCTCGGTAATCAGTTCTCCGGCCACGACCAGACACTCCTTGTTCGCCAGCGCGACCTTTTTGCCGCAGCGTAGCGCGCTGGCCGTCGGGAACAGTCCGCTGTAGCCGACGAGAGCCATGACGACCGTATCGACCTGTTCGGAACGGACGACCTGTTCCAGCGCGTCGTTTCCGGCGTAAACCTTGACGGGACGGTCTGCGAGCGCGTCGCGCACGGCCGGATAATACGTTTCGTCGGCGATCACCACGTTGTCGGGCGAAAATTCGATTGCCTGAGCCACCAGCGCCTCCCATCGGGAGCGGGCCGTCAGGGTAGTCACTTCGAACAGGTCGCCGTACCGGCGGACGATAT
>ENA-UEOI01001807-UEOI01001807.1-human-gut-metagenome-genome-assembly--contig:-NODE-1807-length-17090-cov-3.622583_pt1 | contig 17090 bp, 11 predicted proteins | sample MGYA00242883_ERZ507882 | MGnify/ENA primary metagenome ERZ507882 (study PRJEB26167, sample SAMN06115502) | human gut metagenome | host: Homo sapiens | place: China:Chongqing | collected 2015-07-29...
CTGGAGGTTGTACTCATGGCCCTTGTTCACGTCCCGCTGCTGATGGATGGCCAGGCTGGGGATGGTGAGCAGGTCCCGGTCCAGATACACCAGGCGGCTCTCCACCCCCTCCGGGGTGCGCACCACCACCCGGCCCGCTACCGTCAGAGGCCGGTCCAGCCAGGAAGCGCAGTTCATGCCGCCGTAACCCTCCACCTCCAGCCTGGCATAGCGCTTGTCCCCGCCCATGCCGTCGTTCTTTACCCGGAAGGTGGGTGAGTCGCTGTGGGCGGCGGTCATGCGCCAGCCGGTCAGAGGGTCGCTGGGCAGCCGGAAGGCGATGAGGCTGGACTGGTTGCGGGTAACATAATACTGTCCCCCGGGCTTCAGGGCCCAGGCATCCCCCTCCTCCAGCCGGACAAATCCGCCCTCCTCCAGCAGCGCGGCGGCGCTGGCCGCCGCGTGAAAGGGACTGGGGCTGTGTTCCAGATAGGTCATCAGTCGGTCCAACGTCTGCATTCTTACATTCCTCCCATATCGCTCCGGCTGACCCGCGCCCGCCCGGGATACAGGTCCAGCCGGCTGTAATAGTCCTCGTCCAAAACGGCCACCGAGTAGGCAAACAGGTCCCTTACCTGCTGATAGACCTCCACGGCGTATCCATCCGGCACCGCCGCCCCCTCGTTGGGCGCAAAGGTATCGGTGCGGGCATTGTACCGCCCCAGGTCGGTGAGAAAGCTCCTGTTGGAGAAGATCACCAGGCCCGGCTCGTCGGCCAGGATGTCCCGCCCCGCCAGCAGCCGGGAGTCGTACTCCAGCCCGAACAGGTTGAGCAGGGTGGGCAGAATGTCCAGGCTCTCGCAGGGCTTTTCGATCACCACGGGCTCGGTCATATCGCCCGACCAGAGGATCAGCGTACTGTGATAGACCTCAAAATCGGTGTCCATATGTCCGCCATAGAACTCGTCCCAGGTGGCCGGGTCCATGCCGTAGGGGTAATGGTCGCCGGACAGGCAGATCACTGTGTTCTCCAGCTCCCCCGCCTTTTTCAGCTCCTCCAGCGTATAGGCCAGGGCCTGGTCCAGTTCCATGTTGCAGGCGAGGTAGGCGGCGGCCTCCTCACTCATGTCCAGTTCCGCCACCTCGGCCTGATGCTTGATGGACATGGCGTTGCCGGTGAAGTTGTAGTTCATGTGGCCGCTGACCGTCATGTAGTAGTTATGGAACGGCTTCTCCCCCGCCAGGGCCTTGGGGATGGTGCGCTGCATCATCTCCAGGTCGGACTCCGGCCAGCTCTCCGTCACCTCCAGCCCGTGGCCCAGGGCGTAAAAATCGTAGCCCATGTTGGGGTGGGAGAGATTCCGATCGTAATAGGTCCAGGTATGGTCGTGGTAGGCGGCGGTAGGATAGCCCTGGTCCCGCAGCATCCAGCCCATGCAGAAGGGCATGTCGTTCCCGGCCGAGGCCTGGAAGGACCGCCGGGCGCTGGTGGGGATCAGCGAGGTGCACACCGTATACTCTCCGTCGGTGGTGGACTTCCACCACAGGGGAGTGTAGAAATTTTCAAAGACAAAGCCCTCGTGGGCCAGCTTCCAAAGCGTGGGGGTATAGGTCTCGTTCACCGCATATTTCCAAAAGCCCTCGGCGGTGATGAACAGCAGGTTTTTCCCCGCAAACCGGCCGGTATACTCATTTTTCAAAGTGGGGGGCCGCTGGCTGAAATACTGGTGCAGCTCTGCCACCGCGGGGTCGGTCTCCTCCGCCAGCAGCCCGGCAAAGTCGATGTCCAGCACATTAGGCGCATAGGCGGACTTCCGGGACTCCGACGGGGGCTCCGGCCAGGCCAGCAGCTCCGGGCGGACGGGCATCGGCGCGGCGGGCCGCCCCACCGGAGGCTCAAGCTCCAGCTCCGGCAGCTCCCCCGCCAGGAGCTGCTGGGCGTCCAGGCGCAGGGTGGTCAGCACGCCGAAGTGCGACACCGAGAGCTCGGGCTCCACCGGCCCCCGGTAGAGCTCGCTGGGGGACTGGATACCCCGGTCGTCAGCCGCCACGGCCAGTACGGCGGTGAGTTGGACTACCGCTGCCCCCACCAGCAGGCAGGCCGCCAGGGCCCGGGGGGTATGAGCAAAACAGGACGGGCGGGTGGACCGCTCCCTGCGCCCCTTCCGGCGGCCCCGCCGCTCCCATAGGCACAGCAGCAGCAGCGGCACGGCCAGCAGGGCCAGGATGGGCAGCGCCCCCAGAATGCCCGAGAGGGCCACCGGCCAGTAGTCGGTCATGGCGCTTCGCGCCAGGGTGACGGTATCCAGCGTCAAAAAGGTCTTGAACACCCGGAAGTAGGCAGCCTGGGCCATATACCACACCGTCAGCAGCCCGGTGAGGAAAAAGGCAGCCCGCCGGTTGCCCCTGGGACCCCACAGGCAGGCCAAAACCCCGCAGGCCAGCCCGCCGGACAGGCCGAACAGGAGGGTGTAGGCCAACCCGCGCCCGGCCAGAGCGCCCACACAAGTCAGCCGGATCACGCCTTCCAGCCACAGGATGGTCAGCGGGAACTGGAGCGCCCGTGCCGCGATCTGCCGTCTGTCCATGCTCGTCCTCCCCTCTCCGGTCAAATCGTTGCTATGTATTGTAACACGAAGCCACCTAAAAGGAAACCTTTCCCTCCACTTTCTCTCCTTAGTCCTATAAACTCTATACATATCTGCAAAAATATATACAAATTGGCGCCGCCTGTGTTGACAAATTCCGTGGAAGCCATATAATATTTGTGAGAGAATGGTCCTACCATTTTTGCCTCCACATCGGAGACAGAACCCAAAGGGAGATCATCGGTATGCACAGCCAGGAGAACGCCACCCCCGGTTATATGAAAATCCAGCATTATGTCTCGGAAAAGATCCGCAGCGGAGAATACCCGGTGGGCGGCAAGATTCCCTCGGAGACGGAGCTGGCCGAGCAATTCTCCGTCTCCCGCATCACCGCCAACAAGGCCATCAAGGAGATGGCCCTCATGGGCCTGCTGGAGCGGGTCCGGGGCCGGGGCACCTTCGTGTGCGCCCACCCCCATCTATCCACCAGCGCCAAGGCCTTCGCCTCCGCGGTCAAGCTGGATGTCACCGGCAGCCGTCACCATCAGCTCCTCCAGTTTCGTGTGATGGGGGCCTATCCCGAGCTGGCCGAGCGGGCCAAGGTGGAGGAGGGCACCCCCTTTTACGAGATCATCCTGGCCAACAAGGACGGCGAGCGCAACGAGTCGCTGGATTACACCTACATCCCCTGCTCCCTCATTGACGACATCACCCCCACCCTGGACTACCTGCGTTCCCACTTTGTCTTTGACTATCTGCGCATTCAGCCCGGCCTGGAGCCCAGGTTCCTGAAGGTCTTTATCAACCTGCCCCAATACGACTTCCTCCAGTCGGCTTCCCGCTTTGTGGACGGCGCCGACAGCATGTCGGTATGGTGTACCGACGTATACGACGCCACCATGGACCTGATGGCCGCCACCTACACCGCCTATCCCGGCGACGCCAGGGATATCCCCCTGTTCACCTTCGCGCTGTAAGAGGCAAAAGCCCGCCCGGAACGGCAAGCCGTTCCGGGCGGTTTTTCATTTTCCGCGTCAGCTCTTGTGGTCCTCGGTGACCGCGCCCATCCTGTAGGCCCGCAGCAGGGCCTTCAGGTCGTCCACCTGCTTCTGGAGCTGGGCGCCCACGTCGGTCTCGGCGATCTTGATGCGCTTCTCCATCCGCTCAAAAACCTCGGAGGAAGAGGCGATATCCACATTCTCCCGGATGGCGTTCCGCCGGCCGGCGAAGGGCTGGTGCGAGACGATGCGGATGCAGTTGGAGTTATAGATCAGCGTGTACCCGGCGATGCCGGTGGTGGGCTGGTAGGCCCGGCAGAAGCCGCCGTCAATGACGATGAGCTTGCCGCCCCCCTTGATGGGGCTCTCCCCCTTTTTGGACTTTACTGGGATGTGGCCGTTGATGATGTGGCAGTGGGGCCCTTGCAGGCCGAACTCCCGCAGCAGCCGGTCGCAGACCTCCGGGTCGTTGTAGTAGGTATAGTAGGCGTTTTTGGGCTCGGTCCAGGCCGACTCGTCCTTGATGAGCCGCCGTTCAAAGGTGGTCATCCGGTCCCGCCCGAAGGTGGGCGCGTTGCGCCCGGCCCAAAGGAACCACAGAAAATCCTGGCCCAGAATGCGCTCGGGCGAGCCCGGTTTGGCATAGTAGCCCTGACGGGCCACCCGCTCGGCGTGGTCCAGAAAGGCCCTGCCCCCCAAGTCCCTGCAGCCGATGGAGAAGGTCTGGAGCTTGCCGTCGGCGGTGAGGGGGACGCAGCCGTGGAGCAGCAGGTTGCCGTTGCACACCTTATACAGCCCGCCCTTGGAGTACAGGAACCGGACATGGCACTGGAGCTTCTCGCTGCGCTGGAAGGAGGCGGTGAGCTGATCGATGAGCTCCGACTCCTCCCCGGACAGCTCATAGGGGCGCTCCCGGTCCACCGTGGGGAAGTCGGTGTCCGCCAGCTCGTAGGTGTGGCCGTCGATGGCGATGGTCTGGCTGTCGTAGTCGATCTTATCCAGCAGCAGCCGGTCCTCCATGCCGAAGCCGGGGTTGCGCAGGATCTTCTGCCCCTCCAGCTTGAAGAGGATGACGGTGACGGCCTTGTGCATCCGGGCGGCCAGGGCCTTGTCCTTCTCGGTGTAGTGCTCGGCGTCGTCCCCGGCAAACTTGGCCTGGAAGCAGGAGCAGTCGCAGTCCTTATACACCTCGTTGGCGAAGAGGGCCAGGGGCCGCAGGGAGATGCCGTAGCCCGTCTCGATGACCTCCAGGTTGTTGTAATGGATGGAGTTGGCCAGCACAGTGGCCACCGCCGTGCGGCTGCCGGTGGCGGCCCCCATCCACAGCACATCGTGGTTGCCCCACTGGATGTCCACATTGGGGTGCTCCATCAGGGCGTCCAGAATGATGTCCGCCCGGGGCCCCCGGTCGAACAGGTCCCCCACCACGTGGAGCCGGTCCACCACCATGCGCTTGATGACCCCGCACACCGCCTCGATGAAGTCCTCGGCCCGGTCGATGTCGATGATGGTGTTGATGATGTTTTCGTAGTAGTCCTTTTTATCGTGGACCTCGTAGTTGGTGTTGAGCAGCTCGTCGATGATGTAGGCGTATTCCGGCGGCAGGGCCTTGCGGACCTTGGAACGGGTGTACTTGGAGGTGGCCAGGCGGCACACCTCGATGAGCCGGTGGAGGGTGATGCGGTACCATTCGCTCATGTCGTCGATCTCGTCCCGCAGCTCTTCCAGCTTCTCCGCCGGATAGTAGATGAGGGTGGCAAGCTGGTCCCGGTCCGCCCGGGAAACGGTGGACTTCAACAGTTCGTCGATCTTCTCCCGCACCACGCCGGAGGCGGAGTTTAGGATGTGGAGGAAGGCTTCGTACTCCCCGTGGATGTCGGAGATGAAGTGCTCGGTCCCCTTGGGCAGATTCATAATGGCCTGCAAATTGATGATCTCGGTGCTGGCCGCCTGCACGGTGGGATATTGGCGGGCCAGGAGCTGGAGATAGCGCAAGTCGGACGGGCTGTACGCCTCCGTTTTTTTCATACCGTGACCTCCCCTTTGAGTTCCAATTTATGGTTTGATTATAGCACGGGACGCCGCCGGATACAACGCGGCTTGTGTAAAAAATCCTACCGCAGGTCGAACAGGCTGAGCTGCCTGTTCTCCGGCCTGTGCCGGCCATTGGCGGCCAGCCTCCGGACCCGGCCCGCCGGGATGTCCGCCAGAAAGGGGGAGGGTTCCCGGCCGGTGAGCAGGATCAGCTCGTCCCTGGCCCGGGTCATGCCCACGTAAAACAGCCGCCGCTCCTCCTCCGGATCGCTTGGCCGCCCTTTGCTCTCCAGTGGGAGGACCCCCTCACGGATGCCGCAGAGAAAGACCACCGGGAACTCCAGCCCCTTGGCACCGTGGAGGGTCATCAGGGTAACCGCCCCGGTCTCGTAGCGGCGCCGGCCGCTGCGGCGCACGTCTCCCTCCTCGCCCAATGTCAGGGTATTGAGTAGCTCGGCCATGGTGGCGTGGAATACCGCGGTGTGGAGCAGCTTCTCCACCGCGCCTTCCTCCCGGCAGCCCGACCGCTCCGCCCAGTCCTCCAGCAGCCGTCGGGGCTTCTCGGTCCCCAGTCCGGGCAAAAAGTGGGCTGCCCAGGCCTCCTCCCCCGCCCGGACCCCGCCGTCCATCAGCCGCCGGAAGAAGTCCAGCGCCGCCCGCACCCGGGGATGGCTCAAAAAATCCTCCCGGCCGGCGACCACGCAGGGGATGCCCTCCCGGGCCAGGCACTGTTCCACCAGCTCAGCCTGCCGGTGGGTTCGGTAGAGCACCGCCATATCGCCGAAGCTCCAGGGCTTGTCCCGGTCGCTCCGGGGCGCGCAGCGGTCGGACTCCACCATGTCCACGCCCCCCACCATACGCCCGATCTCCTTGGCGATGAATGCACCCTCGCTCCACTCGCTGTCGGCGGTGACCAGCAGAGGCCGGGCGCCCTGGGCCCGGTTGGGCTCCAGCCTACGGGTGGGCCCGGGATTTTTGCCGATGACCGGCAGGGCGCAGCCCAGGATCTCCGGGGTGGAGCGGTAATTCTGCACCAGCCGGACGGTACTCAGGCCGGGATACTCCGCCGCCAGGGCGGCAAAGCAGTTGGCGGCGGAGCCCCGAAAGCCGTAGATGGACTGATCCGGGTCCCCGATGACGAAGAGGCTCTCCCCCTCCCGGTTCCAGGCCCCCACCAGCCGGAGCTGCAGACCGTCGATGTCCTGGAACTCGTCCACCAGCAGGTGGCGGAAACGCCGGTCCGGCGCGCCCTCCTCCGCCGCCGCCAGGGCAGCTAGGAGCAGGTCGTCAAAATCCAACGCACCCAGCTCCTTCAGCCGGGCGGCATAGGCGGTGCAGGCCGCCTCGTCCCCGCCGCCTTCCAGCTTCAGGCCGGTTTTCCGACGGGAGACCTCCTGGAGCAGCTTCCGCGGCGAGCCCTTGTGCCCCAAGGCCTCCAGTACTCCCGCTGCCTCGGCCAGAGCGTCCTGCTCGGCCAGCAGTCGGACCGGCTCTCGCCTCTGCCTCAGCAGATCCAGCGCAATGGCGTGGAAGGTGCCCACGGTGAGGCCCCGGACGGCTCTCTTCCCCAGCTCCTGCTCCAGCCGGGCCCGCATCTCTCCCGCCGCCTGATTGGTAAAGGTGACGGCGGTGATCTCGGCAGGCCGGATGCCCCGCTGCCCGATCATCCAGGCGATGCGGGACACCAGCGTCTTGGTCTTTCCGGTGCCAGGCCCGGCCACCACCGCCACGGCCCGGCTCTCGTCCAGAACGGCGGCGCGCTGTTCGGCGTTGAGCCCCGCCAGGGGACCGGCCTCCCCTTCCGGTTCCTCGGCCGCCGGGCGTTTCTCCGCGGCGGCGGCGCTTGGGGCGGCCACCAGTCCCCGCCGTTTCGCCGCCGGGGACACCCCAAACAGGCTCACCTGTCCGTTCAGGGCCTCCCGCTCCGCCGGGTCCAGAAGCTGAATCTTGCCATAGGTCCCGTCGTAGCCAGGGGTCCGCTCCACCCGCCCTTGCCGCAGGCGGCGAATGCCCTCCATCACGCAGGGGCCCGCCGTCCGGCCGACGTCCTCCAGAGGGGCCTGGCGCAAAATGTAAAACTCCGGCCCCAGCGCATGGAGCAGGCGTTCATACTTGGCCTCCACCCTTTTGGAGGCGGCGGAGCACCCCTCCGAGGCGGCAATGACCTCGGGCAGGGGGACCAGGCTTTCAAAGTATGGTGCGTCCGGCCTCACAACGCCCTCCGATCGGTCAGCCAGCTCCTCCACCCGGTGGAGCACCCCGATGGTCAGCTTTCTGCCGCAGACGGGGCACCGGCCCCCCGCCGCCGCCGTTTCCGCCGGGCTCAGGCACTGCTGGCAGTTCCGATGGCCGTCAAAGTGGTACTTTCCCTCCTCCGGAAAAAATTCCAGGGTCCCGACCAGCCCCTTCCCCTCCTGGATGGCCGCCGCCAGGGCGGAATAGGAGGGCTCGATGTCCAGCAGATTGGCCTCCCGGCCCAGCTTGGACGGGGAGTGGGCGTCGGAGTTGGAGATGAGCCGATAGCCGTCCAGAGCCGACAGCCGCCCGTTCATGGGCGGGTCGGAGGACAGGCCTGTCTCCAGCGCGCGGATGTGGCCCGTCAGGTCCCCGAAACACTCCTCCAGCGTGCTGAATCCGGAAAAAGCTCCGAACACCGAAAAATGGGGCGTCCAGATGTGGGCGGGGACGAACACCGCCTGGGGGCAGGACTCCAGCGTGATCTCCAGCAGATCCCGGCAGTCCAGCCCCAGGATGGGCCGCCCGTCGGAGTGGAGATTGCCGATGGCCTCCAGCCGGTGGGACAGGTCCTCGGCGGCCTCCAGGGAGGGCAGCAGAATCAGGCTGTGGACCTTGCGGGTCCTGCCGTCTTTTTTGTAAATGGTGCTGATCTCTCCGGTGACCACGAACCGGGGCGGCTCCGCCCCCGGCGGACCGCCCGTCCCCCCGTCCTTCAGCGTATAGAGTCCCCCTCCGGCGGGGAGCAGCTTTTCCCGCAGCTCGGCCCGCCAGGCCGGGTGGGTAAAGTCCCCGGTACCCACCAGACCAATGCCCTTCTTCCGGGCCCACAGGTCCAGGGCCTCCGGCCCGCAGTCCTTGCTGGTGGCCCGGGAATACTTGGAGTGGATATGCAGATCCGCAATGAGCATGGCGCGTCCCTCCCGCCGTTTTCTTGTCCTTATCATACCGCCCAAGGCGTCAAGATGCAAGCGCGCCGCCCGGCTCAGACGGCGCACGCAGACATCTATCCCAGGGCCACGTCCAGAATCATCATCACCAAAAAGCCTCCCATGACCCCCAGGGTGCCCACGTTGGAGTGCTCCCCCAGGTGGGCCTCGGGAATCAGCTCCTCTACCACCACATAGAGCATGGCCCCCGCCGCAAAGGAGAGCAACCAGGGCATCAGGGGCTGGATGCTCCCGGCGAGGAGGACGGTGAGGAGGCCGAACACCGGCTCTACCAGCCCGGACAGGCTGCCCCACAGGAAGGCTCTCGTCCGGCCCACGCCCTCCTGCCGCAGGGGTAGCGCGATGGCCGCCCCTTCGGGAAAGTTCTGGATGCCCATGCCCACTGCCAGCGCCATGGCTCCGGCGTAGAGGGCCGGGTCATTGTGCTGGGCCGCCAGGGCAAAGGACAGGCCCACCGCCATACCCTCCGGAATGTTGTGCAGAGTGACGGCGAAGATGAGCAGGGTGGTCCGGTGCAGCTTGCTCCTGGCTCCCTCCGGCTCCCGTGCGCCGGGGTGGAGGTGGGGCAGGATGCCGTCCAGCGCCATCAGGAAGGCCACACCCAAAACAAACCCGCCCGCCGCCGGGACCCACCCCACCTGCCCGGCCCCCTCGGCCTCCTCAATGGCGGGGATAAGCAGAGACCAGACCGAGGCGGCGATCATCACCCCGGCGGCGAATCCCAGAAAGATCCGTTGGGCCGAGGCCGTCACCTGCCTGCGAAAAAAGAACACCACTGCGGCGCCCAGAGAGGTCATCAGGAAGGTAAACCCCGTGCCCCCGGCCGCCCAGAGCAGCGATTGCGTCATAAAGTTCACTCCTTTCAAAAGTTAGAGGTAGCTAACCGCCTTTACTTTATCATATACGCCCTCCTCTGTCAACCATCCGCCGCTTCCAAACAATTTTCCAAAATAGGGATTGACATCTGTGGTTAGTGATGGTAAACTATCCACGTTCCCGGAGGTTAGCATTTTCTAACCTCCACGCCTTTTCCCGAGAGTTAGGCTTGACTAAATTCAGGAGGTGATCTGTATCATGCCGTTGTCTATGGCGGTACCGGGCGCCGAAACCACCGTCCGGAAAATCAGCGGGAGGGACGAGACCCGGCGATTTCTGGCCAGTCTGGGCTTTGTGGAGGGCGGGTCGGTAACCGTGATCTCTGAGCTGGGCGGCAACCTGATCGTCAACGTGAAGAACACCCGGGTGGCCCTGAGCAAAAGTATGGCCAACCGTATTTTTGTGTGAGTACAGGAGGATTGGAAATGCAGACCTTAAAAAGCGTAAAGCCCGGTCAGACCGTCAAGGTGGTCCGACTGGGCGGCGAGGGCGCTCTCCGGCGGCGCATCATGGACATGGGCATCACCAAGGGCACGTCGGTGTATGTCCGCAAAGTAGCCCCCCTGGGCGACCCGGTGGAGGTCACCGTCCGCGGCTACGAGCTGTCCATCCGAAAAGGAGACGCCGAGAGCATCCAGGTGGAGTAACGGGGCGGTCCGAAACCGCCCCATGTATTTCAGATTTGGTTAGTCAAAACTAACTAAGGAGGAGGAATTCGAACATGTCGATTACCATTGCCCTGGCGGGCAATCCCAACTGCGGCAAAACCACCATGTTCAACGCCCTAACCGGCGCCAACCAATTCGTGGGCAACTGGCCGGGCGTGACGGTGGAGAAGAAAGAGGGCAGGCTGAAGGGCCGCAAGGACGTGTCCATTATGGACCTGCCCGGCATTTACTCCCTGTCCCCCTACACCCTGGAGGAGGTGGTGGCCCGGAATTACCTCATCCAGGAGAAGCCCGACGTCATCCTGAACCTGGTGGACGCCTCCAACATCGAGCGCAACCTGTACCTCACCACCCAGCTTCTGGAGCTGGGTATCCCCGTGGTCATTGTCCTAAACATGATGGACGTGGTGCGGAAAAACGGAGACCAAATTGACGGGGCCAAGCTGTCCGCCGCTCTGGGCTGTCCGGTGGTAGAGACCTCCGCCATCAAGGGAGAGGGCTGCATCGCCGCGGCCGAGAAGGCCGCTCAGGTGGCCGCCGCCGGCGGGCCTTTCACCCCCAAGCACACCTTCGCCCCGGTGGTGGAGGACGCGCTGGGTGAGATCGAGGGCCACATTTCCGGCCTGGTGCCTGCGGAAAGCGTCCGCTGGTACGCAGTCAAGCTCTTCGAGCAGGATGAGAAGGTGCTCGCCTCCCTGCCCCTGAACGCCGAGACCGCGGATCAGGTGGCCGCCGTCGTCAAGACCTGTGAAACCGCCATGGACGACGATAGGGAGTCCATCATCACCAACGAGCGCTACGAATACATCTCCAAGCTGGTGGCCCGCTGCGTCAGAAAGGGCCGCTCCGGCCTGTCCCTCTCGGACCAGATCGACCGCATCGTCACCAACCGCTGGCTGGCCCTGCCCATCTTCGCTGTGGTGATGTACGTGGTCTATTACATCTCCATCAGCACCGTAGGCGACATCCTCACCAACTGGACCAACGACACCTTCGTGGCCGAGTGGATTCAAGCCCCCCTGGGCGGCTTCTTGGCCGGCATCGGCACCGCCGACTGGCTCATCAGCCTGATTGTGGACGGCATCGTGGGCGGCGTGGGCTCCGTGCTGGGCTTTGTGCCGCAGATGCTGGTGCTCTTCCTTATGCTGTGCATCCTGGAGGACTGCGGCTATATGGCCCGCATCGCCTTCATCATGGACCGGATCTTCCGCCGCTTCGGCCTGTCCGGCAAGTCCTTCATCCCCATGCTCATCGGCTCCGGCTGCGGCGTGCCCGGCATCATGGCCTCCCGTACCATTGAGCAGGACCGCGACCGTAAGATGACCATCATGACCACCACCTTTATCCCCTGCGGCGCCAAGATGCCCATCGTGGGCCTGATCGCGGGCGCCATCTTCGGCGGGGCCTCCTGGGTGGCCCCCTCCGCCTACTTCATCGGGGTGGCCGCCATTGTTCTCTCCGGCATCATCCTGAAGAAAACCAAGCCGTTTGCCGGCGACCCCGCCCCCTTCGTCATGGAGCTGCCCCCCTATCACGCCCCCAAGGCCGTCAACATCCTGCGCGGCACCTGGGAGCGGGGCTGGTCCTTTATCAAACGTGCCGGCACCGTCATCGTTCTGGCCTCCATCTTCATCTGGGTCACCTCCAATCTGGGCTTCGTGGACGGCTCCTTCGGCCTGGTGGAGGATATGGACCACTCCCTGCTGGCCGTCATCGGCTCCGCCGTCCTGTTCCTCTTCCGGCCCCTGGGCTTTGAGACCTGGCAGCCCGTCGTGGCCACCGTCATGGGTCTGGTGGCCAAGGAAGAGGTCGTGGGTGTGTTCGGCTCCCTCTACGGCGTGGCGGGCGACGCCCTCGGCATGGTGGAGGAGGGCGACTTTGCCGGACTGGCCCCCATCGCCGCCCATTTCACCACTCTGTCCGCCTATTCCTTCCTGATCTTCAACCTGCTGTGCGCACCCTGCTTCGCCGCCATCGGCGCCATCAAGCGGGAGATGAACAACCCCAAATGGACGCTCTTCGCCGTGGGCTATCAGTGCGTATTCGCCTATACCATCGCCCTGATGGTGTACCAGTTTGGCCTGGCCTTCACCGGCGGCGGCTTCCGCGCCGGAACGGCGGCCGCCCTGGTCGTGCTGGCTGTCTACCTCTGGCTGCTCTTCCGCAAGGGCTACCGCGGCGAGGGCGAACGGCTGCGGGCGGTGGACGCCGTCCACGCCTGAGCCTTCCCTCTAGAAAGGAGCTTTTTCCATGACCCCTGCTACCATCATCGTCGGTCTGCTTCTGTTGGCCGGCGTGACCCTTCTCGTACGCCACATGGTCCGTCGGCACAAAACCGGAGGCGGCGGCTGTTCCGCCTGCGGCGGAAGCTGTTCCAGTTGCTGCGGCGGCTGCCACGCCTCCCCCCCAAAAGGCCACTCCTGAACCCGGTTTCGTTCTTCCTTTTTGTCCCCTGCCGCAAATGTCCCCCGGAGGCGCTGCCTCCGGGGGACATTTGCCGTTATGTCAGCTCTTTTGCATAATAATAGTGTCCGTAGTCCCCCACGGAGGGCTCCACACTGCCGATGAGCCGGTATCCCAGCTTCTCATAGAAGCCGGGGGCCTGAAAGCCGAAGGTGTTCAGCTCCACCCTTCTGGCCCCCCGGCGGCGCCCGTCGGTCTCGGCGGCGGCCAGCAGCCGCGCCCCCAGGCCCTGGCCGCGGCAGGACTCGTCCACCCAGAGGACGTCCACCAGCACCAGGGTGCCCATGCGGAAGCAGTCTGTCCCGGCCACGACCCGGCCCGCCTCGTCCCGGACCGCCCGGGACAGGTCCTCTGCGTCGGGACAGTAGTTCCGGTTATAGGCCCGCAGTCCGGCGTGGACCGCCTCCACCTCCTCCTCCGTGGCAGCCAGGATCGCATAGGGTTCCATGTCGTTCCTCCTCCTCACAGGTCGAAGGGGGGAGCCTCCCGGCTCTGGGGCATGGCGTCCCCCTCAAATTCCAGCTCGTCGGGCACCGGCTCAGAGAGGGGGGGCATCCCGGGTGGCAGGTCGGGGGCCTTGTCCACCATGCCCTGGCGGAACTGCATCTCCTGCCACTGCTCTTTGGTGATGAGGACCTGCCGGGGCTTAGAGCCCTCGAAGGGGCCCACCACGCCCTTCTCCTCCATCTGGTCCACCAGCCGGGCGGCCCGGGAATAGCCCAGCTTCAGCCGCCGCTGGAGCATGGATACCGAGGCCATGCCGGTGTCCACCACCACCTCGATGGCAGCGGGGAGCAGCTCGTCGTACTCGTCCCCCACCTCTTCGGGGGCGGAGCCGCCCACGCCCTTGGCGCCCTTCTCCTTCTCGGCGGCGTGCTGCTCGATCTCGTGGAGCACCTCCTCGTCGTACTCGGCGGTGGACTGCTTCTTGATGAACTCCACCACGGCGGCCACCTCCTCGTCCGAGATGAGGCAGCCCTGGACCCGCTGCGGCTTGCCGGAGCCCAGGGGGAAGTAGAGCATGTCGCCCTTGCCCACCAGCTTCTCCGCACCGGTGGTGTCCAGAATGATGCGGGACTCCAGCGAGGAGGCCACGGCAAAGGCGATGCGGCTGGGGATGTTGGCCTTCATCAGGCCGGTGATCACGTCGGCGGAGGGCCGCTGGGTGGCGATGATGAGGTGCATCCCGGCGGCGCGGCCCATCTGGGCCACCCGGCAGATGGACTCCTCCACTTCCTTGGCGGCCACCAGCATCAGGTCGGCCAGCTCGTCGATCACCACCACCACCTGGGGCATCTTGTCCATCCCCTCGGTCCGGGCGGCGTGGGCGTTGTAAGAAGCCAGGTCCCGGACCCCCACCTCGGAAAAGGCCCGGTAGCGCTTCATCATCTCGGTCACCGCCCATTGGAGAGCCCCGGCGGCCTTCTTGGGGTCGGTGACCACGGGGATGAGCAGGTGGGGGATGCCGTTGTAGATGCCCAGTTCCACCATCTTGGGGTCCACCATGATGAGGCGGACCTCCTCGGGGGTGGCCTTGTAGAGCAGGGAGATGATGAGGGAGTTGGTGCACACCGACTTGCCGGAGCCGGTGGTGCCGGCGATGAGCAGGTGGGGCAGCTTGGCGATGTTGCCCACGATGCAGTTGCCGCCGATGTCCTTGCCCACGGCAAAGGCCACCTTGGAGGGGTGGTCCCGGAACTCCTTGGAGTCGATGACCTCGTGGATGTGGACGGGACTCACCAGCTTGTTGGGCACCTCGATGCCCACGGTGGAAATTTTATCGGGGATAGGGGCGATGCGCACGCCGGTGGCCCCCAGGGCCAGGGCAATGTCGTCGGCCAGATTGGTGATCTTGTTGAGCTTGACCCCCTGCTCCAACTCCATTTCGTACCGGGTCACCGAGGGGCCCCGCACCACGTTGACCATGCGGGCCTCCACGCCGAAGGACTGGATGGTGTCGGCCAGGCGGGCCTGGTTGGCCTGCAGCTCCTTGGCCGCCCCCACGCCCACATCGCCGCCCCCCTCCAGCAGCAGGGAGACCGGCGGGTACTGATAGGCCGCCCGACCCTCCTCCAGCTTCTTCTCCACCTCCTGAGCCACCTCGGCGGCAGCCTGGGCGGCGTCGGACCTTTTCACCTTCTCCACAGCCGGTTCCCGCTGGATCTCCGGCATGGGAGTTGGGTCGGGAACCGGGGCGGCCGGGGCCGTGGGGGCCGGGGCAAAGGGCGCCGGCACGGGGGCGGGGGCGTCCGGAACTTCCGGAGAAACGGCCGGCTCCGCCGGGGCCGCCGGCGCGGGAGGCGGGGCCTCCATGGGCCGCGCCCCAGTGAGGACCTGGTCGGGAGTGCGCACCGAGGGCTTGCGGTTGAACAGCCGCTCCTTCCGGGGGGTGAGGACCTCCTCCGGCTGGGGTCTGGCCTCCCCGGCCAGGGGCCCGTCGTCCACCGGGATATCGATGTCGGCCCGCCGGGCTGCGGACTGGGCCTGTGGGGTGGGCTCCGGCCGCTGGGTCCTGCGGGAGCGCGGTGGCTCGGGGAGCTCCTCTTCCTCATATTCCGGGTGGGGGCGGCTGCGGATGTAGTCCACCACATCCACGACCGTCAGGTTGAAGGCGGCCAGCAGCAGCAGGGCGGTGCCCACGATGAAAACCGCGCCGGCCCCGTATTTGCTGATGCCCGCGATGCAGAGCTGGGCCAGCAGGCCGCTGACTGCGCCGCCGCTGGTCATGGCCACGCCGCTCTTCCACAGCTCCGGGAACAGGGACCAGCCCCAGACGAGGGCTTCGCCGGAGGCCAGGAACAGGTGGAGCAGGCAGCCGAAGAGCACCGGGGTCAGCAGGGCGCACCACACCCGCAGCCGGACCGGGCGGCCCCGGTGGAAGGCCAGGATGCCTCCGGCGACCGCCAGCATGACGGGCACGGCCCAAAAGCCGTAGCCCAGCAGGCCCCGCAGCAGGTTGCAGAATAGGTCGATCAGCCAGGCGTCCACATGGAAGCAGCCCAGGGCAGTGAGGAAGGCCAGAAGGATGCACACCCCCGCCCCCACCTCCCGCCGGATGGGCTTGGGCGCCGGGGCGGCCTTCCGGCTCCCGCCGCTCCGGGATGCGGAAGCGCCGGCCCGCTTACCGGAGGAGGACGGGGCCGTCCGCTTTCCTCCGGTGGATTTCTTTTGTGTCGATGCCATGTAGGTCCATCCTTTCAGGAGTCTTACTTCACCACGAAGCTGGCGATGAGGGAGCCCAGGCCCACCACCCAGCAATAGTAGGCGAAATTGCCGAACTTGCCCTTGTCGGCCAGCAGGTTCACCAGCCGGATGGCAAAATAGCCCACCACGCCGGAGACCACCATGCCCACCAGGTAGATGGGCAGCATCTCCAGATCGACCCCCGCCTCCAGGGCGTCCTTCAGGCTGAGGATGTTGGCTCCCAGCACAGCGGGCAGGGACATGAGGAAGGAGAAGCGCACGGCAAAGGTGCGGTCAAAGCCCCGGAGCAGTCCGGCGGAGATGGTGATGCCCGACCGGGAGATGCCCGGCAGCGTGCCCACCGCCTGGGCGCAGCCCACCAGCAGGGCGTCCGCCACGGTGGCGTTCCGGGCGTTTTTGCGGCCCCTGGCCATCCGGTCGGAGAAAAAGAGGATGAAGCCGGTGGCCAGCAGGGCGACGGAGACAAAAGTCACGTTGCTCATGGCGTCCTCCACCAGGCCCTTCACCGGCAGGATGGCGAACAGCGGCAGCGTGGCCACGATAATCATCATTACCAGCCGCCGGGTGGGGGGCGGCGGAGCGCCCCCGCCCCGCCGGACGGTCAGGTCCCGGATGCCCAGGAAGAACTCCTGGATCATGTCGATGACATCCCGCCAGTAATAGACGCACACGGAGATCAGCGTGCCGAGATGGAGCAGCACCGTGAAAAACATCTGGGTCTCCTCGTAGTTCTCCACGCCGAAAAAGTGCTGGAACAGGGCCAGATGTCCGGAACTGGAGATGGGTAGGAACTCGGCGACCCCCTGCAGCACCCCCATCAGGACGGAAAAGAGATAGGTCAAGAAAAGCCCTCCTATACGCAGAAAGATACGAATATTATATTAACACAAGCCGCATGATATTTCCATTGTTTTATGTAAAAAAAAGCGGCGGGGCTTCTCCCCGCCGCTTCCGCTATTGGGTCTTTTCCCGCTTGCGCTCCTCCATCATGCCGTGCAGACACTCCAGCGCATCCGCCAGCCCCCCGATATGGTCGATGAGGCCGATCTTCACCGCCTCTTCCCCGTAGATGACGCTGCCCACGTCGGCGGCCAG
>ENA-UEOI01001810-UEOI01001810.1-human-gut-metagenome-genome-assembly--contig:-NODE-1810-length-17071-cov-3.947040_pt1 | contig 17071 bp, 18 predicted proteins | sample MGYA00242883_ERZ507882 | MGnify/ENA primary metagenome ERZ507882 (study PRJEB26167, sample SAMN06115502) | human gut metagenome | host: Homo sapiens | place: China:Chongqing | collected 2015-07-29...
GGTGTCCAAAAAAGCCCGTTCCCTGATTATGCATTTCTGCATCAGGGAACGGGCCATATGGAAGAAAAAGGTGCGGATATTCAGGGCTTTTGACAGGGTATGCGCAAACGCATCAGCGATGCAGGAGCGTTCCCATCTTGCGGGAGACGGTGGATTGGTCCACGCCGAGGACCTTGGCGATCTCCCGGGTGGTGGTGTATTTTTCCTGGGCGTGGCAGAGGAGCTGACTCTCCACCTGCTGGATGGCCTCCTTCAGCGGCATGATGCCGTGGACCGTGACCTGGCAGGCGCTGACCTCGGCGCCGGACTGCCGGTAGCGGGGCGGCAGGTCCTCCGGGTAGAGCACGTCCCGCTGGACCAGCACCACCATGTTTTCGATCAGGTTTTCCAGCTCGCGGATATTGCCCAGCCAGTCCAGGGAGCGCAGGATCTTGCCCAGTTCCATGGACAGCTCCTTGTGCTTGCTGTACTTTTGGTTGTACTTCTCGATAAAGTGGACGGCCAGTGGGATGACATCGTCCCGCCGCTCCCGCAGGGGCGGCACCTCGATGTTGATCACGTTGAGCCGGTAATAGAGGTCCTGCCGGAATTTGCCCTCCTGGACCTGCTGCCAGAGGTCCCGGTTGGTGGCTGCAATGATGCGCACGTCCACATGAAGCGTCTTGGTGCCGCCGATCCGGGTGACCTCTCCCTCCTGGATGACCCGCAGCAGCTTGACCTGCAGGTCCAGATCCAGCTCTCCGATCTCGTCCAGGAACAGGGTGCCCTCGTTGGCCAGCTCAAAAAAGCCGGCCTTCCCCCGGCGGCGGGCGCCGGTAAAGGCCCCGTCCTCATACCCGAACAGCTCTGATTCAAACAGGGACGCGGGGATGGCCCCGCAGTTGATCTTGATGATGGGCTTGTCCCGGCGGTTGCTGGAGCGGTGGACCTGGTTGACAATGACTTCCTTGCCGGTGCCCGACTCTCCGGTGATGAGCAGCGTGGAATCTACCTGGGAGATGGTCTTGATGGTGTCCATGATATGCTGCATTTCCTTGCTGTGGACCACGAAATCCGCACCGGGGGCATTCTGGCTCTGGATGAAGGTCAGCTCCCGTATGTAGCCCTCCGCCACCATGCGCTGGTGCTCCAGACGGCTTTGCAGGTCGTTTAGCTCGGTGATGTCCCGAATGTTTACCACCACGGAGGTGAAGCTGCCGCAGATGTCGAAGGCGGGGGTACCGGTGGCAATGAGCCGTTTCCCCTTCTGCTCCAGGACCACGGTGGCGGTCTCCCTGGTCTCCAGGACCTTGAGGGCCGCCGAATCCAGGTACAGGCCCTCGGCGATGAGCTCCGTGACGTTCCGGCCAATGACCTCCCGCCGGAGGACCGAAAAAGCCCGCTCAAAAGCGGCGTTGACCCGGATAACGACGCCTTGGCTGTCGGTGACCAAAATGCCGTCGTGAGAGGACTCTACGAAGATGTTGATCTCCTGAAGCAGGCTGTTGGTCACGTCCAGCTCCTGCATGATGCAGTTGGAGTGCATGGATTCGTGCAGGATAAAAATGGTGCCCCGCCGGACCCCGTCGATCACCCACGGGTGGACGTTGCAGACCACCTGCCTCCCCTCCAGCTCGATGATGTAGCGGCCCTTCCCGCTGATGAGGTCCACCCGCTCTGCCATCGGCTCGGAAAAGGCCTCAAAACGGGTAAAATACGCGCGCTCCGGATCAATGCCCAGTCCATGGAAAAAATTCCGGGCGGCGCAGTTGCAGTGGATCAGTTGTCCATTGCCGTCAAACACAAGAATGCTGCAAAAAATGGTGTCAAGAATTGCCCGGTAGCCATCTTTGATCCCGTCAACGCCTACGGTAAGATCCAATGCCTCCTCGTTCATGCCGTCCTCCCTCCTTGAATGACGCCTGTTGGTTGTAACACGTTCTGGGCGGCAAACTGTGGGCTGCCTCCAGACCGGATGTGCGCAGACTAATTTTATTATAGTAGGAGGGCCTGGAAAATTCAAGAATCTTTGCCAAATGGAAAGGATTGCCGCATCCATCCACGTTCTGTAATCGCGTCTCTGCCGGGGCCGACCGCCTCAGCTTGCCCGGAAGGGCAGCGGCCGCCCGTGGTCCTGAGCCGTCTCAAACCCGGGCTTGACAACCGGGACGTCTGCGCCTATAATGCACTTAATTGAATCAGGATCTTCAGGGCGGGGTGCAGTTCCCCACCGGTGGTATAGCCCACGAGCCGCAAGGCATGATTCGGTGAAATTCCGAAGCCGACCGTACAGTCGGGATGAAAGAAGATCGTGTACCGCAGGAGTTATCACGCCTGCGCGCATGGATTTGCTCTGGAATGGCTGCATTCCGGAGTTTTTTCTTTCCATGGGCGGGGTGTTTCCGTGGTCCCGTCGTGCCTTGAACCATCCGTTCAAGGCATTTTTTGTTGCTTGGAGGCGGACCATGAAGGACAGCGACTATATGCGTCTGGCCCTGGAGCTGGCACAGCGGGGCCAGGGCTGGACGTCCCCCAACCCGATGGTGGGCGCCGTCATCGTCAAGGAGGGCCGGATCATCGGCCGGGGCTGGCATGCCCGGTGCGGTGCCCTCCACGCCGAGCGCCACGCCCTGCAAAACTGCGCGGAATCCCCCCGGGGGGCGGTTCTGTACGTGACGCTGGAGCCCTGCTGCCACCATGGCCGGCAGCCCCCCTGCACCGAGGCGATCCTGGCGTCCGGGATCGCCCGGGTGGTGGCCGGCTCCGGCGACCCCAATCCCCTGGTGGCGGGCAAGGGACTGGAGCTCCTGCGGAAAAACGGCGTGGCGGTGGAGACCGGCGTGCTGGAGGCCGAGTGCCAGGCCCTGAACCAGGTGTTTTTCCACTTTATTCGGACCCGGCGGCCCTATGTGGTCATGAAATATGCCATGACCCTGGACGGAAAAATCGCCACCCGCACCGGGGCCTCCCAGTGGATCACTGGGGAGGCCGCCCGGCGGCGGGTCCACACCCAGCGCAGCCGCTACCGGTCCATTCTGGTGGGGGTGGGCACGGTGCTGGCCGACGACCCCCAGCTCACCTGCCGGATGGAGGGAGGCAAAAATCCCCTGCGGGTGATTTGCGATACGCGGCTGCGCACCCCCCTGACCAGCCGGATCGTTCAAACGGCCCGGGCCGTTCCCACCATCCTGGCCACCGCCTGCGGGGACGCGGCCCGGCGCGCCCCTTACGAGGCCGCCGGGTGCCGGGTCTGGGTCCTCCCCGCCCGGGACGGCCATGTGGACCTGGACGTCCTGATGGAGCGGCTGGGCGCCGCGGACATCGACAGCGTGCTGCTGGAGGGCGGCGGTACGCTGAACTGGTCGGCCCTGGAGGCTGGAATCGTCCAGAAGGTCCAGGCGTACATCGCCCCCAAGCTCTTCGGCGGGGCGGAGGCCCCGTCTCCGGTGATGGGGCGGGGCGCAGCCCTCCCCGCCCAGGCCGTACGGCTGAAAAACACCGTCGTTACCCCCGTCGGGGAAGATTTTTTATGGGAAAGCGAGGTGGTCGGCCCTGTTTACGGGAATCGTTGAGGAGATGGGCGTAATCCGCGCCATCCGGCGGGGGGCCCGCTCGGCGGTGCTCTCCATCGGCGCGGCGGCGGTGCTCTCCGACCTGAAGCTGGGGGACAGCGTGGCGGTGAACGGCGTCTGCCTGACCGCCTCCGGTCTGGATGACACAGGCTTCGCCGCCGACGTCATGCACGAGACCCTGGACCGCTCCTCCCTGGGGGGCCTGACCGTCGGCAGCCGGGTGAACCTGGAGCGGGCCATGGCGGCGGGGGGGCCGCTTCGGGGGGCACATCGTCTCCGGCCATATCGACGGCACCGGCCGCCTGGCCGCCCTCCGTCGGGACGATAACGCCGTGTGGTACACGGTGGAGGCCGCCCCTTCCCTGCTGCGGTATGTGGTGGAGAAGGGCTCCATCACCATCGACGGCGTCAGTCTGACGGTGGCCCGGGTGGAGGCGGACCGCTTCTCCGTCTCCCTCATCCCCCACACCGCCGCCGTCACCGTGCTGGGGCGCAAGCGCCCCGGCGACGTGGTCAATCTGGAGACGGATGTGATCGGCAAATATGTGGAAAAGCTGCTGCTGCCCCGGCCAGAGACCGAAACGGACCCGCCTGCCGGCGGCATCACCCTGGACTTTTTAGCCCGAAATGGATTCTAAGGAGGAACCGTCATGTTTCCGTACAACACCATTGAAGAGGCCCTGGAGGAGCTCCGGCAGGGCCGTCTGATCCTGGTCACCGACGACCCGGACCGGGAGAACGAGGGGGACCTCATCTGCGCTGCCCAGTTCGCCACCACGGAGAACGTCAACTTCATGGCCACCCACGCCAAGGGGCTCATCTGCATGCCCATGTCGGCGGCGTACATCCAGAAGCTGCAGTTTCCCCAGATGGTCTCCCACAACACCGACAACCACGAAACCGCCTTTACTGTCTCCATCGACCACGTCTCCACCACCACCGGCATCTCCGCCGCCGAGCGGTCGGTCACCGCCCTGAAGTGCGTGGAGGAGGACGCCCGGCCGGAGGATTTCCGCCGCCCTGGCCACATGTTCCCTCTGCTGGCCAAGCCTCACGGTGTGCTGGAGCGCAGCGGCCACACCGAGGCCACGGTGGACCTGTGCCGGCTGGCCGGGCTGAAGGAGTGCGGGCTGTGCTGCGAGATCATGCGGGAGGACGGCACCATGATGCGCGCCTCCGAGCTACAGCAGAAGGCGGCGGAGTGGGGTCTGAAGTTCATCACCATCCGGGATCTGCAGAGCTACCGCAAGCGCCACGAGAAGCTGGTGGAGCAGGTGGCCGTCACCCGGCTTCCCACCAAGTACGGCGACTTTACCGCCTGCGGCTACCGCAACAGGCTCAACGGCGAGCACCATGTGGCTCTGGTCAAGGGGGAGATCGGGGACGGGGAGAACCTCCTGTGCCGGGTCCACTCCGAGTGCCTCACAGGGGACACCTTCGGCTCCCGGCGGTGCGACTGCGGGGAGCAGCTCGCCGCCGCCATGACCCAGATTCAGCAGGAGGGCCGGGGCGTGCTGCTCTACATGCGGCAGGAGGGCCGGGGCATCGGGCTGCTGAACAAGCTGAAGGCCTACGCCCTCCAGGACCAGGGTCTGGACACCCTGGAGGCCAATCTGGCCCTGGGCTTCGCCGGAGACCTGCGGGAATACTTCATCGGGGCCCAGATCCTCCACGATCTGGGGGCCAGGACCCTGCGGCTGCTGACCAACAACCCGGACAAGGTCTATCAGCTTGCCGACTACGGACTGGAGATCGTGGAGCGGGTCCCCATCCAGATGGAGGCCACCCAGGACGACCTGTTCTATCTGCAGACCAAGCAGCACCGCATGGGCCACATTCTGAATTATTAAACGCAGGAGGAAAAACACATGAACATCTATGAGGGCAAGCTGGTATCCGAAGGCATCAAGGTGGGCGTGGTGTGCGCCCGGTTCAACGAATTCATCGTCTCCAAGCTGCTCAGTGGCTGCGAGGACGCCCTGCTGCGCCACGGCGTGGACGACGCGGACATCTCCGTGGCCTGGGTACCGGGCGCCTTTGAGATCCCGCTGATCGCCTCCAAGCTGGCCCAGAGCGGCAAGTACGACGCCGTCATCGCCCTGGGCGCCGTCATCCGGGGCTCCACCAGCCACTATGACTACGTGTGCAGCGAGGTCTCCAAGGGCCTTGCCCAGGCCTCCCTGAGCAGCGGGGTGCCCGTGCTGTTCGGGGTGCTCACCACCGACACCATCGAGCAGGCCATCGAGCGCGCCGGTACCAAGGCCGGCAACAAGGGCGCCGAATGCGCGCAGGGGGCCATCGAGATGGTCAATCTGATCCGCACGCTGGAGCGGTAAGGGCGGCACAGGCATTTTCCACTTGCATCCGGAGGAATTCTGCGGTATGCTGAAGAGGCGCGGAGGCGGCAGCGCCGCCGCGCGGCGGCTGAATCAACGAAACAAAGGAGCCTGTTTTTGAACTATTTCTACTGTGATTTGGAGAGTGCGGCAAGCCGGGAGGTTTGCGACTGACTCTCTCCGCAATCCTCCCAAAAGGAACTCAAAACACTTTTTGGAGGATCATCATCATGAACCGTGAACACAAGCGCAAGCAATACGAGACCGGTTACTATAAGACTCACCCCTGCCGCGAAGGCTTTACCTGCAAGGTCTGCGGGCGGCCCGTGACCCCCGCCGGGGCGGGCAGCGACCACCGCAACCACTGTCCCAACTGCCTTTCCAGCCTCCACGTGGACGTGGAGCCCGGAGATCGGGCCGCCGACTGCGGCGGCATCATGGACCCCGTGGCCGTCTGGGTCCGCAGGGGGGGCGAGTGGGCCGTCATCCACCGCTGCCGCCGCTGCGGCGCGCTCTCGTCCAACCGGGTGGCCGCCGACGACAACCCCATGAAGCTGATGAGCATCGCCATGAAGCCCCTGGGTCAGCCCCCCTTCCCCCTGGAGCGCATCGAGGAGATGACCGCGCTCATGGGCGGAGACGGCTGTCTCCGGACTGTAGGAGGGACGCCATGAACATCCGCCTGGAGGAGCCCCGCGACTTTTCCGCGGTAGAGCGCCTGACCCGGGAGGCATTTTGGAACAAGTACCGCCCCGGATGCTCGGAGCACTATGTCCTGCACCAATTCCGCAGCCGTCCGGAATTTGTGCGTGAACTGGACTGCGTGCTGGAGGAGGACGGACAGATTGCCGCCCATATTATGTACAGCCGCGCCGAGATCGCGGCTGACGACGGGCGGACCATCCCCATTCTGGTCTTCGGTCCGGTCAGCGTCCATCCGGAGCGCCAGGGCCGTGGGCTGGGCAGCAAGCTGATCCGCTTTACCCTGGAGAAGGCGCAGGCGCTGGGCTGTGGAGCCGTAGCCATTACCGGCGATCCGGGCTATTATGCCCGCTTCGGCTTTGCCGGCGGTCATTCCAGGGGCATCTACTATGCCGGCCTTCCCCGTGGGGAGGAGGCGCCCTTCTTCCTGGTCAAGGAGCTGCGGCCCGGATTCCTGACAGGCGTCACCGGCACCTACCGGGACCCGGAGGGCTACCGGGTGGCGGACGCCGATGTGGACGCCTTCGACCGGACCTTTCCGCCCAAGGAAAAGAAGAAATTGCCGGGGCAGCTAAATTAGCTGCCCCGGCAATTTGCGCAAGAATGGCGAAACCCGCCGTGCGTTTGGCAAGAAACGTCGAGCCTTCCTGCGCGGGATGCCGTAGAATAGCCATACCCTGGAGGTGGTGAGAGGATGACGGAACAGATCCTGGCCGTACAGCGGATGCAGGAGTACATCGAGACCCATATGGACGAGGCCATCACCACAGCCGACCTGGCGCGGGTGTCCCGCTTCTCTCCGTGGCACTCCTACCGCCTGTTCCACCAGCATACCGGCCTTACGCCCGCCGACTACATCCGGCGCCTGCGGCTTTCCCAGTCGGCGCTGCGCCTGAAACGGGAGAACTGCCGGGTGATCGACGTGGCCTACGACCTGGGCTTCGGCAGCGTGGACGGCTATCAGCGGGCCTTCCTGCGGGAGTTCGGCTGCAACCCCGGCGCTTACGCCAGGCAGCCCGTTCCCATCCCTCTCTTCATCCCCTACGGCGTCAAATTTCGGGCATTGCGAAAGGAGTCAATCGACATGGAACCGATACAAAGCGTTTTTCTTCAAATCATCCACAAGCCGGAGCGCAAGGTGATCATCAAGCGCGGCGTCCAGGCGGAGGACTATTTCCCCTACTGCGAGGAGGTGGGGTGCGACGTATGGGGGCTGCTGGCCAGCATGGATTCCCTGTGCGGCGAGCCGGTCTGTCTGTGGCTGCCGGATGCCTACAAAACCCCCGGCACCTCCACCTACGTGCAGGGCGTGGAGGCGGCCGCCGACTATGAAGGGCCGGTGCCGGAGGGCTTTGACGTCATACGCCTGCCCGCCGCGGACTATCTGATGTTCCAGGGCGAACCCTTCCGGGAGGAGGACTACTGCCAGGCCATCTCCGCCGTCCGGCAGGCCATGGACCGCTATGATCCTACGGTCATTGGCCGGGTGTGGGACCCGTCCAGCCCCCGCATCCAGCTTGAGCCCCGGGGAGAGCGCGGATACATCGAGCTGCGGGCCGCGAAGGCCAAACAGGACCGGTAAGTCGGCCGTCCTCCCACTGGAGGCGTAGGGCGCTCCTGTTTCTGGTCAGTCAGTGCATCACTCTGTTCGGCTCCCCCCTGGTGCAGATGTCCATCGTCTGGTATGTGATTCTGGAGACCTCCTCCGGCGCCTGGGTGGCAGCCTTTACTGCCAGAAGTTGCCCTCTGCCCTGGCCCGGGTCAACCCCCGAATCAGGCACCACGTACCGCGATACCACTGGCAGCCAAACAAAGTTCTGCACCGTCAGAACGCCGATGCAGCCCAATACGATCTCCACTGCGATTCCTCCTTTGTCTTTTCACGTTCCGAGTAGAGTGCAAAGCGGGTAAGGATATCGTTTGGACTGCCCTGCCCCCATTAAGGTTGCGTAAACCCATGACAAAAGGCTCTGGGGCCATAGGACCCCAGGGCCTTTTGCCATGCAGGCGCGCTACGCGCCGAACCAGAGATTCATATCCACATTCCCCTGGATGCCGTTTACGCTTCCCTTGGAGGTATACTGCCACATCTGGAAGTGGTAGTAAAAGGTGGGCGCCGCCTTGTCATACTCGGCAAACCAGAAAGGGTAATCCATCACCCGGCTCAGGTCGTACTTGACATAGCCCGCGTAGGAGGTGAGGTAGATCATGGGGGTGTAGCCCGCCTCCTCCACCAGCTCACAGAAGGCCAGGGCGCACCGGCACAGGGTATCGGTGTCCAGACCGTAGGTCCGGGCCTCACTCTTCCCCAGCGCCTCCCAATCAAAAACCACGGGGCCGGTCAGCGCATAGCCCCGGATCTTGTCCAGCACGAACCGGGCCTCCTCCTCGGCCTCCTCCACCGTAATGGCCTGGGAGAAGAAGTACACCCCCACCTCCAGGCCGGCGTCCAGGGCCCCCTGGAGGTTCTGTTCGAACTTCGTATCGGCGTAGAGACCGCCCTCGGTATAGCCGCGCCCGCCCACCCGGAGGATGGCAAAGTCCACGCCGTCGGCCTTGACCCTGGCCCAGTCGATGTCGCCCTGGTAGGAGGACACGTCCACGCCCAGGCGGGTCTCCCCGGCGGCATACTCCATCACACTGCCCTCCCGGCGGAAGGCCGCCGGGTCATAGCCGTTGACAGGCACGCCCTCCAGCACGTCCACCGTATAGGCGCCGTAGGTGATCTGGGCCTTGCCGGTCTCCCCGGCCCGCAGGCAGTTCACCCGCCAGATCAGCGCGCTGAGCTCCGCCCGGCGGATGCCGTCGGCAGGCTTGTAAAGGCGCCGGCCGTTCTCCTCGCTGCCCTCCAGAATCCCCCATTCGTACAGGGCCGTCACCGAAGCGTCGTCAGCGTCGGCAAAGGGGGACGGGCCCGAAGCGGGGGCCAGCCCCAGGGCCCCGGCGGTCAGCCGAGCCACCGTCAGGCGGCTGACTGCCCCGTCCAGCTCGGCCAGCTCCCCGGCGGTGAGCAGTCCCTCGGTCCGGGCCAGGGCGGCATAGCCGCTGCTCCAGTGCCCCCCGGCGGGAGCCTGCTCCTCATATCCCGCCGCCAGCAGCACCAGCTTGAGGGCCTCCCCCAGGGTCACCGAGCCGGATGGGTCGAAGGTGCCGTCCGGATAGCCGGAGACGATGCCCTGCCCGCTGAGGGCACACACATAGTCGTAATACCACGCCCCGGCATCCAGGTCGGGGTAGGGGCTCTCGGCCGGGCCGAGCTTCCGCCACAGGGCCTCCACCGTCCCGCTCTCCCCCGCGGACATGCCGGCCAGCAGAGCGCCCCCCTCCGGCCTGCGCCAGCCCTCCAGGGCATAGCCCTCCCGCCGGGCGTCGGGGAAGGCACCGTAGGGCTGGCCAGCCTGGTAAAACATCACGTCGCTGGCCATCTCCCCCTCGCCTGGGTCAAAGACCAGATAGGTGAAGTTCCCGGCCGCCTGTCCGCTGTAGTCCCCCCAGAGGAACAGGGCGGCCTCCTCCATGCGCCGCCGGGCCAGGCCTTTTACCACCTGTCCCCCGGCGTGGCACCAGACGCCGAAGGCATTGACGGTCTCCAGCGTGTCGTATGTATCCCCCGGCCCCGCCAGCAGCTCCGCCAGATCGGAGCTGCCGGACAGCCAGCCGGTGCCCAGGCTGTAGGTGAAGCTGACCAGGGCGTCGAACTGGCTCTGGCCCACCGTCCGGCCGTGCTCCTCCAGAAAGTCCGCCACCGCCGCCGCGCAGACGGCGGCCGCCTCCCGCAGCAGCCGGTCGGCCTCCTCTTCGGTGATGCCCTCGGCATAGGCCCCGGCCTGACACTGGGTGCCGTAGCCCACGTACCAGTTGGTCCCGTCGGTGTAGGGGGTCTCGGAAAAGCTCTCCCGGGCCTTGAGAAAGTCCGCTCCCGCCTGGCTGAGGGCGCCGGGTCCCTCGGGCCCGGCAGCCAGGGCGGGGACGGCCGCGGGGAGGAGCAGGGCGAACAGGAGAAGCAGGGCGGGGATGCGCCGGAAGTGCGTGCGGTCGTGTGTCATGTGTCGTTCCTTTCTCTGCAATTGCGCAAATCTCTGACGTTCCTGTTCAGAATAACACAAGTTTCATCCGCCCGTCAACCGGGCTCGGAGGCCCTGCTGCTCCCCGCTATTTTGTGATATCGACGCCCCGGTCTCCCACCTGAACGCTTCCATCCTCCAGGGAAATGTACGGCGAGAATTCCACCGTCTCCGTTTCCCTGGTTAAGCAGATCGTCGCATCCGTGAAAATGTCGCTGACATTACACTGGAGGATGAATGGCCGGCACGCCATCTCCTCATAGATCAGGGTAGTCCCCATCGTCTCGATGTCGTTTTGGTACAGACGCACCTCCATGTCCGCATACCTCGGTATGATCAGATAGTAGTCTCCCTTTGACAGGTAATGGACCGGTAGATTCACGTCGTCCAGATAGTTCTCGGTGTAGAAGGCGAGATCGTTGATCTCCCCATACCCCAGATATGCCACGGCATAGAGTTGATCCTCCTGAAATGGAATGGACGCGGTTTTGCTCCCTTCGGAACCGGAGTCGGGGGCGGCCCTGCACCCGGTCAGCGCCAACAGGCAGAGCAGGGCCGCGATCCATGCGGTGTGTTTCTTCATTTGTCGAGCCTCCCATCGCGGCCTTTCGACCGGCCAACATCGTTCCTCGCGTGTTGCAACTCATTATAGGATATTTGCCGATGGATTGCAAGGCGGGGGCCGACGTCGGGACGGGCGACGGATCAGAATCGGCGGAGAAACAGGTCGCTCTCCTCCAAAAAGGCGTCCACCGTCTCGAATCCCAGGCGGCGGAGCAGCTCCAGCACATAGGGGTTGTCCAGCGGGGTGGGGTATTCCGCCGCCTGCCCGTAGCGGTCCACGTTTTTTCGGCCCGTCTCCCGGTCCAGGACGGCCCTGGGCCCCCCGACGCAGCCGCCCACGCAGCCCATACCCTCGAAGAAGTTGGCGCTGCGCTCCCCCTTCCGGAGCTCCTCCATCATGGCCCGGCAGGCGGGCACGCCGTCGGCCTGCCGGGTACGCACCTGGATGCTCCGATCCGGGCGGAGCCGCTCCACGGTGGCCCGCACCGCCTCGCTGACGCCCCCCGTCCGGGCGTAGATTCGCCCCGCTCGGGAGGAGTGGTCCCGCTCGGCCTCCTCCATCGCGGCGGGATCCATACCCGCTGCGTCAAAAATGTCCTGCATCTCCTGAAAGGTCAGCACATAGTCCACCGCCCCCCGCAGGTCCGGCTCCCGGGCCTCCGCCTTCTTGGCCAGGCAGGGCCCCACAAAGACCGTCAGCGCGTCGGGGTGGAGGTGTTTCACCGTGCGTCCGGCGGCGATCATAGGGGAGACCGCCCCGGGGACATGGGGCATGAGCTGATGGTACACCTTCCGGATCATGGCGATCCACAGGGGACAGCAGCAGCTCGTGAGCTGAAAATCCGCCTCTGTGCAGACGTTGCGGTCGAACTCCAGCGCCTCCTTCAGGGTGAGCACATCGGCAAACAGTGCCACCTCCACCATACCGGAGAAGCCCAGGGCCTTGAAAGCGGAGCGGAGCCTGCCCGGCGTCACCTCGGCGGAAAACTGGCCCAGGAAGGCCGGGGCGATGAGGGCGTAGGCCGGTCCCGTGGCGTGCTTGAGGGCGTCCAGGGCGGGGAGCACGTCCCGGCTGGCGGTGAGGCGGCCCGAGCGGCAGGCCGCGATGCAGGCCGCGCACCCGGCGCAGCGGTCCGGGTCCACGGTCAGCTCCCCCTTCTCATCCCGGACGATGGCGTCGAATAGGCAGGCGGCGGCGCAGTGGGCCTCCCCCTCCCCACAGGTACACCGGCCGGTCCGCCACACCGGCGGGTGCGCCTCGGGGTGGAGCAGGCAGTCCAGCTCCCCGGGGTCCGCTCCCTCCGGGTCGGGCACACCATTGCCGGTGACGGCGGATTTCAGCAGGGTCCGGTACAGCTCTTCCAAGGTGGACATGGCGTTTCGCTCCTTTTGGTGATCTGGACCCTTAGCATGTGCAGGTCCGAAGCCGTCTATTCCATATTCTGGTGCACGAAAGCGAAACCCCCTGTCACTCCAGCAGCCCCAGCCGCTCCAGCGCCAGGGCGGCCTGCTCCCGGGTCAGGGCGGCGCGGGGCTTGGTGCCGTCGAACACGCCCCGGGCCGCCGCCCGCTCCCACGCGTCCCTGGCCCAGCCGCTGGCGGACTCCTTCTCCGCTCGGGCGGTATACTCCGCCATGGCCCTGGCAAACATGGTATCAAATTGCTCCTGCGTCATGGATTCCTCCCCCTCTCCCCGCAGCGCCGCCCGCACGTCGCCGCGCAAATCGTCCATATGCTTACCATGTCTGGGAAACCAGTGGGCCACGTCGCCGTGGTTGCTGGCGATCCCCCTGGCATACCCCTCGGAATGGTCCAGGATGTCCTCCATGGGGTCCAGGCCGTACCGCCTGCACAGCATGGCGCACAGCTCCACCGCATTGCGATAGACGGCGGCGAAATAGCCGGCGTTCCGCTCCGCGTCGTAGCCCACCATGGTACCGCCCCGGTAGGTATGCCCCGCGGGCTCCAGGATCTCAAAGCTGATGTGGGTGTTGTTGGCCGAGGTCCCCCCGGCCCGGGGCGTGCCCGCGTGCCAGCCCCGCCGGTCCCAGGGCAGAGTCTGCACCGCACCGCCGGTATGGACGAAGGCGTGGACGCAGGCGTTCACGCCCGGCCGGTCCCAGCTTTTGAGAAAGACCTCCACGTCGGGCTGGGCCACCCCGGTGGAGTGGACCATGATCCCCCTGGGTACGATGGTCCGCCCTGCCTGATAGCAGTCGTTTTGGGTCAGAAAATGCTGTGTCAGTTTCAATTTGCTCCCCTCCTCACCCCTTCCGGGTCCTTCGGTGCGGGGTTGCACCTCTCCGTCCCCCTTGCATTCTCCTGCGGCGCATGATATAATTTTTTGTCCAACTTTTCTGCTGTTTGGAGGGTTTACCCGATGTAACGTGCGTCTGTAGCTGACTGAATTGAATCTAAATGGAGGGAAACCCTTTGTCCAAATACGAATCCGAAATCTCCCGGCGCAGGACCTTTGCCATCATCTCCCACCCCGACGCTGGTAAGACCACTCTGACCGAAAAATTCCTGCTCTACGGCGGGGCCATCGCCCAGGCCGGCGTGGTCAAGGGCAAGAAGAACGCCCGCGCCGCCACCTCCGACTGGATGGAGATCGAAAAGCAGCGCGGCATCTCGGTCACCTCCTCGGTGATGCAGTTCCAGTACGAGGGGTACTGCATCAACATCCTGGACACCCCCGGCCACCAGGACTTCTCCGAGGACACTTACCGCACCCTCATGGCCGCCGACTCCGCCGTCATGGTCATCGACGCGGCCAAGGGCGTGGAGGCCCAGACCCGGAAGCTCTTCAAGGTCTGCGTCATGCGGGACATCCCCATCTTCACCTTCATCAACAAGATGGACCGGGAGGCCCGGGACCCCTTCGAGCTGTGCGAGGAGATCGAAAAGGAGCTGGGCATCGACACCTACGCTGTCAACTGGCCCATCGGCTGCGGCAAGGAGTTCCAGGGCGTCTACGACCGGAACAAGCGGGAGATCATCCACTTTACCTCCAACGGCGGGGCCCGGCAGGCCACGGCGGTGGAGGTGGGCTTGGACGACCCGGGGCTGGACGGTCTCATCGGCGCCAAGTTCCGCAGCCAGCTCTCCGACGATGTTGAGCTCTTAGACGGTGCCTCCTGTGAGTTTGACATGGACCGGGTGCGCCACGGCAAGCTCTCCCCTGTGTTCTTCGGCTCCGCTCTCACCAACTTCGGGGTGGAGCCCTTTTTGGAGGACTTCCTGCGCATGACCACGCCGCCCCTGCCCCGCACGGCGGGCGAGCAGTTGGTGGACTCCACGGACGACGATTTCTCCGCCTTTGTGTTCAAGATTCAGGCCAATATGAACAAGGCCCACCGGGACCGCATCGCCTTCATGCGCTTGGTCTCCGGCCGGTTCGACGCCGACAAGGAGGTCTATCACGTCCAGGGCGGCAAAAAGCTCAAGCTCTCCCGGCCCCAGCAGCTCATGGCCGCCGAGCGGGAGATCATCGAAGAGGCCTACGCCGGGGATATCATCGGCGTGTTCGACCCGGGCATCTTCTCCATCGGAGATACCCTGTGCGCCCCGGGCCGGAAGTTTCGCTTCGACCCCATCCCCACCTTCGCCCCGGAGCACTTCCGCCGGGTGCGGCCGCTGGACACCATGAAACGCAAGCAGTTCCTTAAGGGGATGGAGCAGATCGCCCAGGAGGGCGCCATCCAGATCTTCAAGACCCCCTACACCGGCATGGAGGAGGTCATCGTGGGCGTGGTGGGCACCCTACAGTTCGATGTGCTGGAGTACCGGCTGAAAAACGAGTACGGCGTGGACCTCTATATGGAGGGCCTGCCCTACGATTATCTGCGCTGGATCGACCACGACGGGGACGAGCCGCTGAAGGAGGAGGACCTGATTCTGGGCACCGACGTGAAGCTGGTGGAGGATTATAAGGGACGTCAGCTTCTGCTCTTCGCCTCCCAGTGGTCCATCAACTGGGTGGCGGACAAGAACAAGGCCTTGACCCTCACCGAATTCGGCGGGACAAGGGAGTGAGCGTATGACCCAGCGGGAGCGCATGCTGTCCGGCGGGCTCTACTCCGCCGCCGACCCGGAGCTTTTCCGGTTGCGGCAGGAGGCGCGGCGGCTGACCCGGCTTTACAACCAGACCGCCGAGGACCAGCCGGAGGAGCGCCGCCGCCTGCTGGAGGCGCTGCTGGGCGGCGTGGGGGAGAACGCCTTCCTCGAGCCCCCCTTCCGCTGTGACTACGGCGGCAACATCACGGTGGGGCGGGATTTTTACGCCAACTACGACTGCATCATCCTGGATGTATGTCCGGTCACCATCGGCGACCGGGTGCTGTTTGGTCCCCGGGTGGGGCTCTACGGCGCGGGGCACCCCCTGGACCCGGAGGTCCGGGCCGGCGGGCTGGAAAACGGCGGTCCCATCACCATTGGCGACGACGTCTGGCTGGGCGGCGGCGTGGTAGTCCTCCCCGGCGTCACCATTGGGGCGGGTGCGGTGATCGCCGCCGGTGCGGTGGTCACCCGCGATATTCCCTCCGGCGTTCTGGCGGCGGGCGTCCCCTGCCGGGTTCTGCGGCCCTTGAACGAGCGGGACCGCACTTACTGGCGCGGCCTCCAGAAGGTCTGGCGGCAGGACTGAGCTGCCCCGTCTATGCATTGAAAAAACCAGCGTCCCGGCTTGGGCCGGGACGCTGGTTTTTTTGTTTTTGCCGAAAAGATGCACCCCATCGCCCAATCTGGATAGAATGATAACAGGAATCAGGTGAAGGGAGACGGCGTGCCATGGAGGAGGATACCCTGCGGCAGCAGTTGGGGATCGTGGACCAGTCGCTGGGCTTCCTGCTCATCCTCATCGCGTCGGTGCTGCTGTCTTTTTACACCGTGGTCATCCAGCGTCGGGGGCTCTGCCTCACGATATTGGGAGATACCGAGGCCGCCGCCGGCCTGCCTGACGTCTATCCCATCAAGCGGAGAGCCTCCGCCATGGTGGTGGGCTCCCTTGGCTTCTTTCTGTGCCTGGCGCTCAACGCCTGGCAGCAGGCGGAGCAGGGGGACGACTGCGTGGCCCGGCGCTCCGCCACAGTCAACCTGTGGGCCTCCCTCTTTGTGCTCCTGGCGGGTATCCTGCGGCTGATGGACCTGGATTTCGTGGCGTGCTGCTCCGGCGACAGCGCGGCGGCGGAGCAGGAGGCGAAACCGCTGGAGGACAGTACACTACCGGCTTAGATCATCCTTTCCAGGAGGCGACCCTATGACAGATCTGGAACTTTTGGCCCGCATCATCCAGTGCGAGGCCGGAGGCGAGGGCGAACAGGGCATGAAAGCGGTGGCCTGCGTGGTGATGAACCGGGTCAACGTGAGCTACGGCGAATACGGGCGGCTGGAGCCCACCATCCGGGCCGTCATCTACCAGCCCGGCCAGTTCGACTGCGCCCGGGAGACCATTCGGGGACAGTACAATGCCCAAAACATCTACAACATGTCGGTGGAGGAGATCCACTACGACATCGCCAACTGGGCCATAGCGGGAAACCGGCTGACCAACCTAGGCTTTGCCCTGTGGTACTTCAATCCCTTTGTCCCAAGCTGCCGCCCGAACTTTCCCTCCCGGGTGGGGGAGTTTGTGGTGCGCATCGGCAACCACTGTTTTTACAATCCCACCGAGGCTTACGCCGATACATAACAGGAGGAGAATGTGTCTATGAATCAATTTTATCCCGATGGTATGCGGGACATCGCCCTCAACCGCGCCAATGAAAACGGTGGGCTGGTGACGCCGCCGGATGAGAACTTCAACACCGACGCCATGCGCGGCTCCATGCAGCAGATTCTGTCCGACAACCTGGGC
>ENA-UEOI01001816-UEOI01001816.1-human-gut-metagenome-genome-assembly--contig:-NODE-1816-length-17034-cov-2.856107_pt1 | contig 17034 bp, 10 predicted proteins | sample MGYA00242883_ERZ507882 | MGnify/ENA primary metagenome ERZ507882 (study PRJEB26167, sample SAMN06115502) | human gut metagenome | host: Homo sapiens | place: China:Chongqing | collected 2015-07-29...
CGAGTAAGGAATGACGTAAGCGGTGAATATAGTACGAATGTATTCAATTTAATGGCAAAACTTCCGCCCAATGCGTTTCCGATTTATCATGAAAATGGCCAAATAGGAGGTAATTCTGCCTATTATAATCCGTGGGCAGAGATTACAGAAACAGGATATTATTCTACGAATAAGCGATCTGCACAATTGTCCGCTAAGTTAATAGGCGATTTGGGTATGATTACCCCGGGGTTGAGTATTTCGGGAGCGGTCGGTTTCAATACGATATATAAATCGTATACCATAGCATCTAGGGATTATGCCCGATATGATATGTCCGGACAACAGTTTGGTGAAACCTCTTCTATGTCTATAAGCGAAAGTGCGTATAATCAATGGCGGAATTTTGTCGTTCATGGTTTTGTGAACTATGATAGGGTTTTCGGAGAGCATCATGTGGATGCTATGTTGATGGGTGGTTATGAGGAATATAACGTATCATCTACCGATTTACCGTATAAGGATATCGTTTCGGGTGGTCGCTTGACTTATTCTTACGATAAGCGGTACGTTGCAGAGTTTTCCTTTGCTTACTCGGGCAACGATAATTATGCACGCGGAAAACGTTTTGGATTTTTTCCGGCCGGATCGTTGGGGTATGTGATTTCTAATGAAGAGTTCCTAAAAGGTAACAAAATAGTAGATTACCTTAAATTGAGGGCTTCGTATGGACTCACAGGGAATAAAGATAACGGATCTACAAGATTCCCGTATAATCAGTATTATACAGGTGGAAACTATTATCTCGGTCAGTCGAATGCTGCATCGTATTATTACGTTCAGAATTATTATGCCAATCCAGATGCTACATGGGAAAAAGACAGAAAATTTAATATCGGTATCGATGCCGTTCTTTCCGATAGATTAAGCATTACGGCTGATTATTTCAAAGAAAAGCGATATGATATTTTGACGATGCCGTATGATGTACTTCCTAGTTTTGTAGGATTCAAGCGTCCTGAACTGAATATTGGGCGGGTGAGTAACCAAGGATTCGAGGCTGTGGTGCGTTATACCGGAAAAGAAACCAAAGATTTGACGTGGTTTGTGGAGGCAAGTGCTTGGTTTGCAAGAAATAAAATATTGTATAATGCCGAGGCTCCTCAAAATTATGCTTATCAGTATAGAATCGGGCATAGGGTTGATCAACCGTTTTTGTTAGAAGCACTGGGGTTCTTTAACGACCAAAACGAAATAGATAGTTCGCCGAAGCAGACTTTTGCAGCGGTTCAACCGGGCGATTTGAAGTATGCCGATTTAAATAACGATAAAAGAATCGATTCGGAAGATTTTAAAGCCATAGGTTATACCGATGTCCCTGAGTGTACTTTGGGTTTGCATGCGGGATTGACATATAAGGGTTTTGATTTCGATGTTTTATTTCAAGGAGCTTTGAATCGGTCGGTTTATTGGAGCGGCTCATATTTCGAAGCCTTCCAGAATGATGGACAGATTTCTTCTATTGCACTGAATAGGTGGACAGAGGATACAAAATCGACAGCTACTTATCCTCGGCTTTCGGCCTCCAATAATCTGAACAATTATCAGTCTTCTTCTTTTTGGCAGAAGAACGGTGATTTTTTGAAACTTCGTTCTTTGGAGATAGGGTATAAAATTCCGAAGAATTTGACTCGAAAGATAAAAATTGAAGGAGTAAGAGTTTTCATGAATGGGACTAACTTGTTCTCGTTAGACCATATGGCCGGATTTACCGACCCGGAGACTATGACCGGTTATCCGGCAATGAGAACGGTGAGTTTAGGACTTAGTGTTCAACTTTAATATTAAAATTAAGTATTATGAAACCATATAAGATTCCGGTTATTGTCGGGCTATTGTTTTCGGTAGTTTTCTATTCGTGTGACGATCTCCTCGATCCTAAGGCGGAGACTAATTTAACAGAAGAGTTTGCTAATGTTTCGTATAATAATACATTGGCTCGATCGATAGGTCTTTATTCTTATTTGCCAGATGGTCTTTCTTATCTGGACGGGGCAATGATGGCAGCTGCGAGCGACGAGGCTGAATATACTTTGGAAACAGCTTCTATTCATGGTTTTAACGTAGGTAGCTGGAATGCCAATAATAATCCAGTTCCTAATTATGGTCGGCGTGGCACAGGAACTTTGTTAAAAAAAGGAATGTTTATTTTTGAAAGAATCTGACGAGGTCGATTTGGATTATTTGAAATATGACCCTACAAAACAGCAAGATTATCAGAATCGATTGAATAATATTCATCGATGGAAATATGAGGCTCGTTTTTTGAGAGCTTACTATTATTTCGAATTGGTGAAGCGGTATGGCGGTGTTCCTATTATAACGGAACCGCTGGGTTTGAAATCCGATTTGTCGACTTTTTCGAGAGATTCCTTATCTGCTTGTATAAGGTTTATTGTCAGTGAGTGCGACTCGGCTGCGGCAGTTTTACAGGCTCCCGATAGAATGACCGACGTTGCCAATAATTTGGGTCGTGCAACGAAAGGAGCTGCTATGGGGTTGAAGTGTAGAGCTCTACTTTATGCGGCTAGCGATTTGTTTAATAAGCCAGAGGAGTGGGCTCCCGGTTATACTCATAAAGAATATATTTCCATGCAAGACGGGAAGAGCCAGCAAGAACGTTGGGAGGAGGCCGCTGCGGCTTGTAACGATTTTATTACGACTTTGGGAAATAAATATCCGATGGACGAGTATCGTTTAATACGGGATTATCAGAATGGTGAGATAATATTCGACAGACGATACGGTTCGACCAATACTTTTGAAAAGAATAATTATCCGGTTGGATATAATTTGGGACAGAGCGGGAATACGCCTTCACAGAATTTGGTGGATGCTTATGAGATGATTGACGGTACTCCGTTTGATTGGAATAATCCAGAACATAAGTCCAATCCTTATGCCAATAGAGACCCTCGGTTAGCGATGTCGATTTTGACGAATAACGTGGAATTCAAGGATCGTACGATCGAAGCATGGACCGGCGGTCGAGATGGAAAGGGTGTTATTCATGCCACGCGTACCGGCTATTATATTTATAAATTCATAGATCCTAATTTAGATTTGTTGCAGAACCGTACGAGTGTGCATCATTGGGTAATAATGAGATACGCCGAAATCTTATTGAGTTATGCAGAAGCCATGAATGAGGCTTATGGGCCTACGGGTAATGTTGGTTACCGGTTAAATGCCGTCAGGGCTTTGAATCAAGTGAGGAATCGAGTCGGTGTTGAAATGCCGGCTGTACCTACGGCTATATCGAAAGAGGAGTTGAGAGAAAAGATTCGGAACGAACGTCGGGTGGAATTGGCTTTCGAGGATCATCGTTTTTGGGATGTGCGTCGTTGGATGATTGCGCCAGAGACATTGGGCGCACCGCTTCGGGGCGTGGAAATAACGAAAATTTCAGATGAAGAGTTCGAATATAACCCCATTGAGGTGGAAAAAAGAACATTCGAGCCGAAAATGTATTTATATTCGATTCCTCAGGCCGATCTTAATACGACCGGTTGGGTACAGAATCCACTTTGGTAAAGAGATAATAACTAATAAACACGAAATAAGATGAAATCAATGATAAAAAATCGTCTTTTACTTGTGACTGCAATTTGCTTTTTGTTTGCGGGTACATCATGTCAATACGATGAAATTGTAGATATTCCTTATCCCGAATCTTTGGTTTATTTACCGATAGCTGTTAATGGGAGTATTTCACCTGACGGTGTCTATACGATTGAAGAAGGAGCATCGACGGCGTGGGTTTCTCCTACGCCGGGACAACCGATGAAATATACAGTGAGGAACGCCGATAATGCCTTTGTCATTCCGTTGGGTATTTATCGTTCGGGTACGGGAAAAACTATTAAAGGCTCTGTAAATGTTTCGGTAATGTTGAATGCGGATACGGTTCAAACCTTGATAGATAATGGTGTTTTGACCGATGTGGAAGTTGTGCCTTCTGAATATGTCCTTCAAATACCACAAAATATCCAAATACCCGATGGGAAAAACGAAACGACTTTTGATGTCTCCGTGGCATTAGATTTTTTGAGAAAAGATGCTCCTAAAAAGTATGCTATGGGTATTGTGATTTCTGATGAGAATAATCGTGTGAATAAACAGCTGAATACAGGCATTATATTGATTGATACGAAAATAACGATACCAGTAGCTACATTTACTACACAACTCGACGGTAGCTCATTCGATACGTTCGTATTTACTAATTCTTCTCTTTATTGGGATTTCTTTTCGGGCGAGGAGCCTTTTTCTTGGGATTTTGGAGATGGGTCGGCGATTTCGCATGAAATTAATCCGAAACATCAATATGGAGCTGTTGGCGATTATAATGTAACATTGACGGTAAGGGGGATTACAGGCGAGACGGTTACGGTAACCAATACGGTTTCTGTGAAAAGTAATTAAACAGATAATTTAATTTTTATACGATGAAAAAGATATGTAGTAGTATTTTTAGGGTGTTGGTTATTCCGTATGTAATGTGCGGATTTGTTGCCGCCCAAAACAGTTACACGTTGAATGGGCTTTCGGAGTTAAAGGAGTTTACGGCCGGTTCGGTGGAAGAGACTGTTGAGAATTTGACTTTGATTGAACCGGAGGGAAGCGAGATGATTCCAGAGTCAGAGATTTTGAAATTGACCGATAGAGTAAAGAAAATTACGGGAACGTTGACGATGGAAGGTCTTTCTCAATTGACTACTACAACAGGGTTGATAGATGTGATCGATTGTAGTGAAGCCGGTTTTGTGTTTAGGGATTGCCCTGTATTGAGCGATATGGATGCATTTGCCGATGAAGATAAGTTCTCGGTTATTCATGGCGATTTTATTATAGAAAATTGTCCCCAAGTCATGACGGGTGCGGCTACGGCACATCTTGATAAATCTTTTTCGAAGATACGTGAGGTACAGGGCGATTTGAAGTTGACCAATATAACCACTGCAATGAATAAACCACAAAAGATATTCCCTTATTTGGAAAAAGTAGAAGGTGATTTTGTGGTCGATGGGTGTAGTCGTCTTTATTATTTCACCAATGGGGATAATACAGAGAACATGCCTTTGACTTATATCGGAGGAGATTTGGTGCTGACGAATAATCGGTCTTTGCAGCGATTGAACGGTTTTGGTTCTTTAAAACATTTAGGGGGTAATGTTTCTATTTTAGATAACGGTGCGATACCAGAAGAGCCCTCTGATGACAATGTTATCGGATTTTGTAAAATCAAATATTATGAAATGGCTGGTATATTGGACGAAGAAGCCACGGTACAGTTGGGGCGGTCGACCAGCCTGATTGTCACCGTGTCCTTACGAGGTGGTTGAAGATATAAGTGGAACGTTCAAAGCTGTGCCGGCCAATCGGTTTCTCAATTCCATTGGCATGAATACATCGATAAACAGTAGGGGTGAAAATGTGAATACCACCGAGGAGATTATGCGATATTTGGGTGCTCGGTGGATTCGTACGAGTGTGGGGGGCAGTGTGAGCTCGCTTACTAATCTGCCGGAGACTTCGTTACCGGGAGCCGGCACGTCGATAGCTTCGTATAAACAATTGTATGATAATGCCGGTATTCGGTTCAGTGCAGGACTGGGAGCCGGGGGACAGGAACGGAATATTCCCAATTTAATAAATAATGTCAAGCGAATTATCGATGCGACTTCTCCGGACGCAATTATTGCGATCGAAGGGAACAACGAGCCTAATAATAGAAATTGGTATGTAATTTTTGAAGGAGAAGTCGGCGGAGGGAATAAAGAAGGAAAAAATAATTGGAAGCCGGTGGCTCGTATGCAGAAGAAGTTGTATGAAGATGTGAAAGCCGATCCCGTGTTGGGGAAAGACGGGTATAATTATCCGGTTTGGAGCCTTACGTATGGTGGAGCTTCGGGAGAAAATGTCGGGTTACAGTATCTCAAAGTTCCAGAGGACGATATGGCAGTTCCCGAGGAATTCAGAGGAGTAACTTTTGCCGATGTCGCTAATTTACACAACTATTTTAATCATCCGAGTTTCAAGTTTCCACAAAATAATCAGACATGGAGAGCCGCTGAGCCGAGTACGAATGTGCCACCGGGTTGCGATGTGCTGTATCGGCATTTCGGTGTGACGTGGTTAAATAAATACAAAGGGTATTTGACCGATGAGGAGTTAGAGGCGTTACCTCGTGTCACGACTGAAACTGGGTCTACGATAAGCGATGCTGTGACGGAAGAGATGCAGGGATTATTATATATGTCGCTTTATCTTGCACAATTCGCTCAGGGATTTGATTACACGGCCATGTATTTGCTGACCGACCGACGAGATGAATCGGGAAACCAAAGTTTCGGTTTTTACGATAAGTTTTATAATCCGAGACAATCGGCTCATTATCTTCATAATTTAACGACTATTCTAAAAGATGATAAAGATATTGACGAACCGGGTGAATTAACTTATTCTATTACAGGCCGCACGATAACTGTTCATGATTTATTGCTCCAAAAGAATAACGGGACCTTTGAATTGGTCATCTGGGGAGAGAAGTATGAAGGTGGTAGCGATCGGATAACTGTCGGTTTTGATCAAACTTATGACGAGGTATGGGTTTATAATCCGACTAAGGGGACTGCTCCCGAAATGGTATTGAACAATGTGAATTCAATAGAGTTGGATATCTCTAATCATCCTTATATTATTGAAATAGGGGAACATCCAGAATCTTCTGTGGAGGATATGAAAAACGATGATTTCCAGATTCGTGCATTCCCGAATCCTGTAATTAGGAATTTAACGATTTATTCCGATACGGCAATTGTGTCTATACGGGCAGAGTATATGACAAAGTTTACACTGTTGATATGGATAACTTGCCTGCGGGTGCTTATATACTGAGTGTTCTCGATGAGTCGGGCAACTGTATAAAAAAGCAGAAAGTGATAAAGTCTTAATCTTGTCGGGTTGAATTGCTAATTTTTTAGATATCTTATATTATGAGAAATTTATTGTGGATATTATCAGGAGTTTTGTTGGTTACTGCATGTAATAATATTTCTTCATCTGATGGAAATGAAGACGTGCTTTCCTTTGTTAATCCGTTTATAGGAAATGCCGATAATGGACATACTTTTCCCGGAGCATGTGTGCCATTTGGGTTTATACAAGCAAGTCCAGAAACAGGGAACGATGAGTGGAAATACTGTTCGGGATTTAATATTGCAGACGATTCTATCATGGGATTTGCCCAAAATCATTTGAATGGAACCGGTTGTCCCGATTTGGGAGATGTATTGATATTCCCTTTTAGCGGAGATGTGAAAAATGGCATATATAAAAGTGCATATGATAAAGCGACTCAAACGGCATCACCCGCATATTATAAGGTGAAATTGACCGATTCGGATATAGATGTCGAGGTGACAGCGACACAGCGTACCGCTTATTATGTATGTACTTATAATTCTGATGCGCCCGCACGAATGTTGTTGGATATGCAAAGTGGAGTCGTGTATAATCAGGACCATTTGAAAACACATGTTTTGTATGCCGACATGAATATGCCTGATAATTGGACTATAACCGGACATCAAGAAGTTAAAAATTGGGTACGACGCCATTTCTTTTATGTGGTAAAGTTCGATAAGCCCTATACCGTGAAGGAGGTATTGCCAGCTCGTGAAGGGGAGAAAGCCAAACGAATGATTTTAGAGTTTGATTTAGAACCGGGAGAATCGGTACAGATAAAAGTCGCTCTTTCAACAGTTGGTATCGAGGGGGCTCAAAGTGCTTTGTTAACTGAGAGTCCCGATTGGGATTTCGAAGCGGTTAAAAAAGAGAGTCAGGATTTATGGAGGGAATTGTTGTCGAAAGTTTCTGTGTCAGGAACGAAAGAGCAAAAAACAAATTTTTATACATCGTTATATCATCTGTATATTCAGCCTAACGATATTGCCGATATAGATGGAAAGTATAGAGGTGTTAATGACAGTGTGTTCGTTTCTAAATCAGGCACATATTATTCGACGTTTTCTTTGTGGGATACCTATCGGGCTGCACACCCTCTTTATACGATTTTGATCCCCAAACGAGTACCCGGAATGATAAATAGTTTGTTGGATTATCAGAAGGTACAAGGGCATTTGCCGGTTTGGACGTTATGGGATAAAGAGACATATTGCATGATAGCCAATCATGCGGTTCCTGTCGTTGTCGATGCCTATTTAAAAGGGGTTAAAGGATTTAGTCCAGAAGATGCCTATAATGCGATTAAGGCTTCGTTGACGGTGAGTCATAAAAAATCGGATTGGGAAACTTATGATAAATATGGTTATTATCCATTTGATATAACTACGGTAGAATCGGTATCCCGGACATTAGAATCCGCCTACGATGATTATTGTGCTGCGCAAATGGCAAAAGCAATGGGTAAGGATAAGGATTATGAGTTTTTTATGAAACGGGCCAGTGCATATAAATCGTTATTTGATCCCGGCACGAAGTTGATGAGAGGAAAGGACTCGAAAGGAAAATGGCGTTTTCCGTTTAATCCGTTTTTGTTGTCTCATGCAGCCAGCTGCGGTGGGGATTATACCGAAGGTAACGCATGGCAATATACTTGGCATGTGCAACACGATGTGGCGGGTTTAATTGATTTAATGGGTGGAAAGGAATCTTTTGCTATGAAATTGGACTCGTTGTTTATGTTGGATACGATAGCCGAGAATACAGGCTTTGTCTCGGACGTCAGTGGATTTATCGGGCAGTATGCACATGGGAATGAGCCGAGTCATCATGTCGTTTATTTGTATAATTACGTGGATCAACCGTGGAAAACCCAAGAGTTGATACCAGAGATATTCGAACGATTCTATAAACCGAAACCCGGTGGTTTGTGTGGAAACGACGATTGTGGACAGATGTCTGCATGGTATATTTTTTCTTCGATGGGATTTTATCCGGTAGATCCGATTAGTGGAGAGTATGTTTTAGGTGCTCCACAAATGGATAAAATATCCATTCAGTTGACGGAAGACAGAGCATTTGTCGTAGAGGCGAAGAATCTTTCCAGAAAGAATAAATATGTCAAATCGGTCGAATTGAATGGAAAGCCGGTGAGAGGGTTGACGATCAAGCATGAGGATATAATGAGTGGAGGTCATTTGGTATTTACAATGACCGATGAACCGGTGAAAAGAGTGTTGAAGTAATATAATAATGTTGCCGTATGAGAAGAATAATTGGATTTGTCACGATGTTTTTTTTAGCTGTGACAGTAGTTTTCGGGAAATCTCAGGAGAATGTTATAGATATTACATTTAATAAGTTAGGTGCTGTTTATCATAAAAACGAGTCTGGGAATGCAGTTTGTAAGGTTATAAAAGCAAATAACGATATTACCTATGAGGTTGTGGTCGAGATAGTGGATATCGATAAAAAACCGATTGGTTATAAGAAAACGTACACGCTGTCGAGTCCTTTCGAACGGTATTATTACGTTCCGTTCCAGTTCTCGGAATTGGGCTATTATTATTTGAGCGTAAGTTTTTTACACGGAGATAAAGTCATATTCTCGAAACAGGAAGGTTTTGGCGTGATACCCGATGTGACCCTTACGAAGAAAGATTACGATTCTCCGTTTGGAGTAGGAGCTCATTATGCTCGTTATGGAGACTGGCGGGTGGCCGAGATTCAGCAAGCATTGGGCATTGCTTGGGTCAGAGATGTTGCGAGATGGAAAGATTTTATCGGTACTGCGAGAAATACGCCCGATCCTTTTATCGATTATTTAGACCGACACAATATTTGTTGGTTGCCTATTTTAGACTATGTGGATGCCAATCATGGCTGGCGAGATGAAAATGGTATCTGGCGTTGGGACGAAGATGTGACGAATATCAAAAAATATGTCGAGATGAATGAGAATCGTATTCTTGTTTATGAGTCGCAAAACGAGCCTAGTAATTTTGCAGGGTGGAATAAACGATGGCCCCATCCGCAAGGACAGAAATGGCGTCCGCAGGGTTGGGGTGTCCCTTTTACCGATCTGGTGAAACAGATGCATGATTCTATTAAAGCGGTAAACGGAGATATAAAATTGATTTGGCCCGGAGAGGAAGAGTGGATCGAATATTTCGACGACAATCGGGAAGATGTCGCCAATCATATCGATTTTACAGCGATACACCCATATATATTGTGGAGGAAATATCCCGAAACATCTCCATTCTATGATGGCTTTTATAAAATACAGAAAGAGATGCTTAAAAAACGGAATATCCCGACCGAGATTTGGGTAACCGAAACCGGGTGGACAACTTATCTTCCCGATAGTATACGTCGTCATTTCCCACCTGTAACGGAATATCAACAGGCTCAGTATTTGGTACGTAATTATTTGGTACAGCTTTATTTTGGGGCAGGAAAAATGTTTTGGTATGAATTGGTGGAAGAGCCTTTCGGCGTTCATCATCCAGAGTCGGGATTCGGTATACTTCGATATAATACTATGTTGACTGTTAAGCCGGCAGCGGTAGCATTCGCCAATATGGTTAATAACTATCGATATTTGAAACCGATAGGAAAGTACTTAGCAAAAGATCGTAAAACTTATGGTTTTATTTACGAGAATGAAAAAGAGAGCGGAGCCCCTGTACTGAGTATTTGGAGAGAGGCTGATGAAAAAGAGGAACTTATCCCGGTAAAGTATACGAAGTCATTGACTGGGGTTGATATATTTGGTCGTACCATAGAGATACCCATCATTGATGGTATGGCACATTTACCGTTATCCATGTCTGTTTTGACTGTGAGTGGATTCGATATGGACGATTTGAAAAACTTGTATGAACCCAAAGAGCAATATTGAAATGAAAAAGGTACTGTTGAAAATTTTGTTTATATTCTTTCCGATTATCTTGTTTGCCCAAAACAATTATTACGATGTGGTCGTGGTAGGTGGAACTCCGGGGGGAATTATGTCTGCTATCGCAGCATCGAGAGAAGGGAAAAAAGTGGTGGTTTTAGAACGTTCGGCACATATTGGAGGGCTTCCCGCTAATGGATTGGGGGCTACCGATATTGCGACGCGGGGAGCTACTACCGGTTTGTTCCGAGAGTTTGTTAATTATGTACTGGATTATTATATAGAAAAATACGGGAAAGACTCCGAACAGGTGAAGGTTTGTAGCGATGGGTATCATTTTGAGCCTCATGTAGCGGCTTTAGTTTTTGAAAAGATGCTTGAACCAGAGAGAAAGAATATTACTGTTTTGACCATGCGCCAATTCGATTCCGAAACGAAGAATGTTGTGATGGACGGTGCTGAGATTCAATGTGTCAGAATATACAACAGGGATACCAAGAAATGGGAACAGTATAGTGGTAAAGTGTTTATAGATGCGACTTATGAAGGTGATTTAGGAGCAGCGGCAGGAGTTCCGTATTCGATAGGTCGCGAAGGTAAGGACGAATATAATGAAATAGGAGCAGGGCGTCTTTATAAATTGTGGTTGGGCCCTGAATTAGAAGGAACGACTAATGAAGGCGATGGAAATATTCAGGCATATAATTATCGCCTTTGTTTGACGAATGATCCATCTAATCGTATTTTGCCAGAGAAGCCGAAGAGATATAATCGTAAGGAATACCTTTCTTTGGTAGAGGACGTTTATACAGGTACATTTGCCGGAGTAGAGATGTTGAGTGTTACTCCTGAGATGCAGGTAGCTAACCGAAGACATATCGAAAATGGAGGAACTACACAAATACCGGGCGATCCTTGGGGAATAGCGAAAATTACGAATATGGTTGATTTACCTAACGGAAAAACGGATGCAAATAACCAGCATTTAGCTCTAATCTCGACAGATTTACCCGAAGAAAATTGGCAATGGCCCGAAGAAAATTGGCAATGGCGAGATAGATTTGCTCAAAGATTGAAAGAGTATACGTTAGGATTATTGTGGTTTGCCCAAAATGATGAAGCACTTCCGAAAGCTTTTCGAGATAATGTTAGAGAATGGGGACTGGCAAAAGACGAGTATATCGATAATGGCAATTTCCCGAGACAAGTTTATGTGAGAGAGGGGCGTCGTTTACATGGAGAACATTTTTTTACAGCGAATGATGCTTATCCCGTGGCGAAAGGGAAACGTCCCCCTTTGTATAGCAATAGCATTACTGCTAGTCATTATGCTCTTGATTCACATGCTGTTCATAAACGGGAGAAAGGTAAGATTGCTTTGGACGGATTCTTTAACTATCAAGCGTCGGTCTATACGGTTCCTTTTGGCGTGATTCTGCCAAAAAAAGTCAATAATTTGTTGATTCCAGTACCTGCTTCTGCTACTCATGTAGGCTTTTCTACTTTGCGTATGGAGCCTTGTTGGATGGCATTGGGACAGGCTGCGGGTATAGCTGCCGCTCTTGCGATTGAGCAGAATAAATCGGTGAAAGATCTCGATAGAGAGAATATTCAAGCGGAGTTGATAAAAGAAAAAACTACCTTAATGTATTTTAAGGATATAACCGTCGATAGTCCAGATTTCGAGATGGTTCAATATATGGGACTTCGAGGGTATATAACCGATTGGGTTGCCGATTTGGACAGACCTATGGATAGGGATACGGCTAAGTCTTGGAGTACGATGTCAGGTATAACGATAGAAAAATTTGAAGGGAAATCTCGTCGAGATATTCTTCAAGCCGTTTATGATTTGATCAGATAAATTTTTACGGTATTATGGGGTATAAAAGTTTCTGTTGTTTGCTTTTGCTTTTAACGGGTAATGTTTCGCTTCGGGCGCAAGGTATAGATGATATTTCTCCTATGGCGATTTACAATATCGGGTTAGTGGGTTGCGATTCCATCGGTGTAAATGTTTTGAAGACTTTTATATCGACCGGTGAAGCTAGATGCGTGGCCGTATTCGACGAAAAGACTACTTTGGCAGAGAGCACGGAAAGAGAAATTACATCGATTCAAGATAAGGCTCCTTTGTTATATAATGATTATTGCAAAATGCTAGACCGGAGAGATTTGGATATTGTACTTATCGCTGTATCGAAAGAGGAACAAGACAAGTTCTTTTTGAAGGCTTGTGAGTATGATAAAAATATTTATATCGAGATATCCCAGTGTTTATCGCCGGAAGAGATACAGCCTCTTGTCGATGCAACACATAGAATGTCTGGTGTAGTACAGGTCGGGCGTAGCTCGTTGGGGGTAAACAATATGATTGCTCGTATAAAAGATTTTTTGTCTTTTTTGAGCGGGTTGAAAGATAAAACTTCATATCCGATAGAGACTGCTGTTTGTCTGGAATAATAAGAATAATAAAAAAGACAAAGAAGGTGTGCCGCTTAGCGGTGCACCTTCTTTATTATTTGAGGGTCGATTGGTTAAAGTGTCAGTATAGGATAAAAAAGATGTAGTATTTGCCTGAATCAAAAACTTCCTTTGTAAAAATTTTAGTAGAAAGGAATATACCATGAGAAAATTGCTATCATCTGTATTCTTATTTTTCGTATTGATTGCAAGTGCTAATGATAAGTTTTTAGTCAATGATTTTGAATCGGGGCTCGGTGGAGCCGGTGATGCATGGGGCGGGGTTTGCGAATGGATTGATAATCCTTTGAAAGATGTAAATAATTCTTCGTCGAAGGTTTTGAAGGTAAGTAGCAGTGAATTTGCAGCGACTTCGATTCCGTTTACCTTGCCTAATGGTAAGGTTTTGACGGACTATATGGGTGTGCGGTTACAATTGGCTGTTATCGATGCGTGTGGCGAGAATATACATTGGGTAGGGTGTGATTTGGGTGTACAAGATAATGTGGGAAATAAATGCTGGCCGGGTTCGGCTTCTTGGCAAACCGGTGAGTTAAATACATGGATAACGCTTGAATTCTGGTTGGACGAAACGATTCTTTCGGCTTGGCTTGCCGGTGAACATACAGATGAGTTGAGCTTATTGATGAAAGTAGGGCGTCAGAAATTTATCTATATTATAGACAATATCGAGCTGATTGAAAAGGCAGAGTATGTAGGGGACGGAACTCAAAATTATTTTGGAGTGAATTTATCGGGGGCAGAGTTCGGCGGTATTTATCCCGGGGTAGATGGTACTCATTATGGGTATCCAACGTATAAGGACCTCGATTATTTTAAGGGGAAGGGATTGAACCTTATCCGTTTTCCATTTCGTTGGGAACGTATCCAACGTGTAATGAACGGACCTTTGGATGCAACGGAGTTGTCTAAAATGAAAACTTTTGTTCAGGCTGCCGAGGATAGAGGTATGCCTGTAATTCTCGATCTACATAACTTTGCTCGTTATTCGTTCGATGGTGGGAAAACCTATACGTTAATAGGGGAGTCGTCCAACCTTACTGCCGAACATTTGGCCGATGTGTGGAGAAAATTGGCGCAGGAGTTCAAGGATTATAATAATATTTGGGGATACGATATTATGAACGAGCCTTATTCTATGCATCCTTCGGCTCCCTGGGTGAATATAGCTCAGGTAGTTATCGATGCTATTCGAGAAGTAGATACGGAAACTCCTATTATCGTATGCGGCGATTCATTCAGTTCTGCACGTTTTTGGGTCGAGTATAGCGATAATCTTAGGACATTGGTAGATCCGTCGGATAATCTCATATTTCAGGCACATCTTTATTTTGATAAGGATTATTCCGGTCAATATTTAAATTCTTATGATGCCGATGGTGTTACAGCTAATACGGGTGTTGAGCGTGCAAAGTATTTCGTGGAGTGGTTGAAGCGATATAATAAGCGAGGGTTGTTGGGTGAATATGGAGTTCCCGACGATGATCCTCGTTGGTTGGAGACACTGGAAAATCTGTTGATCTATTTGCGGGATAACGGTGTGCCGGGAACCTATTGGTCGGCAGGTCCTCGTTGGGGTGATTATAAATTAGCTGTACAGCCTTCTAATAATTATACCGTGGATCGTCCGCAGATGTCTGTTTTGGAAAAATATACGGTTACTGCCGGAAATGAATCTGGAATCGAAGAACGTGCGGATATATCGGGAAGCGGATTGAAAGTCTCCTGTATGGGTAGGGAGATTACATTGAAGAGTGAAAAGCCTTGTGAAGTAAGTGTGTGGAATCTATCGGGAGTATTGGTACATAAAGTATTGGTATTGCCAAATTCGCCTGTTTATTTAACTCTTTTACCGGGATTTTATATGGTGGAACATATAAAAATTGTCGTTAATTAACAGCTTGTTATCTTGTAATAAATATAATTGTTAAAAATGATAATATAGTATTAGTCTTAGATAAAAGAGTACTACACTTTTCTCTTTTATAATTCTGTTACGTCGAATGTTTATTTTAATTTTACCTATGAAATAGAACTGTAATTCTATGGATATAAAAATGTTTAACTTAAATAGTAGATAACATGAAAAAAACATTATCTCTTTTGTGTGCTGCTTGTATAGCAGTAGGTATGCAGGCTCAAACCTATATGGTAAATGATTTTGAGTCTGGGTTGAATGGTGCGAATGCTGCATGGGGCGGTACAGCCGAGTTAATAGACAATCCTTGTTCGTCGAGCGATAACTCGTCGACAAAAGTGTTGAAAGTAGTCAGTACCGAATTTGCCAATGTGGCTATTCCATTGAACTTGCCGGAAGGAAAGACATTGGCCGATTATACAGGTGTTCGTTTACAACTTGCTGTGTTGGAAGGGTCGGAAAATATCACATGGGTTGGTAATGAATTAGGATTGGTTGATAATGATACCCAAGAGAAAACTTTTCAAGTAGCTCAGAATTCATGGGGAGACGCTACGTATAATACTTGGATGTCGCTCGATTTCAATTTTGATGAAACAATTTTGGCTACTTATTTGGACGGTAATCATGCTAGTACAAGTTTGTTGATTAAGGTGGGGCGTCAAGCGTTCAATTATGCCATTGATAATATTCGTTTAATCGAGAAAGAACAAGTTGCCGATCCCAATACTATCTTTACTTTCGAGACTATGGATTTAGGTACGACTCCTCGTTGTGGAATGCCGTGGTCGGGGTCTTGCGAAGTGGCCGAGAATCCTTACACGACCGGTATCAATACGTCATCGAAGGCTTTAAAGGTGAATGGAGGCGAATGTTCTCCCGTTACGTTTACAGAGGCTCTTCCTGCTGGTAAAACGTGGAATGATTATTCTGGAATCAAGTTGCAAGTCTGCTTTTTGGAAAGTGGCTTCGAGTGGTGTCCTATTGAGATGGGTGTTCGTACCGATGGTGGCTCACACATCAAGTTTGGTTATACGGTTGATGCAAGTACCGGACAAGAAGGCACTGGTATCGGCGATTATACTCCGGGCGAGTGGTTGGACGTAGAATTGAAAATTGATCCGGCTATGATTACCGATGAGGCTAAATCTGTCAGAACCATGTATCTTCGTTTGATGAAGTCCGACTTATCGTATTTGTATGACAATTTGGTCTTGATCCCCAGCTCTTCGACTGGTGCTGTTTCGGAGGTGGTAACCGATGATGTGAAAGTTTACGGAGCCAATGGTTGTATCAATGTAGATTTGCAAAAAGATATGCAGGTGACTGTGTATAGTGTAGATGGAAGAATCGTTTCCTCGCAAATGTTGTCGAGCGGTCGTCATACGGTAGAAGTACCCAAAGGTATTTATATTGTTAATCGTACAAAAGTTGCTGTATTCTAATAGGTGGAATAGATAGTGTGTTTATGAAGTGGGGGCGGCTGTATGCTGCTCCCTCTTTTTTTGTGTCGCAGGCGAGAGGATTAAAGTCTCCTCTGCTGTGTCGCGGAGCAATATAGTGAAGTTCATATAGGTTGGAGGAGAGGGAGTAAGAAAAGGTAAAGTAAGGTACACCCGCTAAGGAAAAACGCTTTTAATAGGGTCGAGAGGGCACGTGCCGGCGGAAAGTTGGCACGCATGCTGAAAACCAAAAAGAACCGGAAGCCCTTATTGGTGGCTTGCGA
>ENA-UEOI01001817-UEOI01001817.1-human-gut-metagenome-genome-assembly--contig:-NODE-1817-length-17028-cov-2.749454_pt1 | contig 17028 bp, 17 predicted proteins | sample MGYA00242883_ERZ507882 | MGnify/ENA primary metagenome ERZ507882 (study PRJEB26167, sample SAMN06115502) | human gut metagenome | host: Homo sapiens | place: China:Chongqing | collected 2015-07-29...
AGCCCTTAAACGTGGACTGGGACGGGAACGAGCTTCTTCTCTCGGACATTCTCGGAACCGACGAGGATGTGATCTATAAGGGCATGGAGGACGAGATCGAAAAGCAGCTTTTAAACAATGCCATCGAGCATTTAAACCCCAGGGAGAAGCAGATTGTGGAGCTGCGGTTCGGCCTTAAGAATTCCGACGGCATGGAGATGACCCAAAAGGAGGTGGCAGATCTGATGGGAATTTCCCAGTCCTATATTTCTAGGTTAGAAAAGAAGATAATGAAGCGGCTGAAAAAGGAAATCCTACGCATGCAGCAAGTATAAAAAACATAAATTTGTAAATCCTACTTTATAACAGAATAAGCCGTGGAGGAAGGGTTATGGGAATGTATAAAGTAGAGATTTGCGGAGTAAATACTGCAAAGCTGCCCTTACTGAGCGAAGAAGAAAAAAAGGAACTATTTGATAAGATTGGTAAGGGTGACCGAGCTGCAAGAGAAACTTTTATTAAAGGAAATCTGCGTTTGGTACTTAGCATTATACAGCGTTTTTATAATTCCGGGGAGAATATTGATGATCTGTTTCAGATTGGCTGCATCGGATTGATGAAAGCAGTGGATCATTTTGATGTTACAATGAATGTCAAATTTTCTACGTATGCCGTTCCTATGATCATCGGTGAATTGAGACGGTATTTGCGAGATAATAACAGCATCCGTGTCAGTCGGTCGATCCGTGACACTGCCTATAAAGCAATTTACACGAAGGAAATGCTAATGAAGCAGTCGGACCGTGAACCAACAATTGAGGAGCTGGCAAAGATATTGGATATTCCGGCAGAGGACATTGTATTTGCGCTGGATGCGATCCAAAGTCCGGTTTCATTGTACGAACCGGTATATGCAGAGAGCGGAGACACCCTATACATTTTGGATCAGATCAGTGATAAAAAGAACAAAGAAGAAAAATGGGTCGAGGAGATATCATTAAAAGCAGCGATAGACCGTTTGGCTGACAGAGAACATCAGATTATCAAGATGCGTTATTTTGAAGGAAAAACGCAAATGGAAGTAGCAGAAGAGATTCAGATCTCGCAGGCACAAGTGAGCCGCCTGGAAAAGAAGGCCCTTCGGGAAATGAAGAATTATCTTGCATAAAAGATCATATATTAGAGATAAGAAATCGTCCGTGTGGAAAGGGGGAAGTGGTGCGTTTATGTGAGCTTCGTGACAAAGAAGTGATCAATGTATGTGATGGAGAACGCTTAGGAAATGTGTGTGACATAGATTTTGATGAAAAAACAGGGCAGATCTGCACACTCATTATTCCGGGACCTTGCAAGGTGTTAGGAATCTTAGGTCGAGACCATGAATACATTGTCCCCTATCAGTGTGTTTGTCGCATTGGATCGGATGTAGTGCTGGTTCAAGTGGATACGGAAAAATGCCTCAAAAAATGTAAATGGGATTGACGATTCCTTGTAACAAAAAGGGGTTTTGCCTTGCGTTTTTAAGATGTGTTCTCTATAATAACAGAAGAGAACAATTGCATAGCACGACAACGGATTAACCGGTGGTATGCGGAAAGAGGTAAGAAATGAAATGTCCATTTTGTGGAGAAGATGATACCAGAGTGATTGATTCAAGACCGGCTGATGAAAATATGTCGATTCGCCGCAGAAGACAATGCGATAAATGTCAAAAACGTTTCACTACTTATGAAAAAGTGGAGGCAATTCCGTTGGTAGTGATCAAAAAAGATCAGACCAGGGAACCTTATGATCGCACCAAAATTGAAAAAGGTGTATTCCGTTCCTGCCACAAACGGCCGATTTCGGTTCCTCAGATGAACCACCTTGTGGATCAGGTTGAGGCAAAGGTATTTAGCAAGGAAGAACGAGAGATACCAAGTAGTTATATCGGAGAACTCGTTATGCGATATTTGGAAGAGCTGGATGCAGTTGCATACGTACGTTTTGCATCGATCTACCGTGAATTCAAAGATGTCGATACATTTATGGAAGAATTAAAAAAGATTTTAGACAAATAACTCAAACTTTGCACATAAATTTTAGCTATGCACCTTGAATTGTGGTATCTAACTGATTAACAAATATACAAAGAGACTGTGGTTGGAGCCTTCCTAAAACCATCAAGTGGTAGGTGATTGAAACCAATCCACAGCATCTTATATATCATAACCATACCTGTAGAAAAGGTAAAGAAAAGACTATGACTTAATAGTAATAAAGACCTTGGAGAGGGTCTCTAAACACTACTACTATATAATACGAGAAGGAGATGATTATCGTGGAAATACAGCATAAGGGCTGGGATTGGGATGCAGTGAAGTCTGAATCATGGAATGAAATTTCAGAAGAGTTTTTACCTGTGGCACTAAGCTGGGTTAGAAAGTATCACTCAGTATTGGATATTGGAACAGGGAAGGGAAGGCACGCCTTTTTCTTTGCAAAAAATGGTTTTAAGGCGAGTGCAATAGACTTATCGGAAAGTAGCATCACATATGTGAAAGAGCAGATAAAAGAAAAAGGTCTCGATAATATAGATGCGAGAGTGGAGGATATGACGGAGCTATCATATGAAAATCAAAGTTTTGATTGCGTCATATGTTTTCATACAATCTATCATACCAGTTATGATGGAGTTGTTAAGGCATTGAGGGAGATAAATCGAGTTTTGAAGGATAAAGGAGAGGCATTTATTTCATTCAATACAAAGGATAATCCACATTATGTTAAAGAAAAAACGGTGGATGGATATACGATGATAGCAACGGAGGGACATGAAGTCGGTATCCCGCATTGCTATGTGGATGAAAATGACTTGTTTGAATTCCTTCAGAATTATGAGATTCTGTCAATGAATAAAGAAATTAATTATGTGAGAAAAGGAAAAGAAACACATGGTGTTCATTTTTATGTTCACGTTGCGAAAAAATAGCAGATGTGTTTGAGGTACAGGATTATATGATTCTGGATGACTTATAAAAAACCGTTTGATAGATTTAGAAATCTGCTTATCATTTTGAGCCTCTTGTGTTATACTTTATTCACAGCATGAGCCTCCGGTTTGTAATTGTTTTTTGGCAACTCAATTAAACCAAAACCATTGGTTTCATGCTATTTTTATGCCAGTTATTATTGAATTTTCAAGGTGCATAGGCACATTTTAATGTGTGAAGAGTTTGAGATAATAATATTTTAAGTTGACAGAACATAACGTATGTACTAAAATATCAAATGAAAGAGAGAAAGTTCTATAAGATAAAGTGAAAGGACGTTATGTTCTGTGAAACATTTTGTGCCGCCATTCAAGGGATTGACGGCTGTATGATTCAAGTAGAGGCAGATGTGTCTGATGGACTGCCTTGTTTTTCTATGGTCGGATTCTTGGCTTCCGAGGTAAAAGAAGCGAAGGAACGAGTATCTATTGCAATCAGAAATAGTGGTTTTCGTATTCCTCCCAAGAAAATAACAATTAATCTGTCACCGGCGGATTTTCGCAAAGCGGGAACAGGGTATGATCTTGCGATCGCAGCAGCGATTTTAGGTGCGTTAGGTTACTTTCCGCAGGAATATCTGGAGGGCGGTATGCTTTTGGGTGAACTAAGTCTGGATGGAACAATCCAGCCGATCAATGGAGTTCTTCCTATGGTGTATACGGCGTTAGAGCATGGCTGCAATTATTGCATTGTACCAGCTGATAATATGAAAGAAGCTCAGATCGTGGAGGGAATCCGGGTTGTTGGAGTGCATTTGCTTTCAGAAGTTATTGATTTTTTGCAAAATGCTCCGGATATCCATGTAGACACAGAACGTGTGGAATTTATAGGCAATTTGAGAGAGGATTTGCCAGATTTTCGGGATATTTGTGGTCAGGCAGCCGTAAAACGAGCAGTAGAAGTGGCTGTGGCAGGTAGACATAATATATTGATGGTGGGGCCTCCCGGCTCCGGCAAGACGATGATTGCAAGAAGGATACCGGGAATTATGCCACCATTGTCTTTTGAGGAACAGATGGAAATTTCCAAAATTTATAGTGTGAGCGGTTTGCTGGATGAAAAACACCCGCTTGTAATGGAACGTCCCTTTCGTTCACCACACCATACGATTCCACAGACAGCACTTGTCGGGGGTGGACGGTATCCAAAGCCGGGTGAGTGCAGCCTGAGCAGCGGTGGTGTTCTGTTCTTAGACGAATTACCGGAATTTCAACGACAGTCTGTGGAGGTGCTTAGACAGCCATTAGAGGAAGGGTTTGTCACGATATCAAGGTTGGAAGGATCATACCGATATCCGGCCAAATGCCAGCTTGTGGCTGCAGCAAACCCGTGCCTATGTGGATTCTATCCTGACCGGCGCAAGTGTAACTGCACCACAGCACAGATCCGTAAATATTTTGGCAGAATCAGTCGTCCGATCTTAGATCGCATCGACATATGTACGGAGACGGTTTCGCTAAATTATGATGAATTGGAGAATCGTGGAGAGGAGGAATCTTCCGCACAGATTCGGGAGCGTGTTATGGAGGCACAAAAAATTCAAACAAAACGGTACGAAGGAGAAAGCTTTCGGTACAATGGAGAACTGACGGCGCAGGGGGTAAAACGTTATTGCGTTCTTTCGGCAGACGCTGAGGCATATTTACGGGGGATTTTTGATCAAAAGTCACTGACTGCAAGAGGGTATCACAAAATATTAAAGGTAGCAAGAAGTATTGCAGATCTAGATCACAGTCAAGAGATCAAACGTCATCATCTAAGTGAAGCAGTTTGTTACCGAAGTTTTCCGCAAGACAACACAGATGTCAATGTCTAAAGAAAGGAGTAGGCTGTGGAGCAGGAATTATTCGCCTATTGGCTGTATACATTACGAGGGATTGGTGCTAAGAAAAGACATGAATTGCAACAAATTTATGGAAATGCAGAGCAAATCTATTATGGTGACAAAACAAAGCTAAAAGAATCACCTGTTTTTTCGGAGCAGGATAAAACGCTGCTTGGTAAGCCGGAGACGGTCAAAGAAATCAAACAAAAAATGCAAAGAATGGAACAGCGGGGGATTCGGTTTTGTTCACAGGAAAGCGAGGCGTTTCCGAAGAAACTGCGTTATATTCCGGATCCGCCGTATGCGTTGTTTTACCGCGGAATGCTGCCGGATACCGATAGACCGGCGATCGCTATTGTTGGTGGACGCAATACCGGTTATGAAAGTAGAGAGATTGCAGCCGGATTTGGCAGACAATTGGCAGAAAATGGCATTGCGGTCGTAAGCGGATTGGCGCGGGGTATTGACATCAGTGCACAAAAAGGTGCTTTAGACATTCCGGGAGGAAAGACATATGGTGTGCTTGGAACAGGTGTTGATATCTGTTATCCGCGAGAACATATCGAACAATATATGCTGATGCAGAGACGGGGAGCGGTAATTTCGGAGTATGCACCCGGCAGCAGAGGATTTCGGAGTAACTTTGCCAGACGAAATCGAATCATCAGCGGTTTATCAGATGGCGTACTTGTGATCGCAGCCAGAGAAGGGAGTGGCTCGTTGATCACGGCAGAGTGTGCATTGGAACAGGGCAAAGAAGTATTTATTGTGCCGGGAAATATTTTAGATCCAAGTTATGCGGGTGGTAATCAACTTCTTAAATCTGGTGCTGCTGTTGTGACAGATATTCAAGATATTTTAGATGGTCTGGGTGCTTTCTGGGACATAAATTACAGTGCTCAGAAGAAAAAAAATGAGGTAATGCTTGAAACTGCTGAAAAAATAGTGTATGCTATTTTAGGTTTTGATGGGATACATATATCGGAAATTGTTGCACAGACAGGATTTAGTGTACCGCAAACGATGAAAGTATTAGCGTCCTTAGAACAGAAGAAGTTGGTTAATATGGTGGGCCAACATTATTATGCTTTAAAAATTTAAGAGATCAGTCGTATTTTCAAAGTATGGTAAGAAAGAAGGGAAAGGCAGGTAGTAACATGGCTAAAAATCTGGTGATCGTCGAGTCTCCTTCTAAGGCAACAACGATTAAGAAGTTTTTAGGAAGTACCTATGAAGTCGTAGCATCTAATGGACATGTTCGTGATTTACCCAAAAGTACACTTGGTATTGATATAGAGAATGATTTTGAACCCAAGTATATTACAATCCGCGGAAAGGGAGATTTGTTGGCAAAACTGCGCAAAGCTGTGAAAAAGGCTGATAAGATATATCTCGCAACTGACCCGGACCGAGAGGGAGAGGCAATTTCGTGGCATTTGTCCAAGGCACTAAAATTAGATGATAAAAATACCAGTCGTATTACCTTTAATGAGATTACCAAAAATGCAGTGAAAAAGTCGATCAAAGAGGCAAGAGACATTGATATGAACCTTGTGGATGCACAGCAGGCAAGACGCGTGTTAGATCGAATGGTGGGTTATCAGATCAGCCCGGTTCTTTGGGCAAAGGTTAAGAGAGGTCTTAGTGCCGGACGTGTTCAGTCGGTTGCATTGCGTATCATTGCTGACCGTGAAACAGAGATCAACAATTTTATTTCCAAGGAGTACTGGACTCTGTCGGGAGAGTTTCGCGCAGAAAAGGACAAAAAGCCGTTTGTCGCAGATTTTTACGGAACGACAAAAGAAAAAATGCCGATCGAAACAGAACAGCAGCTTGATGATATTATCGCTGAATTGAATCAGTCGGAATTTACGGTATCTGATATGAAGACTTCTACAAGAAGAAAGAAAAGTCCATTGCCATTTACCACAAGTACTTTGCAGCAGGAGGCGGCAAAGACGTTGAACTTTTCAACGCAGAAGACAATGCGCCTGGCGCAGGGACTTTATGAAGGTTTTGCAATCAAGGGGCGTGGGACGATCGGTTTGATCACGTATCTTCGTACAGATTCGACACGTATTTCAGATGAAGCTAAGGCGAGTGCCAAAGAATATATAGAAGAAAATTACGGTAAAGATTATGTGGCGCAGACTGCAGCTGCCCGAAAAGATAATAAAAAAATTCAGGACGCACATGAGGCAATTCGACCTACGTATGTAGATCTGTCGCCAACTATGGTCAAGGAGGCATTGTCAAGAGATCATTTTCGTTTGTATCAGTTGATCTGGAAGCGTTTTTTGGCAAGCCAGATGGCAGGGGCCAGTTTTGAAACGACTTCGATCAAGATTGATACGGATAAGTACCGTTTTACGACTGCCGTATCTAAAGTAGTATTTTCCGGTTATCTGACTATTTATCAGACGGAAGAAGATAAGATAGAAAAGAAGTCTTTATCCCGCAATTTGGAGAAAGGCACAAAACTTAAGGCTGGAAACTTTGAAAAGAATCAACACTTTACACAGCCACCTGCACATTTTACAGAGGCGTCTCTGGTAAAGACCCTGGAGGAACTTGGTATAGGAAGACCAAGTACGTATGCTCCGACGATCTCAACGATCATCAATCGGCATTATGTTGCGAAAGAACAGAAAAATTTATATATCACAGAACTTGGAGAAGTTGTAAATTCCATTATGAAAAAATCTTTTGCGAGTATTGTTGATGTGAATTTTACAGCATATATGGAAGGTCTGTTAGATCGTGTCGAAGATGGGTCGGTTGCATGGAAAACGGTCGTGCGTAACTTTTACCCGGATCTTCATGAAGCGGTGGAAAAGGCACAGAAAGAACTGGAAGAAGTTAAGATTGAAGATGAGGTAACCGACGTTATTTGTGAGGAATGCGGACGAAATATGGTGGTTAAATATGGTCCGCATGGTAAATTCTTAGCATGCCCTGGATTTCCAGAGTGCCGCAATACAAAACCATATTTGGAAAAGACAGGTATTCCATGTCCAAAATGTGGCGGGGAGATTGTGATCCGCAAGAACAAAAAGGGAAGACGTTATTATGGATGTCTCTCATATCCTGAATGCGAGTTTATGTCATGGCAGAAACCGTCTACGGAACATTGTCCGGAATGTGGCGGCCCGATGGTCGAAAAAGGTAATAAGCTTGCTTGCATGGATAAACAATGTGGATTTTCAAAGAGTATGCCGAAGAAAACAGAAGAATAAACAGCGTCAAGGAGGACACAGAAAGAGCAGATGGAACTGTAAGGATAGTTATGTCTGCTCCTTTTTTTTAATTTTCACTTGTAATTTATGCGGTTTATATTATAATTAATTATGTGTATTTCTATGTTTAAATAACGCGGACAACCTTACCACCTTGATTTACAGGGTTGGAGATGATGTCCCGGCATATTGCAGATATAGAGCAGTGGATAGAAAGGAGTTGGAGCTATGATATCATCGGGAGCATACAACTACATCAATGTGTTGGAAAAGACATGTGATGCAAGTTGGACTAGAAATTCGTTGATTTCCAACAACATAGCAAATGTGGATACCCCTAATTACAAGCGTAAAGATCTAAAGTTTGAGGAATACTTAAGCAGTGCGGTAACACTTGGGTCTTCTTTGGATGAGGATATTGCAAATGTTGACCTGGATACGCTGACCGGGACCACCTATACAGACTATGGCAATGTTGATTATCGTTTGGACGGTAATAATGTCGACATTGATACGGAAAGTGCGGAATTGGCTAAGAACCAGATCAAATATTATACAATGTTAGATTCGGTCAGTCAGGAGTTTTCGCGTCTTAAGATGGTTATGCAGAAATAATTTTTGTTTCTGAGTGCAGGCTGTAAGCATGAGAGTAAAACAGTTATACAGAAATGGAGAGAACTACGGGAACTGCCTCTCCAGCGATGAACATCAGCGCAACCGGTATGACCGCGCAGCGCACTCGTTTAGATGTGATTTCGCAAAATATTGCTAATGTGAACAGTACCAGAGATGCTGATGGTAACGTGTACCGTCGCAAATCTGTTATTTTCGAGGAGAAGAGCTACCCGACATTTAGCGACACGCTCGCCGGTGCAACCGGAATGATGGGTAAGGGAGTTAAGATCTCTGAGATTTTTGAGGATACGGAGGAGCCACTTAAGATGGTGTATGATCCGACGCATCCGGATGCCGATGAAGACGGATATGTTTATTATCCGAACGTAAATACAGTGACAGAAATGACAGATATGATTGATGCCAGTCGTTCTTATGAAGCAAATGTCACTGCGTTCAATGCTTCCAAAAATATGGAATTAAAGGCATTGGAGATTGGGCAGTAATTAAGAGAAAATAACAAAGGAAAGGTATGAAATAATATGGATCTAACGGCATTATCAGGTGTTGATCTGATGACAGCGTTTCAGACGCCGCAGGTTGCTTCTAAATTGACTGACAAGTCTGACTCGATGTTAGTGGAGTCGGAGCAACAGGAAACTGCGTTTGACAGTGTGTTTCAGTCTGCACTGAATCTTATCGAAGAAACCAATGCATACAGCAATGCTGCGGAGGAAGAGGAAATTAAATATGCATTAGGAGAATCCGATAGCATACATGATCTGCAGATCGCACAACAGAAAGCGAATGTATCATTGCAATATACGGTTGCAGTGAGAGATGCAGTTGTTGATGCGTATAAAGAAATTATGAATATGCAGTTCTAATAAAACCCGATACATAAGGGAGTAGGAGAGTCTTGTTATGCAGGAAAGAATTAAACAAATCCCCACGAAATTTGTGGAATTTTGGAATAAATATACCGGAGTGCAGAAGACGATCATTATAAGTGTGATCTGTGTTGTTCTTCTCGCGATCGGACTTACAACGTATTTTGTATCCCGACCGACTTGGGTAAAATTTAATGAATTTAATAATCTAAACGATGCGAATGCAATGGCAAAGGCATTGGATGATGCAAATGTTTCGCACAAATCTTCAAAAGATGGATTGACCTTATATGTCCATGATGATGATATGACGGATGCGTTGTATACAATGAGCGATAACAATTTAGTAGATACCGGATATACATGGGACAGTGCATTTAACAATTCCATGTCGACAACAGAGAGCGAAAAGGACCAAAAGCGTATTTTGGCGTTGCAATCTGATATTCAAAAGAGTATGGTAAAGTATTCTTTTATTGATGATGCGGATGTATTTATCGATGTTCCGGAGAGTACATACAGCATTTTGGATGAGGAAGGTAAAACATCTATTACAGCGCGCATTACCGTAATAAAGAAAATGAAGATAAGCTTGATCAGGCGACAGCACGGGCGCTTGCATACTGGCTTGCAAATGCCGTTGGAACAGATGTTGAGAATGTTATTATCAACGATACCGATGGAACATGCTGGTATAATGGCTCGCCGTCCGGTGGCCTTGGCACAGCCATAAATGGCGGTGTTGATGAATATTGCGAAAAATTACGTAATACGATGGCGTCCAACGTGACCGATCTTTTGGTGAAATTAGATTACGATGATGTGCAGGTTGGTACGCAGGGTATCGCTTTTGATATGACGAAAGCAGAAGAACTTTCGAAGGAATATAAGGTTGCAGATGGTCGAGATTATGGTTATCCGACAAAACTGTATAATTATGTACAGGAGGGAAGCAACGGTGTATCCGGCGAACCGGGAACCGGTTCCAATGATGACGATACGGATACCGTGATCAATAAAGGAAACAATTCGTCTAATTCTGTTAAGATTGAAAAATATGAGGGACTTCTGACAGATGAAACGATCAAAAACATTAAGAAAGAAATACCGACGGTACAGAAGGATCAATCCAGTCTGGCTATCGTAGCACTGCGTTACAAAGTATATAATGAGGCAGATCTGGAGAAAGATGGCAGTTTGGATAATATGACCTTTGAGGAGTATATTGCAGCCAATAATAAACGTACGGAGATCCAGCTGACCACGGAACAGATCCAATTAGTAGCGAATGCGACAGGTGTAGATACCGGTAAGATAACGGTGTTAGCATATGAAGTACCAAAATTTGTAGCAAAGACAGACACATCTCGCTCTTTGAAAGATTATTTAATGATCATCTTAGCGGTACTTATCATTGCACTTTTGATATTCGTTGTACTTCGCGGAACAGCACCGGTTAAGGTGGCAGATGAAGAGCCGGAACTTTCGGTGGAGCAATTGCTTGCCACAACCAAAGAGAACCAGTCCTTAGAGGATATAGAATTTAGCGATAAATCAGAAACGAGAAAGATGATCGAGAAATTTGTGGATGAGAATCCGGAAGCGGTGGCACAGCTGCTGCGTAATTGGCTGAATGATGATTGGAGCTAAGCGGCAGAAGAACATGAATTAGACAGTTTTCGAGAAAAGAGGGTGAAACATGGCAAGATCAGAAGAACTTAGTGGTGTACAAAAGGCGGCAGTCCTGTTGATCGCATTGGGACCGGACAAGTCTGCAAATGTTTTTAAGCACCTTAAGGAAGATGAAATTGAACAATTGACACTGGAAATATCCAATACCAGAAGTGTCTCACCGGCAATGAAAGATCAGGTGTTGGATGAGTTCTATGATGTGTGTCTGGCACAGCAGTATATTGCAGAGGGCGGTGTTGCCTATGCGAAAGATCTGCTTGAGAAAGCATTGGGAGCAGAACGTGCCAAAGATGTGATCGGAAAATTGACTGCATCTCTGCAAGTTCGACCGTTTGAATTTGTTCGAAAGACACAATTGCTGAACTTTATCCAGGACGAGCATCCACAGACAATTGCACTCATTTTATCCTATCTGTCTTCCGGACAGGCATCTGCAATTATTTCTGCATTGCCGCCGGATAAGCAGACGGATGTTGCAAAACGTATTGCGCAGATGGACCGTACATCACCGGATGTGATCAAAGAGGTCGAGAAAGTATTAGAACAAAAGTTATCTTCTTTGGTCAACCAGGATTACACCGTGGTTGGTGGTGTCGATGCTATCGTAGAGATTTTGAATACGGTTGATCGTGGAACCGAAAAACATATTATGGAGAGCATGGAGATCGAGGATCCGGAGCTTGCCGACGAGATCCGCAAGAAGATGTTTGTGTTCGAGGATATTTTGTCCTTGGACGACCGTTCTGTGCAGCGTGTACTTCGTGAAGTGGATAATAACGAATTAGCAATCGCCCTCAAAGGTTCCAACGAGGAAGTACAGAATCTTATCTTCAGCAATCTTTCCAAACGTCTTGCCAGCATGATCAAAGAAGACATGGAGTTTATGGGACCTGTGCGTATGAAAGATGTTGAGGAAGCACAACAGAAGATCGTTAATATTATTCGCAAATTGGAAGACTCTGCAGAGATTATCATTTCCAGAGGTGGAGGTGACGAGATCGTTGTCTAATGTATTAAAATCGGTCTACTTTAATGTGGATGCAAAGCAGAAGCATATCATTGATTCGGAACAACGAATGGAAGAGCTGATCCCACAGATGTATACAGCGGAGGAATCAAAACAGGATTCCTATACATTTCAACCGCTTACGGCTGAGGAGTTAGCATCGGGACAGGCACAATCGTTTCAAGATGGGATACCGGTCATCCACATGGATGATGTACGCGAGGAAGAACGCCAAAAACTATCTGATGAAGTGAACGAACAGGTAATGCAGGAAAAGAATGACATTCTTGCAAAGGCGGAGGCAGAAGCAGAGGAACTCGTACAACATGCGACACAACAAGCTGAACAGATTAAAACCATGGCACATTCTGAGGGATTTGATGCCGGTAAGCAGGAAGGACTTGCGGCTGCGGAGGAACAGTTACAGCAGATAGAAGAGGAACTGCATCAGTCGGTGGAGCAGGAGTTAGATCAGATCAGACAGCAGAGACAGCAGATGGAACCATTTTTTGCGGATCTGACAGCAAAACTTGTCGAGAAATTAACCGGACAGGTGTGTGCAGAAAATAAAGAGGTAATTTTACATCTGATCCAAAATGCAGAAGGCACGTTGGATCGGCCTAAACAGGTTGTTCTCCGGGTTTCGGGAGAAGATATGGCAGTTGTGTCAGGACATAAAGCGGAGTTAAAGGAACAGCTCCCGGAGCAGACGGAATTTGATATTTTAGAAGATGCCAGCTTGTCTGCCAATCAATGTATTATTGAGACAGAGGATAAAATGATTGACTGCAGCTTGGATGTACAGTTACAGAATCTGCAGGAAAAGCTGCATACTTTGGCGTTATAAGAGCATCGCATACAGAAAAGTTAGTTTGCCGCAGAGATAGAGGAAAAGGAGTGAGACCGGATGGATTTCATGGATTTATCGAAATATAATATATTGTTGGAACAGTCCTATGAAAAGCGTCTGGGCAAAGTGGCGAAAGTAGTCGGCCTTACGGTGGAATCGATAGGACCGAGCGCAAAATTGAATGATTTATGTCACATTATCACCAAAGATACGAATCAGGTGATCAATGCAGAAGTGGTAGGATTTCGTGATGATCGTGTATTGTTGATGCCGTATGATTCTACAGAGGGTGTTGGCGTTGGCAGTCGCGTAGAAAATACGGATGCACCGCTTCAGGTAATGGTCAGTGATGATATTTTGGGATGTGTGTTAGATGGACTGGGCAGCCCGATGGATCATCATGAGATTCAAGGTGGGGTGCCTTATTCAGTTGAAGCACAACCGCCGGATCCATTGACAAGACAGCTGATCGATGAAGTGCTGCCGCTTGGAGTGAAAGCAGTAGATGGTCTGATCACGGTAGGTAAAGGACAGAGAATCGGCATCTTTGCCGGTAGTGGCGTCGGTAAGAGTACGCTGCTCGGTATGTTTGCCCGCAATACAAAAGCGGATATTAACGTGATCGCACTGATCGGAGAGCGTGGCAGAGAGGTGAGAGAGTTTATTGAACGTGATCTTGGCCCGGAAGGAATGAAACGATCTGTGATGGTCGTCGCAACTTCCGATAAGCCGGCACTGATCCGTAAGAAAGCGGCGATGACAGCTACGGCAATCGCAGAGTATTTTCGAGATCAGGGCAAAGATGTACTCTTGATGATGGATTCCTTAACTCGTTTTTCAATGGCACAAAGAGAGATTGGCCTTGCTTCCGGCGAGCCGCCGGTTTCCCGCGGTTACCCGCCAAGTGTTTATTCGGAAATGCCCCAGCTTCTCGAGAGAGCCGGGCGTTCGGATAAAGGTTCTATTACCGGTCTGTATACGGTATTGGTCGATGGTGATGATTTTAATGAACCGATTGCAGACACCGCACGAAGCATTTTGGATGGACATATCGTACTGGATCGAAAGATCGCACATTCGAATCATTATCCGGCGATTGACATATTACAGAGCATTTCTCGTGTTATGAGCAGTATTGTGACGGACGAACACAAAAAGGCGAGTGGCCGGTTAAACAACGTATTGGCGACATATCGCGAGGCAGAAGATCTGGTCAATATCGGTGCGTATAAGCCGGGATCCAATAAAAATATTGATTATGCTCTGGAAAAGATAGATGCGGTGAATGACTATTTGATGCAGGGGGTCAATGAAAAATTCTCTTTTGAGGATGAAGTAAAAATGTTATGTGACATTTTTGAGGAGGAATAGTCTAAATGGCAAAGTTTGTGTTCAAAATGCAAAATATTTTGGCTGTTAAAGAAAAGCTGGAAAGTCAGGCAAAAGCTGAGTACGGTTTAGAAATTTCCAAATTACGGGAAGAAGAGCAAAAAAAGATTTTGCTGGAACAAAAGAAACTGTATTATGAACAGCAGTTGACGGAATGTTTGCATGATACATTGGATATGCCGAGGATCAAGCAGTATGAGCAAGCTGTGGAGGATATGAAGATCTGTATTCGTGAGCAGCAGCACATCATAAAACAACAGGAAGAGAAAGTTGCCAAAGCGAGGAAAAAACTGGATGATGCCATGAAAGGGCGTAAAACATATGAAAAGTTAAAAGAACGCGCTTTTGAAGAGTTTAAGCTGGAGCTGAATGCTGCAGAACAGAAAGAAGTAGATGAACTGGTAAGTTTTCGACATGGCAGCAAGATAGAAAGTGAGGATTAAGAAAATGGCAAAAAAAGACGATAAAAAGATTAAGGGGATTGATCAGCCGGAAAGTGCAGGAAGTAAACTGGTGACTGCGCTGATCGCATTGATCATTATCATAATCTGGCTTGTGGTTTTTGCTTTTTTGATAAAGCTGGATGTGGGAGGTATCGGCAGTAATGTGCTGTATCCGGTACTGAAGGATGTTCCGCTTGTTAATAAAATATTGCCGAGTGTTTCAGAGGAACAGCAGGCAGAAGAAGGCAACTATAAATATACAACATTAAAGTCGGCAAATGCCCGTATTGAAGAGCTGGAGGGACAACTTGCTTCCGAATCCGGAACGACCAGTGCAAATTCGGATTATATCAAAAATCTGGAGGCGAAGGTAAAACAGCTGCAGAAGTATAAAGACGATGTAGATGCATTCAATAAGCGGGTGGCGGAATTTGATGAAAAGGTAGTATTTACAGACAATGCGCCGGATGCTTCGGAATACCGCAAGTATTACGAAGAAATTTCACCGGACAATGCAGAGAAAATATATCGACAGGTTGTAAAGTCTGAGCGTTCTACAGAGAAGGCAAAAGAGTTGGCAACTTATTATTCGAATATGGAGGCGGCTTCAGCGGCGCAAACGCTGCAGGAAATGAAGGAAGATCTGGATCTGGTGTGTGATATAATTGAAAATATGCCGGAGAAAAAGGCTGCTGCGATCCTTCAGGAAATGGATAGCACATTTGCAGCACAGATTTCAAAAAAGATATCTGCCATTGATAAATAATGACAGATGTCGGTATGCCATAGTATGATGTATATGACAATGGGAGTGGGATCACGAACTTTGTCGTTTACATAAAATAATTGCAATGATCTTTCAGAGATATATTGCCAGAAAAGGAGGTGAAAATGTGACAGTACCAGGAGTTCAGTCAGCTCTTTCCGTAAAAAATGCAGGAGTGGAAATGCTTGCCGAATCTGACAAGACACAGGCTGTGAGCGGAAGTGATCAATTTGGCGCCGTGATGCAGCAGTCTATGACAAAGCAGTCTGCGGATAAATCTTCAAAGACGGTCGTCAAAGATGCCGGAGACGATGCCGGATATAAGATACCGGTTGTCAGTGACGGTCAGAATGTGAAAGTAGCACAGTCGCAAAATTTACAATTAAATGATACCGGTAATGTCAATATATCCGGTGAATTGGTAGAGGATATTGTGAAAGATGTGTTGAAGCTGGATGATGATCAGATGGATGCAATATTAGCAGCGATGGGTATTACCGTGTTGCAATTATTAGATCCTCAGATTTTACAGCAATTTGTTCTTACCGCAGAAGGTGCCGGAGACATCACTGATATGTTGACCAGTGAAACGATGTTAGCAGACTATCAGATGATCCTACAGCAATTTGCACAGATGCCGGAGGGCGTGTCAGAAATCTTAGCACAGATGGAGCCGGTATCAGAAGATGATGCCGATTTACAGGGGATTTTACAGGAATTAATCGCTGTAAAGCCGGAGCAAGCGCCTGTATCAGATGGGGAAGTATTACAGAAAGCGGTTAATACGCAAGAACCAGCTATACTTGGCCAGACGTCTTCATCGGATTCGTCAAAAACAATGTCAGGCGAATCGAATGCTTCATCAACCGAGAGTTTTGTACAGACAAGTCAGCCGCAGACTGACGCGTCGGTAGAAGCTGTACCGTTTGCACAGCAGTTTGATCTGCAGGGGGCACGTGAAGTGCAGGACGCACCGATGCCAAATCAATCTGTACAGATTATTGAGCAGATTGTAAGACAGATACGAGTATCTGTAACAGATACGACATCAACCATGGAAATGCAGCTTAATCCGGAGCGTTTAGGCAAGGTATTATTAACCATTTCTGCCAAAGAAGGAATGATGACTGCTAACTTTACCGTGCAAACGGAAGAAGCGCGGTTAGCACTCGAAAGCCAAATGTATCAGTTGCGCGATACACTAGAGCAAAAGGAGATCAAAGTAGAAGCAGTATCCATTTCGGTATCTGATTTTTCCTTTGCACAAGGAGGCGGGGATGATGCAGATTCAAAAAATCTGGAACA